>WBZL01000533.1_pt1 | contig 42262 bp, 34 predicted proteins | sample 5204291 | NCBI WGS metagenome assembly WBZL01 (sample SAMN12344345, study PRJNA552823) | activated sludge metagenome | biome: Activated sludge suspended growth; feature: Nitrification reactor; material: Wastewater; isolation source: activated sludge from nitrification reactor of wastewater... | reverse complement strand
TCACGCCCGCCTGCGAAAAGTGCTGGAGTTCAGTATTCTTCGGGCAGGTTCACGCCAAAGCTCACAATTTCTTAACGGCATTAGGATGAGGCCTGTCCGCCGTTTGTTCTATGAGTCAAAATTAAAATTGGCCAGGCGGGCGGGTTGCTTTTACGACTTTCGCAAAAGGGTTTACTCTTGAACTGTATTGGCAATAATTTCGTAATTTAAAAAATATTTTGAACAGCAGTGGCCGTGAAGAGAAAGACAAAGACATTTTATTCAATACCTTCAATACATAAATTGTTTTTCAGGGAACAATTGAAACTTAAAACATAATGAATTCGTTAAGCCAATACATTTCTTTAACTAAATAAACAAACATATGAAGAGAACAACCAAGCTGCTTGCAATCTTGTTTTTTGCAATATTTGCTGCAAATCTGAAAGCTTCAGATAAAACTGATGGATACAAAGTCGGTGACCGTGTCGCTGACTTCTCAATAGATAACTTCGACGGCAACAAATATTCCTTAAGTTCATCCGGAGCCAAAGCAACAGTTATCATGTTCTGGTCAACCGAATGTCCGTTTGTTCAACCTTACACAGAAAGAATCAAATCTCTTGTGACTGAATTTTCAGATAAGGGAATTGTTTTCTGGGGAGTGAATTCAAACAATACAGAACCTACAGATGTTGTTTCTGCGCATATGAAATCAAAGGCATACAACTTCCCAATGCTGAAAGATAACAATAATATTATCGCGGATCAGTTTGGTGCAGAAAGAACTCCTGAAGTATTTGTGATTGACAATTCAACAATGACACTTGTTTATCACGGCAGGATTGACGACAACAAGGAAGCAGACAAAGTTACATCAAATGACCTTCAAAATGCTTTGAATCAATTTCTCGAGGGCTCAAAGATAGCAGTGAATGAAACAAAGGCATTTGGATGTTCAATTAAGAGATAGTACAAGATCAATCAATTGAAAAGAAGGGCATGCGCCCTTCTTTTTTTTAATCAAAATCATTTCAATCAATGAAGATAGCAGCTTTTCTTTCAGTATTTATGTTGCTCTTTAGTTCGGCCTTTTCACAGGAGATCACACCTCTTGACAAAGTGAAATTGGAAGAATTGCTTAAATCACAAAATGGAAAACCTGTACTGGTGAATCTGTGGGCTACATGGTGTAAGCCTTGCGTAGAAGAGTTTCCTGAACTGCTTAAAATCAAAGAGGATTTTGCGGATAAACAGCTTGAGGTCATTTTGATCTCATTGGATTTTGGAGAGGATGCAAAAGAAAAGACAACAAACTTCTTGAAGAAGATGGGAGTAGATTTTGAGACTTATTCAAATGCATTTGAAAAGGACGAGGATCTGATTAACGTATTTGACAACAACTGGAATGGTGCAATTCCAGCGACTTTCATTTACGATAAAGATGGCAAACTAAGCTCTGCATTGATTGGTAAACGATCTTACGAGGTCTTTAAGACTGAAGTTGAAAAGGTAATGTGACTTAAATTCAGATTATATCCATTATTTCACCGGCTTGTTTTCTGCTGATATCCGGCACTATTGCATTGGCAGAGGGATAGCCAACAGGTAATACAAGAAACGCCCTTTCATTGGAAGGGCGTTTCAGTATTTTGGAAAGAAAGTTCATTGGAGAAGGCGTATGAGTCAGTGTTACCAAGCCCATGTTCTGCAATGCGGCAATGAATAATCCGACAGAGATTCCAACAGATTCATTTACATAGTAATGCTTCTTCAGACTGCCATCCTCATTCAGATAGTCAACTTTGAAAACAACTACAACATAAGGAGCAACTTCCAGAAACTCCTTGTGCCAATCCGTTCCGAATTGCTTTAGATCTTCAAGCCAGCTTTCCGGCATTCTGCGCTCATAGTTTTCTTTCTCTTCCTTTTCTGCTGCAATTCTGATTTCTCTTTTAACTTCAGGTGACTCAACAATCAGATATTTCCAAGGCTGCTTATTAGCTCCTGAAGGAGCCGTGCCGGCTGTGAGAATTGCAAGCTCAAGAAGCTTGCGGTCAAATTTTTCATCCGAAAAAAATCGAACACTTCTTCTGGCATTCATAAGCAAGTAAAACTCTTCAGCTCTTTTTCTGCTTTCAGCTTCTGAATATCTCCTGTGAGCGAGCTTTATGAACCCATCTTTTACACTATTCATCCGGATGATAAAGTTAAATTTTTACAAATTGTCCTTTGACAAATCACCAACCATATTTCTGGCATCTACCTTTTCCGTAAACTCAGTGTCGGAAAGCAATCCAAGTTCAATTGCGCTTTCACGCAAAGTCTTATTTTCTTTGTGTGCCTTCTTGGCGATCTTTGCCGCATTCTCATAACCGATATGAGGATTCAATGCTGTTACAAGCATCAGAGACCTTTCAACATTTTCATCTATTTTCGTATAATTTGGTTCAATGCCCGATGCGCAATGCTCATCGAAAGAAACACAAGCATCACCAAGCAGTCTGGCCGACTGAAGCGCATTTGAGATCATCATTGGCTTGAAGACATTCAGCTCAAAGTGTCCGCTCATTCCGCCAACAGATACGGCCACATCATTTCCTATCACCTGAGCGCAAACCATTGTCAAAGCTTCTGTTTGCGTAGGATTTACTTTTCCCGGCATGATTGAAGAGCCCGGTTCATTTTCAGGAATCAGCAACTCGCCTATTCCGCTTCTCGGACCGGATGACAACATACGGATGTCATTGGCTATCTTCATCAGACTCACGGCGAGCACTTTAAGTGCGGATGACAATTCCACGATCGCATCATTTGATGCAAGAGCTTCGAATTTGTTGGGTGCTGTCTTAAATGACAGGCCTGTAAGTTCAGAGATCTTCTTAGCTACGATCACGTCGTAATTCTTCGGAACATTTATTCCGGTACCGACAGCCGAGCCGCCGAGAGCAAGTTCAGACAAATGTTCAAGCGAGTTTTCAATTGCCTTTATTCCATGCCGGATCTGATATACATAACCCGAAAACTCCTGTCCAAGTGTTAACGGCGTTGCGTCCATGAAATGAGTTCTGCCGATCTTAATTATCTTGCTGAATTCTTTGGATTTTTTCTCAAGAGTTTTGAGAAGCTGCCGGGCACCTGGAAGCGTTACCTCAGTTACCATTTTGTAAGCCGCAATATTCATTGCAGTCGGGAATGTATCATTTGAGGATTGAGACTTATTCACATCATCATTGGGATGCAGGGTCTTCTTTGGATCATTGAGATCTCCTCCGTTCATTACATGAGCTCTGTTTGCAATCACCTCATTCACGTTCATGTTGCTTTGCGTTCCCGATCCTGTCTGCCATATCACAAGTGGAAATTCATCATCATGCTTTCCCGTAAGAATTTCATCGCACACTTTTCCTATCAATTCTGCTTTGTCATTTGAGAGGACTCCGCATTCCATATTTGCCAAAGCAGCAGCCTTTTTAAGTATGGCAAATGCATAGATCACTTCAATTGGCATTCGAGAATTACCAATTTTAAAATTGTCCTTTGATCTTTGAGTTTGAGCTCCCCACAGCTTGTCAGAAGGAACTTTAACTTCACCCATTGTATCGTGTTCAATTCTGTATGTCATGATATTTTGATTTTCATTTAAAAAAAACTCCGCAAAGTTTTAATCTTCTTTGCGGAGTCGGAAAAAATTTAACAGCTAAACTTACTTGACCAGAAGCATTTTCTTTGTGTCAACATTGTTATTCGATTTCAGAGTGTAAAAGTACATTCCGCTGGAGAGTCCTGAAGCATTGAAATCAACAGTATAATAATTTGCGCTTCTGAATTCATTATTGAGAATTCTCGAAACCATTTTACCGCTCATGTCATAAACCTCAAGGGTAATTTTTGAATCAACCGGCAACGAGAATGAAATCTTTGTAGACGGGTTGAATGGATTCGGATAATTTTGTCTCAACTCAAAAACCTGAGGCGTACCAATTTCAACCTGATTTTGCAAATTGAAGTATTCATAGTTTCCGTTGAAATCAATTTGCTTAAGTCTGTACTGATATGATCCTATGTTGAGGTTGTTGTCTTTGTATGAATACTCGACTGTCTGACTTGAATTTCCTGCACCTTCAACAAAATTCACTTTCTGCCAATCTGATGATGAAACAAGTTTGCGTTCAATATCAAATCCGCTGTTATTTCTTTCTTCAGAAGTAGACCATTTCAAAGTAACATTGTTGCTGTTAACTATGGAAGAGAATGCGTTCAATTCAACGGGCAGAGTACCGTTATAATTGCCATTGAAAGTGCTTGTGATTTCCGGTGTGAAAGTTGGAGTAACAATGGAAGAAGAATTTGTATTCCAGGTTACTTCTGCCTGAACGTTCTGAACGATGTCAAGCGTCAGAGAAGCAACTCTTTCACCATATCCGCTGGCACCCGGATCGGAAGTGATTTCCTCTCCGGCTCCGGACACATAATTTATCTGAAGTGCGACCTGTTGTCCGAAGAAAACAAGTGACTCCATAGGTCCGTAACCGCCGGTGCTGAATTTCGGATTCTGATTTGTTATCACAGGATTAGTGATAACATTCTCAGTAAAATCCATGACAAAAGTCGACAAGCCCATATTGTATGGCTGAGAGCTTGTTCTTAAAACGAAAATGTCGAAAGTAAACTTGGTTCCGGCATTTGTTATGTCAAAGTTTGCAGCGGTGACTGTAGCAGTCTGAGATCTTACTGTTGTTCCGCCTGCAATTAATAGAGCAAAAAGAAATAGAAGAAATTTCTTCATTTCACCTCCGAAGATAGTTGTTTAGAAATCATTGATTTAAAATTGTTAGTTATCACTTTACCAAAGTCATTTTCTTAGTCTGAGATTCTTTGTCCGTTCTGAGTTCGTAGAAATACACACCGCTTGATAAGGATGAGGCATTGAGTGGAACTGAGTAATAGTTTGCCTGCTTCTGTTGATTGTCAATCAGCACGGAAACTCTTCTTCCTGTCATATCATATACAGACAAGGAAACTTTTGAATCATACGGCAATTCAAAACTTATCACGGTTGATGGATTGAATGGATTCGGATAATTCTGATTAAGTGCGAATTCTTTTGGAATACCGACTTCAACTTCTCCGGTTAGCTCGAAGAATTCAAAATTTCCATTATAATCAATTTGCCTGAGTCTGTATGAATACTTTCCTGCAGTTAGGTGATTATCGCTGTATGAATAATTCCTAACGGTTGTTGAATTGCCGTTGCCATCAATGTATCCGACTTTCTTCCACTCACCTTCCATAGACTTCCTCTGAATTTCAAATCCGGCATTATTCTCTTCCGTATTTGTTGACCAACTGAGTTTAACCGAATTGCCGTTCGTAGAGGCTGTAAAACCGGCAAGTTCAACAGGGAGAGTTCCATTGTATGATCCGGCGAATGTGCTTGTTGCCGGCTGGTTCTGCGGATTGACAACAGCTGTATTTACAACATCCCATCTTAAATCGGGAAGGTTCAGATTCATTATATCAAGTCTGACAGATGCTATCTTTTCGCCGTAACCCTGAACTCCGCCTTCATTGGAAATTACATCACCGGGACCGTTAGTATTGTAATACAACTGCACTGCAACTCTTCCGCTCGAATATCCGAATGGAAGCATTTCATTATATGATGCAGTAACACTTCCGGCAGTGTATTTTGGATTAACATAGGTCAGTACCGGATTAGCAAAAGTACCGGTTGTAAATCTCAAGAAGTATGAAGAGTTGCCCATTCTGAATTCATCAGCACTTGTTCTCTGTGTGAAGATATCGAAGTTAAACTTCGTACCATTCTCTGTTATGTCAAAGTTTGCAATTGTGTTTACAACTGTATGCTGTGCTGAAAGATTACCTGCCATCAGGCACAACAGAATTGTTGTAACAGAAAAAATTCTTTTTACCATTTTTGAAAATTCTTGATGCTTATTGATAATTAGGTACGTTAGATGCTTTTGCAAGATTCGGAGTAATGAATCCGAAATCTGCCGATGTCACTGTTCCGTTCAGGTTCAAGTCACCATCATTATAGTTTGCCTGCAGAAGATTATTCTGAACAACTGTATAATCTGCAGCAGATACAATGAATGACTTGTTGGCATCACCACTATACATACCAAAGAATCCGCCGGCCAATGCAGCAGCATCATCTCCAAAATACTGATTCAATCCTGATGTAAAATCATACAAAGCAGACAGTCCGTTAAGGAACACTGCATTCTTTGTCATTATCGGTAAATGATTCCTGTGTCCGACGACTACATAATAGCTTCCTGTTGCAACACCCTGAATTTTAACCGGGCTTGTTCCGTTAAGGTCAACAATTGATCCGTCACTCTTAAGGAAAGCTGCTCTCTTGCCATTTGGAACCGCTCCGCCATCGGAAGTTGCTCTCACTTCAAGATAAACCCAATCAACTACACCTGCAGGAATGCTTGCGACGCTTTCAGTTCCGTTGTAATTGAATTGTGAGTTGTTATATGGCTGTGACAATGGAATCAGGTTGAAGGTTCTCAAACTGGTTCTCATATTGCCTGCACCTACATAAGCGCCTTGCATGAGCACCTTTGTATTTATGACTGTGTTCTGACTTCCGATACAGTTTTCGTCACCGCCGGTAAAATCACCAAATGCAGTGAGACTGGTTGTTGTAAATGAATTTGTCGCAGAATTCACGGCGCCAAAAGTCAGCCATGAACTTCCATCCCATCTGCCACCAATAATATTAGCTTCGTTACCAACAACATCGCCGTCTCCATAACCAAATCTGACGGTGGATGTGAAATTAGAAATACCGGACTGATTTATGATCCAATATCTGTTAAGATAATCTATCGAGCATGTGTTGTTCGGATGAACGCTGTTGACAGTCCTTACATTTGCATATGCAGGTTGTGAGAGATTCCAGCTTCCGAAGTAAACGAGAGCCGGTGCATATCCGCCATTTCCTACAGCAAAATTAAAAGATGTGACAGAGTTTGGTGCAAAAGCTTTTTTCAATTCGCCCGTTCCGTTTGTTCTTACATAACTTGCCGAAGCAGTTGGGCTGAAATATGTTGCATTAGGACTCATGTATAAATTATGTGCTCCAATGGTAAGTAACCCGTTTTGTCCGAACAGCAGCCTGTGAAGTCTTAAAGAATCAGCAAGTTCAATTCCATTAGCCCTGCTAATCTGAAGAGTCCTTAATCCGCCTTCAACGCTTGTTAGTGCGGTTGACGCAGATGAACCACCAAAGAACATATCTGATCTTGGTCCTCCGACTATGTCTCCGCCCGGAATGATTGCTCCAAGAATACTGAGAGTATTGTCCAGACCGATAACGATTCTGTTAGGAGTGAAATTGTTCTGAACAGCAAAGTCACTGCCCATTGTCAGAGTTGCTCCTGAAATTGTAAGATCTTCAAATGTAGTCTGACTTCCATTATGCAGGAATCCTGCACCGGGTCCGATAAGTCTGAGATCTCTGTCTATTAAAGTATTTCCCGCAATTGTTCCCGAAGGTACGTTCCATATTATTCCGCCGCTGTTGGTTGCAGATATTGCAGCAGCAAGATTAGGAAAGCTTATGTTTGCGTTATTTATGATCGAATGCGGCAATGGGTTTCCGGTTGATACTGTATTCAGAGAGGTCCGGACAATATCAGTGGAAGTTGCAAAGTTAAATGCGAAACCAATTTGTGGAATGAATCCGTCCAACGTTGCAGCATTGCTCATTGTAACGGTGTTCGGAGATTTTCCTGTTACTGTCGTATTCGGAGGAATTCCCTGTCCCTGAATCCCCATACCAACAAAGATACCATCCGTTGAAGGCATGAATGAAATTATGTTATTTCCTGTAGTAAGGAGACCACCTGAAATCACAGTGGTATCAGGAACTCCGCCATTCTGCCATTTATTATTTGAAGCATTGATTGCACCGCCCTGATCTGTATAGTTTACAAGACCGTAAATTGAATACGTACTCAGGTCGCACTTATCAACAACCATGTTCTTGACCTGTCTGTTGAAAGCAATATTTGTGTCACAGTTTTCAAAGGTCAATCCTCTTAAGACAACAGTATCAAGAGCTGCAGGAGGATCGAACAAATCGTTTCTTGCCTGAATCCAGATTCCGCTTCCCGGTGATTGTCTGATGACTCTTGAGTTGAAAATAGATATGTCGCTGTAATCAAGCCTGCTAAGCAAATTAATATCAATACCAATCCAATTGTTATTCGAAGGCATTACAACTGAGATATTCTCAAAAGTAGAATTTGTAAGCTTCTCAAAATAGATAGTATGACCTTGTTGTCTGTTTGACTGGTTATTGTCACTGAACACACAATGTGAAATGTTCACATTGCTGATCTGTGAAGGATTATTTCTTCTTTGGAAAGCAGCAATGCCCCATGTACCGTTTTGTCTTACAGTGCAGTTTCTCATAACCCAGCCGTCAACAGAAGCAAAAGTAGGAACATAAATTCCGGCGATCTCACTGCCGTCAAAATTACATGATTCCATAAGAATATCTAAGAGAAGATCACCATTTAATCGGGCACCATAGATCTGGCTGCTTGTAGCGAAAACATTTTCCAATGTCACATAACTTGTTCGAATATCTATTCCATCACCTGCGGATGAAGATACTCTGAGATTCTTCAGCAGCATTCTCTGATCAGGATTACCGCCTGCTGCGCGCAATGTGACTGTGGAGTTGAATACTGTGTTAACAGTGGGTGTAGAACCTTTCCAAGCTCCGATTACGTTAAGCCTTTTTGTAAGTGTGAATCCGCTATAAGTTCCGGCAGCAACAACAATGTTGTCTCCGTCCACAACTGCAGGATTATCAATGGCGTATTGTACGGTAAGCCAAGGCGTTGCAATATTGCTTGCCTGTGCAGCAGTATTCGAATTACTGCCCGTCGCAGCATTAACATAGTATGTAGCTGCTTCAACGTTTGCAGTGAATATCAAAATGGCTAAGATAGCCGAAAAGGAAAAGTGTAGAAGATTTTTCATATTATTCTATCAACTTAAGTTTTTGGTCAAGTTTTTATGGGTATGACAGAGAATCCGTAAAAGAACACTCATGAAATTGAGCAACGGGCAAAAGAAATAATGTATTTCTCTTCAATTGAAGTTGCAAAATACTCTAATAAATTGCAAAATTCAACAAAGAATTCGAAATTGTAGCCGTAATTTTTTTAAATTGCTGTTAATAATGTAAAGTGAATTCTAACAAAATCCTAACAAATAAGATTGACCATATAGAAATTCTGAATCAGGACCGAATCATTAGATTTTCCAATCAGTATTTGTCAATCTGGAAATTCCACTCACTGCTGTCCAAAACATTTTTGAGATTACGAATTTATTGCCAAAACAGTTCAAGAGTAAACCCTTTTGTGAAAGTCGTAAAAACAACCCGCCTCATCCTAATGCCGTTAAGAAATTGTGAGCTTTGGCGTGAACGTGAATTTCCTGTTTGACGAACACGACTGTGCTCTTCTGTCGTGTGAGGAGTTGAAATTCACGTAGCCAAAGCGAGCAATTTTAGGCAATTAGGATGCAGCCTGCCCGAAGAATACTGAACTTCAGCACTTTTCGCAGGCGGGCGGGCGACTTTTCTTTGCTAAGCTTTCTTTTGGTCGTTCAAAAGAAAGCGGAATAACTTCTTGCAGCATATTTGGTCACACTTTTCACCTAAAGAATTTCAAACGTTTTGGAAAGATATGAATTCCACTGGAAAATCGATTACACAATTAAATTTCATTAATAATGTATAATGCCTAATTTGTAAAAATTTTGAATGAGATGCATATGAACCCTAAAATTATTCCATCTGTTCAGGGGTTTTTTCATAACATACTGGACTATGCAGGACTCTTTCCACCTGCTTCATTACAGCTTCAGGAATCGTTTGAGAACTATCTTGAATATTTGCAGAGTCAGGAAAGCTGGATGCTTTCCAAATTCATTTGCCCAATCAGGAGGGCCAGGGAACTTCAGTCAATTCTTCCTGCTATCAATCATTCTGAGAAGGTTAGACTTTCATTGCTAGCATCTCCGGCCGTAAGCACCCATGAGTTCTTAAAGATCTTTGAAAATGACATTTCTGAATTTGCAGCTCTTTCCGAAGGTTTTCACAATAAATGCTTATTTGAAACAGTGGAGCTGAAAATCCCCGAAACACTGCTCATGAAGGATTCAAAGAAAGAAATTACTGAATTTGTTGATGCCGTTTCTTCAATAGTTAAGACTGATTTTGACCACAGTGTTTTCATTTTTTGTGAGATTCCGGCTTCAACGGATATGGAGAAAAGCATGAAGCAAGTAATACCTGCAATCAATATTCATAACGGCAGTTTCTCTGATGCCGGATTCAAACTGAGAACCGGAGGTACAGTTGCCGGAGAAATACCGCCTTCGCGAACAGTAGTTGCGGCAATCCGCGAATGCCTTGACCACAAAGTCACATTGAAGTTCACGGCAGGCATGCATCATCCCTTCAGGCATTACGATGATTCAGTCAACGCAAAGATGCATGGCTTCATAAATGTTTTTGGAGCAGGCATATTGGCCTTCAGACATGCAATTACTGACCATGAACTTCGTGAAATGATAGATGATGAGAATATTGAGAATTTTGTTTTCAGTGATGATTCTTTTGAGTGGAAAGGATGGAAGAGTGACACAAAGGAAATTCACGGAGCAAGAAACGGGCTCGTGATTTCATTTGGCAGTTGCAGTTTCACGGAACCGGTTGATGATCTGAAAGAACTTAAATTGTTATTACAATAACGGATTAGAATATAAACTTTGCTTCTAAAATGAATTCATTCGTACAAGTAAATCCTGAATCACACTTTCCGATTCAGAACATCCCATTCGGAATATTCAGAACCAAAACTGACAACAACCCGAGAGCAGGTTCAAGAATTGGCGACTTTGTAGTTGATCTGTCTATACTTGAGAAGAAAGGCCTGCTGATTGATTGCCTTCCGGAAAACACAAACAAAATATTTGGCGAATCAAGTCTTAACAAATTCATTGGACTCGGTAAGAGCGTGACATCTGCTGTCAGAAAGAGAATTCAGACTCTCCTGCGGGCTGATTGCACAGAGATCAAGGATAGTGCATCTCTTCTGAAAAAACTTCTGATCCCGGTGGAAGACTGCGTGATGCTTATGCCTGTTGAAATTGGAGATTATACTGACTTCTATTCTTCAAAAGAGCATGCTACCAATGTTGGCATAATGTTCAGAGGAAAGGAAAATGCTTTGATGCCTAACTGGCTGCACTTGCCGGTCGGCTATCATGGAAGGGCAAGTTCAGTAGTGGTAAGCGGAACTGATGTTATACGCCCCAAAGGTCAGACGAAATCTGATGATGAAGAATTCCCGGTCTTCGGTCCGACCAGACTGCTTGATTTTGAATTGGAGATGGGCTTCTTTATTGGTAAAGGAAATGATCTTGGTAAGGCTGTTCCGGTTAAGAAAGCTCATGATCATATTTTCGGTTTTGTTTTGGTAAACGATTGGAGTGCCCGAGATATTCAGAAATGGGAATATGTTCCGCTTGGTCCTTTTCTGGCGAAAAATTTTGCAACGTCCATTTCTCCATGGATTGTCACACTTGATGCTTTGGAGCCGTTCAAAGTGCAGAGAAGAAAACAGGAACCGGCACCTCTTCCCTACCTCAAGAGTACAGGCGAGTGGCATTATGACATTAATCTTGAAGTAAGTCTTAAGTGTGTGGGAACAAATGAGTTCATTACGATCTCCAGATCCAATTTCAAATATCTTTATTGGGACATTTGCCAGCAGCTTGCTCACCATACAGTTACGGGATGCAATCTAAGAACAGGTGATCTGCTTGCTTCCGGAACCATCAGCGGACCTACTGAGGACTCATACGGTAGCCTGCTGGAGCTTACCTGGAAAGGAACCAAGCCGCTGAATCTTGCATGCGGTGAGTTGAGGAGATTTTTGATTGATGGAGACACATTGTCCATTACCGGTTGGTGCCAGGGAAAAAATTATCGTGTTGGATTTGGTGAAGTTACGGGAAAGATACTTCCGACAAACTAAATCATCAACACAATGCCATTTAAGAATTTCCCTAAGCTGATTCTGGTAACATTGAGCTTATCAATCTACAGTTCATGTTCGGAAGACAATCCAACTGTCAGTAATCCTGAAGTCCCTAACCGGAATTTTGCTTATCCTTACTCGCTGAATTCTTTTTGGTACTATTCCACTTTCAATTATGTAACAAACTTCAGACCGGACAGTCTGAGAAATATTTTCTCGGAAGACACAATCTCAGGAAATGGCATTGCAAGGTTTGTATCAGACACAGCTATCAATTCAGACACATTCCGAATCCTTCGTAACACTCATTCTTCTGAAGGACATGAACATACAACTATTGAACTTTATAAGCAGAGTGATACAGGACTTATCCGTTACGGATTCTATTCCAGCGGGACAAACTTCGGACCCTTTCGTCAATCACCTGTTTTTCTGGAATCTCCTGATAGGGCAAGAAAATTTAAATCCGTATTCTATTTATTGAGATGGCACGAGAATCCCGCGATGCAGGGAGAAACCACATATGTTTTTGATGATCCTCCGGTCAATGTCCTGAAGTATCCGATTACTGACGGGCTCGAATGGAAATATCAGGATTATGGTCCTACGAAAATAAACAAGTCCTATGATGGTTTTGAAAACGTAACTACTCAGGCGGGAAGTTTTTACAGTGCGAGAGTTAAGAGAAAATGGTACTTCAACAATTCTTCAACCGCTGATACAAATTTTTTTCAAATCGATTATTTTTCCGAATCCGGAATGGTTAGGAGAGATTTCATAATCAAGAATGTACTTGTAACAAACAGCACCGGAGTTCCTTTGGGCTATATTGATGTAGTTGAAAATGCCGAACTAAATATTGTGAATATTCCATAAAAGTTATGCAATCAGAACCCAAAATAATGGCTGATGTCAGGCTCACTCAAATGGTTAAAGCCGCAGGATGTGCTGCTAAGATCTTTCCGAATATTTTATCTGATGCACTCAGGGATATTGACTGGTACAATAATGAAAATGTCCTAGTCGGTTTTGAGGGACGGGACGATGCAGGTGTTTACAAAATTTCAGATGAACTTGCTTTGATTAATACCACAGATTTTTTTACACCTGTAGTTGATGATCCTTATACTTTCGGTCATATAGCGGCTGCAAATGCGCTCAGTGATATCTATGCTATGGGCGGAGTACCTGTTAGTGCATTGAATATTGTGGCATTTCCTCAGACAGAAGATATAACAATCCTCAGAGAGATCTTGCGAGGAGGAGCCGACAAGACACGTGAAGCAAATACTGTGATAATTGGTGGCCACTCCATAGATATTCCAAATATTGCTTACGGTCTTGCTGTTACAGGTACAATTCATCCGGACAATATTAAGGGAAACAACAGCGCAAAACCCGGTGACATTCTGATATTGACAAAAGCGCTGGGCACAGGGATACTCAATAACGCAGTGAAGTTCAGCTCACTGAACGAAAATCAACTTAATACATTGCTGGCTTCAATGCAACGGCTCAACAAGAATGCATCAATGTGCATGCAGCAGTTTAATGCGAATGCATGTACGGATATTACGGGCTTTGGTCTTGCCGGTCATTCGATGCAGATGGCAAAGGCAAGCGGAACCGCTTTAAGATTTTTTGCAGACCGTATTCCTGTTATGGACGGCGTGCCTGAAGCAATAGAAGCAAACATGCTTACAAGAGGTGACAAATCAAACCGAGACTATGCAAAAGATTCCGTACTGAATGAAGGAAAAATTATAAAGGCAATTGACCACGTGATCTATGATCCGCAAACTTCCGGCGGCCTTCTGATCTCTGTTCCCGAGAAAAATTCCATCCCGTTGTTAACCGCACTCAAAAACTCAGGCGACACTGTTTCAGAAATCATTGGCGAAGTTTTGCCGGCCAGCATAGACTCACCTGCGGGGAGCATTATCATAAAATATGAATAACCCCGAAAGTGACAAACAACTGTTCGAATATATCAGGAATGCAAGAATACCTGAACTTCCTCCATTAAGAGAAATTCTTTCCGGGCACGATACAGGCGTAATCTTAATAAAAGAATTGCTGACTTCATTACGGCATAAGCGTGAAAGCATGTTGCTTATTGATGCGCGTTCCGAGAATGAGTTCAATGATTCCAAAATTCCGTGCGCGGAGAATTTTCCTGTTTTGAGAAATGATGAAAGGCATGACGTAGGATTGATCTATAAGAAATATTCACAGGCTGCTGCTTTGTGGCTTGCCATGAACTATGCAGATCCTAAGATGAGTATGCTGAAAGAATTTCTTGACAAAATGAATGCGCACCATAAGGAAATAATAGTTTATTGCTGGCGCGGCGGCGGAAGAAGCGGCTATCTTTCGAAGATGATTTCTGAGCTTGGCTATAAGACTTCAGTGCTGAAAGGCGGACAAAAAGCATTCAGAAAAATTGCAAATGAATTCTTTTCCCGGAAAGAATTCTTGTCAGGACTGATAGAGTTAGCAGGACTCACCGGCAGCGGCAAGACAATGCTCCTGAGAGCAGCAGGCAGCATCCTGCCCATAATTGATCTTGAAAATTCTGCAAGACATTATTCAAGTCTTTTAGGACGAGTACCCTATGAAGTGATGAAGATCTCTGAAGTAACTGATCAGTCTGCATTTGAGAACAGCGTATTCTCTGATATATCTTTGAATGCAAGAACAGACGTTGAAGAGAATGAACTCTATTTGATTGAAAGTGAAAGCAGAAAGGTTGGTGATTTCATCATACCGGAAATGCTTTTCAATAAAATGCAGAATGCGCCGGTGATCAAAGTTGTCTCATCTTTGAGTAACAGAATTCTTAGGCTGAATGAAGATTACTTCGGCAAGAATAATGAAGGCATAGAACCAATGGTAAGGATCATGTCAAAGAAGGAGGACTTTTTCAAACAACAATTAAGCAATAAAACATATTACGAACTTATGTCTCTTCTAATGAAAGGAGATACATATCACTTCACCGAATTAATGCTTGTAAAATATTACGATGTAAAGTACAAAGACAAAGGCAAGAAACCCGAAGCAGTCGTAAATTCCGATTCGCCGGATGATGCTATAAAAGAAATCTGTGATGTTTACAATAAGCTCAAACAAAGCTCAAAGAAATTATGAATTACACATTACACAGATCTCAAAACACAGGCTCTTTCATCGGTTCAAAACAACTCGCAATAAGCGCTGCCTGAGTCTCATTGTGCACAGTCAATGAACCAGGTGCCGGACTCGAACTCTCTTCTTTTGTTAATCTGAACAGCCTCTGTCCTTTTGCCAGACTATCTCTTAATCTCAATGACAAGAATCCCCATGCACCCATATTAACAGGTTCTTCCTGAACCCAGACTACTTCGGAAGCATTCTTAAATTCTTCAAGCTGTTTTTTCATATCAGCAGGATCATACGGATAATATTGTTCGAGTCTGATGATCGCTGTATCTGTAATTTTGTTTGCATCCCTGTACTTCGCCAGTTCATAGTAAACTTTTCCGCTCGTAATCAGGACTCTCTTCGCTTTTGATTTCTCAATTTGCCCATCGCCGATAATTTCCATGAACTGATCATCAACAAATTCCTTTCTGTAAGATCTTGCTTCTGGCAATCGCAGCAGACTCTTTGGTGTCATTATTACAAGTGGCCTTTTCTTATGTTGCTTTGACTGTCTTCTCAAAAGATGAAACAGTTGGGCAGGTGTGGTCGGATTACATACAATCATATTATCCTCGGCGCATAGAATTAGAAATCTCTCGAGTCTTGCGCTGGAGTGTTCCGGCCCTTGTCCTTCCTGTCCGTGAGGAAGCATCAATACAATGTTGGAAGGAAGTCCCCACTTGGCATAAGAGCTCGAAATGAAATTATCTATGATTACTTGTCCTGCATTTGCAAAGTCTCCAAACTGCGCTTCCCATATTACAAGAGTAATCGGATCAGCCGTTGAATATCCGTATTCAAATCCGAGCACGGCAGCTTCAGAAAGCAAGCTGTCCAGAGGTTCAATCCATGAAACTCCGGGAGCGATCTTGTTCATTGTTATAATTTCCTCTCCTGTTTCAGCATCAGTCAGCACAATGTGTCTTTGTGAAAATGTTCCGCGCGCGCTGTCCTGTCCGCTCAGTCTGATTGGAATTCCATCCTGCATCAAACTTCCCAATGCAAGCGCTTCACCAAATGCCCAATCCACGCCTGAGTCATTTGTGAGAAAATCTTTTCTTGAATCTACAAACTTCTTGAGTTTGGGATGAATTGTAAAATTGTCCGGGAGAGTTGTCATTACTTTAACAATCTCATCGAGCTTTTCGGATGGCACGTGAGTTTCAACATGCGCTTCGGCCGCAACAATTTCTTCCTCAGTAACGGCAAGCGGAATGTCGGTCTTGAATTTTTGAACTTTCTCATGGCCTTCACTCATTTTTTCATAGATCTTTGACTCAATTTCTTTAAGCTCTTCGGGTGTCACAACTTTTTCTGCAAGAAGTTTCTTCTCGTAGATCTCTTTGACTGACGGATGATTTCTTATCTTCTTATACATAAGCGGCTGAGTGAAAGCCGGTTCGTCTGATTCATTGTGACCGAGTCTTCTGTAACCCCATACGTCAATCACCACATCGCAATTGTACTTCATCCTGTAATCAAATGCCAGCTTTGTAACAAGCAATGTAGATTCAGGATCATCTCCGTTAACATGGAATATTGGAGCCTGTATCATCTTTGCAACATCAGAACAATATTGAGTTGACCTTGCTTCTTCAGGAGTGGTTGTAAAACCAATCTGGTTGTTTATTATGATGTGTATAGTGCCGCCGGTTCTGTAGCCCTTGAGCTGAGACAGATTAAGAGTTTCAGCTACTATGCCTTCTCCTGCAACGGCAGCATCTCCGTGAATGAGAACTGGGATCACCCGGTTTCTCTCCTTGTCATCCATCCAGGTTTGCTTAGCCCTGACTATTCCTTCAACAACAGGATTTACAAATTCCAGATGTGACGGATTTGATGCGACTGATACGACTATTTCTTTTCCATGGACCGTTGAATAATTGCCGGTTGCGCCGAGATGATATTTTACGTCTCCGGAGCCCTGTGCTGAGGACGGATCAAGGTAGCCTTCAAACTCAGAGAAAATGGCAGACATTGATTTGCCGATAATGTTTGCCAGCACGTTCAGTCTTCCTCGGTGTGCCATTCCCAAAACGAGCTCCTGAACTGAACCTTCCGATGCGCAATCGAGCAAATGATCAAGCAATGCAATTATTGTTTCGGAGCCCTCAAGCGAAAATCTCTTATGCCCGACATATTTCTTGTCAATGAACTTTTCAAAGTTTTCCGCCTCTGACAGCTTGAACAGAATATGCTTCTTTTCTTCGTTCGAAAATGAAGGCGTGTTCATGTTCATTTCCATTCTTCCCTCAAGCCATCTTTTCTTTTCAGGATCCTGAATGTGCTTGTACTCGACACCGATCTTGTCACAATATGTCTGATAAAGAATATTCAGAATCTGTCGCAGCGTGGAAGTTCGCAATCCGGCAAGTCCGTCAGTTATAAACTCCCTGTCATAATCCCAAACTGTGAATCCGTATTTTGAAGGATCAAGTTCAGGATGATATTGAGCTTTGGATTCAAGCGGATCGAGATTGGCAAGAAGATGTCCGCGCACTCTGAACATATTTATGAGCTGGATGGCTTTTGCCTGCTTCTCAATCTCTTCAAGATTATCGATCTTTCCAAGATCATCTGCATTCTTATCAAGAAACCATTTGACCGGAGTCATTGGTATCTGAAGGTCTTCAAAGATCTCCTCATAAAAGTCATCATCGCCTTTCAGAAGTCCGCTAAGCTTTTGCAGGAACAAACCGGATTCAGCTCCCTGAATTATTCTGTGATCATAGGTACTCGTTATGTTCATAACTTTGCTAATTCCGATAGTTGTAATGATCTCGTTGGTTACTGCCTGATATTCTGCCGGATAATCAATGGCTCCTGTTGCTATAATCGCTCCCTGCCCGAGCATAAGTCTTGGAGTTGAAGCGATTGTACCAAGAGTACCGGGATTAGTCAGCGAAATTGTTGTGCCCTGAAAATCGCTTACTTCTATTTTGTTATTCCTAGCTTTTTTTATTATGTCGTCATAGGCATCAAAGTACATGCCGAAGTCCATCTGATTTGCCTTCTTGATATTGGGCACGATGAGAGATCGGCTGCCATCCTTCTTTTCAAGGTCAACCGCAAGTCCAAGATTCACATCCGGCTTTCTGATAATATTTGGTTCACCGGAGATTATTGTATAGGCATTGTTCATTACGGGTACAAAGTTGATGCCTTTGATAATCGCCCATCCGATTATATGAGTATAAGAAACTTTTCGGCCGTTCTTCTTTTTCAGATATTCGTTGATGAGTCTTCTGTTCTCTTCAAGTACTTTTACTGCGATTGTTCTGAATGTAGTGGCTGTAGGTATTGTCAGACTTGCATTCATGTTCTCTATTATCTTGGCACCAACTCCACGTATCACTTCTGATTGCTCGTTACCAGTTGGCTGCGGAATATTCAACTGTGGCGTTGCTTGTCCGTTCCCGGCAGAAGGTTTGGTGCCGGAGGCAATCTTCTTTCCGTTATTGGTCAGATTAAGTTCTTTGAAAAGAGTCTTCCAATTGTCACTTACAGATGACGGGTCTTTTTGATATTCATCGAGAAGTTCGAGCACATACCAGGTATTGAGTCCGAATTCTGAGATCTTTTCCTGCTGTTCAGCAGATAAGTCTTCTAATTTCATTTTGAATTAATTTTGGCTAATTTATCCAAATTTATAAACAACTTCAGCAGATTAATTAAATTCAAACATGACAAGAGGGATATTCATTGCTGTTTTGCTATTTATTGCTTCAAATGCTTTTGCTCAAAGACCTGAGAACAGGATGTATATGGCAGGTGGTTTCAATTATCAGTTTGCTTCCGGCGGTCCGTTAGATTATGTAATAGACAGGTACAATCAAACCCGTGATTATCTTACTGATGAAATGGACAAAGTTGATCACATGTCAGGCGCAGCATTTTCTTTTGGGTTTGGTTTGGGTGAAGATGTTGATTTCCTTTTATTTGAAATTGGCCTTACGATCGGCGGTTCAGGCTCACTGACGGCTGAAGGTCCTGTCAATGGTGTGCAGCAGGTAAGGGATCTGAAGTTGAAGTCATTCCTTATCAATACAGGTTTTGCCTATCTGATTCAGACAGAACAAAAATTCGAATACGGCATAGGTTTGTTTATTGATTACGGTAGTTTCAAAGTGAGAACCAGAACTTATACGGCCGGACAGAATGCTCCTGATTTCAAGGATATTGGAGATCAGGCAAATACACTTGTTGGAATTACTCCAACAATCTTCCTGGATTACAATTTTTCTGAGACATTTGGAATTACCTTAAGGCCATATTACAGGGCACAGATCTATCAAAATGATATGTCGTATGTAAGCAAAGAGATAAATCCCAACACATACAACAGTGATGATTATGAAAGTACTCAGGGAGCTATGCTTGACGGAGCAGGAGCTGAAATAAAAGCAGTATTCTATTTCTAATCAGTATCTTCTATACAGGCTTGAATTGTTCAAACGCCTGCATGCAACTATCACAATAATGAATTGCCCGGCATTGAGTTGGACCGAAGGGAGTTTGTAATCTTGTATCACGGCTTCCGCAGAAAGGACATTCAACTTTAAACAGAGAGTCGACAGAAACGAAACCGTCAACGTGTCCGGGCAATGCAAAGTTGGATTCTCTTAACATCTGTTTCCCCTTTTCAGTTATCATGTTCGTACTCCACTGCACGTCAAAGTTAACGTCAACTTCAACACTTTTAACAGAAAGCTTTCCAACTTTGGATTTTATATCTTCCTTCATCATGTTAACTGCAGGGCAGCCCGCGAAAGTCGGAGTCATTGTTACTTTAACATCCCCGCTGTCCGAGATTTTGACAGAAGTTATTATACCCATGTCAACTACAGACAGTTTTGGAATCTCCGGATCCATTACATTCTGAAGTGCTTTCCATATATCTGTTTCACTTACCATCTCATTTACCATTCTGCTTCAGGGTCAATCTTATAGACCTCTGACATTTCCTCAAGCAAGGGTTTCAAGTATTCAGTGTGCTGACCTTTTCTTCCGCCGTAAGAAGGTTTCACACTGTCAGGATCAGGCATAGTTAATCCGGAAGCTCTAATTAATTGTTCAATGTGGTCAAGCCATGCCTCCTGCAAACATTTTTCTCCGGGAAAGATCCCATCAGCTTTCAATATCTCTTCATAATCCGATGGCTCAAAAATTCCAAGTGCAAGCGGGAAACACATATCCAGAGATGATTGCATCCGCTCACAACTTTCATCATTTGCACTGCCAAGCTGTCTTATCCAGGTATCTGCATGCATTGTATGATATCTCAGCTCGCCTCTGAATTTTCTCGCAATCTTTGCAAGAGGTTCAAATGAAGATCCTGAAAGCATACCAAAGCGCAATGCTTCTGACGAATCAAACAGGAAATGTCTCATCAGGCTGAAGTCATATTCACCAATAGGATACTCAACAAAGTGACAGCATTTGTATTCTTTTTCCTCACGGGTGAATGCAAGCTTATCAGGATCCTTCTCCCCTGTTTCATTCAATAATGTGTATAATGCCAGCGCATGTCCCAGCTTGTCCTGAGCCATTGAAGAAAATGCAATGTCTTCTTCAAGAATCGGACCTAGTCCTGTCCATTCTGAATTTCTGTGACCGATGATGAGTTGATCATCGGCAATTCTGAAAATCAGATTCTGTATAGCACTTTTCTTATTGTCAGTCATTTTTTTTCTGATGTTCCTTTTTGTATTTGTTGATCTTTTCCATCACTTTATAGCCTCCGGCTTCCCTGTACATTTTTTCCTGATTGTTGGCGTAGATATCTTCATCTCTGTAGTTTGTCTGATAAACATCTGAAGTCTTCACAACCCAAATACTGACACAGTCAGCACGTCTTGCAAATTGCTCTTTTGCAAGAATGTATGCCATTTCATGATTTGGCGCATGAACCGAGCCAACATGGATATGGCGGTCTCCCTTTTTCGTTTGATGAAACACTTCATAAGTAACCCAGTGGTGAATATCTCCTACCGGACTGTTATCCGGCTCTTCCGGCAGCTTTTCTCTTGTGATCCTCGGATCTAATGATTTTAACGACATGATTTTTCTCAGACTGATTTTTGTTATGACAGCGGTACTGTGTATTCCTCAGCGTTTCTCATCAATGCTTTGCGGACCCACTCACCTTTTTCCTCGGCTCTCCTTCTTACTGCGAGACGTTCTTTGTTGCAAGGTCCGTCACCGTTGATCACACGTTTAAACTCTTCCCAGTCGGGCTCAGTGTAATCCCACTTTCCTGTATCTTCATTTTTCTTCAGGAGAGGATCAGGAATAGTAAGACCCAGCTCCCAGATCTTCGGAACATACATATCGAGAAACTTCTGTCTCATGTCATCGTTCGAAGCCATCTTCACTTTCCATCGCATGAGGGTTTCTGTGTGTACGGAAATCTTATCGGACGGCCCAAAGAAATGCATGATTGGCTTCCACCATCTGTTAAGAGCATCCTGAACCATCTCACGCTGCTTGGGAGTACCTGTAGCAAGAAAAACAACATTATCATGTCCATACTTCAGATGGAAAGATTCTTCCATACAAATTCTTTCGAGCGCTCTGCAATACGGACCGTAAGACCCCTTGGAGTTTGCAACCTGATTTATAATTGCACCTGCATCAATAAGCCACGCTATTACGGCAGTATCGGCCCATGTTACCGCGGGATAATTGAATACATTTGAATACTTCGACTTTCCTGTTATCAGATCATTGATCATTACTTCACGCGGTTTGCCGAGTGTTTCAGCCGCACTGTATAGAAGTTGTGCATGTCCGACCTCATCCTGTACTTTTGCCATCAATGCAAGCTTTCTCCTGAAACCCGGAGCCCGGGTTATCCAGGTGCCTTCCGGCAATGCACCGATTATTTCTGAATGTGCATGCTGTTCGATCATTCTGATCAGCTGCTTGCGATACTCATAAGGCATCCAATCCATAGGTTCAATCTTCTCACCTCCCTGAATGCGAGCTTCAAATTCTTCAAGTCTTACCGGATCGTCCTGGACTTGAGCGCCGTTTTTTGATTCTTCAAAAATATATCCGCCTCCGTACATTTTTATTGGTTTTGTTTTCTTATATGATATACCGGTGAACCTCACCGAACAGTTAAAAATTTCTTTTGCAAATGTAAAGTTTTTGATGCGAAAATTGTAATGTAAAATGGATACTAATCTTTCGTCGAACTCATAACTGTCCAATACGTTTGAAATACTTTATAGTAAGTGCTTAGCAGAATTTATGCAAGAAGTCATTCCGCTTTCTATTGAACCCGTCGGCAAGCTCAGGGCAGGCTAAAGAAAGCTATGCAATGAATTGCTTCGACCCGACTTCGCCGGGCAAGCAAGCTCAGCGTGACTGCGGGCAGGCCGCAACATCGAATATGTTCTGTACAGATGAGATTCAAAATATGTGGACAAATATCAGAACTCCCATCCCAAAGCAAACAGCATTGATCTGTCAACTTTATCCGGATCAAAAAAGTATGTGGTGAAGTAAAAATCAGAGTAAGAAATACCGGCATAGATTCCTGTCTGTACTTCCTTATCGGCATTGTAAGACCTGGTTCTTTCAATTACAATTCCGGCATTAAGCCAATCAGTAGGTGAAACACCGGCTTCATTCCATGTATAAAAGAAACTGTCTTCAATATTCTCTGCATTGAAAAAGTATTCGGATTGTACATTAAGGTTCAGAATGTCGTATGATATCTCCAGTTCCAGTCCCGGCGCTGCACCGGCCACGCTTCCTATTACCACTCCTGCCAACGGAATTAAGTTCAGCTTAAGCTCATTACCAAATTCAAAATTGTAACCTATCCAAAGTGAAGAGCTGTTCTTTTCCTCATAGTTGCGCCTTCCCTCAAAATGCCATCCTGACAGCTCAAGAATTATTGTTGGCATAAGATAGTCATCATCATCCTGAACAAGATTATAATCAATCTCAATGCTTCCGGTGATCGCCGGATCGGCTTGCGCAAAGCGGGAAACATCTTGTGCATAAGTGATCATTGAAATTGCCAAGAGAAGAATGATTATGAGAAGTTTCAATTTCAGTTAAGAAAAGAAGAAATTAGAAAAAGTGTTCAGCATTTGATCTTTAAGATGAAACAAACATGAGTCAGCAAAATCCCCGTTGCATGACCTGCATTTTACAGGCCATATATTTCAAGAATATTTCCGAAGTTTCAATTGAATATTTTTTATCTGATATTTGCAGATTCAAAATTACATGTCATAATACGATGAGTTCACAAAGCGATTTTAAATCAAAGCTCAAGTCCGCTGGGATTGCTTTCATCCTGTTGATTCTTCCAATCAATTCATTCTCTCAGGATGGAACCAAATATGACAGGATAATGAAAGCAATAGACAGTGTGAGAATAGCTTATGACAAGGTTACAAACCGTATTTGTCCATCAATAAACATTCTGATTCATACGCCTGACGATTATGTTTTTGTGTCATCGGTCCCTGAGGGCGGCACGCCAATTACAAGGGACACATACTTTCGTTTTGCAAGCAATACAAAGAACTTTACTTCCGCAGCCATACTGAATATGCAGGAAGACGGATGGCTTGACATAAAAGCCCGAATCACTGATAAGATTCCCGGCAGCAGCATGCCTTATGTTCCAGATAGTCCCGAATTTGATATTCCCTATAAGAGCGAAATCACAATTGAACAGCTGCTGCAACATGCGGCAGGAGTATATGATGTTGATAATGATTCTGTTCCCGGCTATGATGGATTGAGCTATACGGATTATATGACATTCAGGAATCCCGCTCATCAGTTTGAGCTTAAAGATCTGGTTGAACAGGCCGCAAAGAATAAATTATCTTACTTTCCTCCGGGAAACGGTTATCATTACAGCAATACGGGATACACTATCCTGAGCGAGATAATTCAGAGAGTGTACTCATTTAACAGCGGAAGCAAGAAAATGTACGCTGATTACATTGCAGATTTCATGACAGGAAGCGCTGCTCCTGTTCCGCTTGACATATCATTTCCATATCTTGCTTCTGATGTTTCCATTACTGCTCCTTTCATTTCCGGTGAGCTGTTCACGAAAGACAGCATTGCAGTTTACTCATCAGTAAATATGTCTGCTCATGTTGGTGAAGGCAACGGATATGCAACATTTGCGGAGCTTGACAGGTATGTCAGGTCAATGATGAAAGGAGAAAACGTTCTTACTCCTCAAAGCATAGAACTTATGCAAAAGTCTGTTTCAGAACACAATAAGACATATGCGCTGGGCTGTCTATACATTGAAGACTTGGGATACGGACACAACGGTTGCATCAAAGGCTATTTATCTAACATGTTTTATGACCCCAAAACAGACGTATCTCTGATTATTTTGATGCCTGTGAATGATTATACATTTCCCGATGAACTTGGAATAGTATATGGTCTTAAGGCTTTGGCCAATGCAGGATTTCATGCCCGCATGGCTCTTGGGTTTCCGGGAAAAACGATCGGCTATTAATGCAATATCAATTCAATGACGTGAATAATTTTTTATACTGTTTTGATTGCAGTCACTACAATTCTTAATCTGAAAACCAAAAATAATATCGCATTATGTCAGACATCTTTCACAAGATCATATTGCTGGGAAGACCAGCATCAGGCAAATCAGAGGTAATTAACTATCTGAAGAATGCATCTGCTCCCGACAAGCTAAACAGATTTCATATTGGCAATATCAGGGAAGTTGATGACTTTCCAATGTTGTGGACATGGTTTGAAGAAGATGCAATACTTGCCAAAAAATTCGGCAAGCCGAGAATTCATACCGACGACGAAGGTTATTTTAAGCATGAGTACCTGTGGCATCTTCTTATAGAAAGGCTCTCGCTTGAGTATTCAAAACTCATAAGAGACAATGCAAACCTTCACGATGACACAACATGTCTGATCGAATTCTCCAGAGGCACGGAGCATGGCGGTTATAAAGAAGCATTCAAACATCTCTCTGATGAAGTCCTTAAAGATGCTGCATTGGTTTACATAAATGTTCCTTATGAGGAGTCTCTGAGAAAGAATCGAAAACGATTCAATCCATCAAAACCGGACAGCATACTTGAACACGGACTTCCGGATGATAAGCTTGAGAAAATGTATAAGCTTGTTGATTGGGAAGAGGTCTCGGCTGCGTCAAAGACTCATATAAGCATAAACGGCGTTGAAATACCTTATGTTGTATTTGAGAACATGCCTTCAAAGACAGACGATCCTGAGTTGCTTGGACCTGCACTGGATGATGTGTTTTCCAGGTTATGGAAACTTTACAAATCCAAATAGTGCATTTGTCAGTGCATTGGATTCATTCCCCCTTCAGTTTCACCAGTGCAAAAAAAAGTTTCTATCTGAGCAGAGTGTACACATCTACTGATGTGATCTTGTCAAGATCAACTGTTACCCACTCGCATAAACTTAAGGTCTTCCCTTCCGGGGTCTTGATGTCATATCTGACGCAGACCTTGTTGCCTTCGGCAATGAACTCCTTATTGTGCATTTCAATCCCGCTGAACTTCCAGCATTCGGAGAGAAAGTCAGCAGAATTGTTGTAAACTGCTTCTGAACTTGTATGCCGGAAGTGTTCAGACAGTCTTATCATCGACTTATCCTTCATCTCCCATCCTTCAAGGTACATCTTCACTATTTCAACGGGCGACTTCATAGTTTATCTGAATAGAATTTACGTTTAACTCTTAACAGCTTTGCTCTTATTTCTCATCTTGATGTTGAGCATTTCCACAGCAAACGAGAACAGCATTGCAAAGTAAACATATCCTTTTGGCACTTCTACATGGAATCCTTCCACAAGCAACAACAACCCGATCATCAGCAGGAATGACAATGCAAGCATTTTGATGGTTGGATGCTTATGGATAAAATCACTGACCTTGCCTGCAAACATAATCATTACAATCATTGATATGATTATTGCCGTGATCATAATTTCGATATGCTTTACAAGTCCAACCGCAGTTATGACCGAGTCAAGCGAGAAGACCAAATCCAATAAGACTATCTGTATAATAATGTTCCAAAATCCCGGTGCAGCATTGCTTCCCTTTTCATGCTCTTCACCTTCCAGCTTCTCATGGATCTCCAGTGTGCTCTTTATTATCAGGAACAAGCCTCCACCCATTAGTATAAGGTCTCTTCCTGAAACGGGATGTGAAAATACAGAGAACAAAGGTTCGACCAATCCGGCTATCCAGCTTATCGCAAGTATGAGGAGAATTCTGAAGACCAGAGCAACTGACAATCCTATTATTCTTGCTTTCTCACGACTTTCTTCAGGCAGTTTGCCCGTTAGAATTGAAATGAAGATTATGTTGTCGATCCCTAATACGATTTCGAGAAATGTCAGTGTTAGAAGACTGACGTAAGTCTCAGGCTGTGAAAAGAGTTCTATCATGCTTCTGCAGTAATTAGATTTTGTACAATTGTATCAAAACACTTCACCCCGCCCGATGTTCGTATTTAAGAACATGAGTGGGGTGAAAAAGTATTCGCAGATACATCTGCCTTCTGATATCGCAATCAGAATATGTCTATTTCTTAAGTTGATCTCAGGCTTCAGCTTTCTCTTTCTGATATTCCGCTATGATCTTAGATTCAATTTCCTTCGGAACATCTTCATAATGAGAAAACTTTCTGTCATAATATCCTCTGCCCTGAGTCAATGATCTTAGTTTAGTCGAGTAGTCATTCATTTCAGAAAGCGGGATCTGACATGTTATCTTCTGCAGTTTTCCAAAGACGTCCATTCCCATTATTCTTCCTCGCCTGGTTGATATGTCGCCGGAAACTGCGCCCATGAACTCTTCCGGGAATACAACTTCAACATCAAATATTGGTTCAAGGATGACTGGATTAGCAGCCATGAATCCTTTCTTGAATGCCTGTGACGCTGCAATCTTGAATGAGATCTCGTCGGAATCAACATTGTGATAAGAACCGTCAAACAATGTGACCTTTACATCGATCACTTTGCTTCCGATGAGCACGCCTGTATTCAGAACTTCGTGAAGACCTTTCTCTACGGCCGGTACGAATCTTCCCGGAACTACTCCGCCAACTACGGCATCAACAAATTCAAATCCCTTGCCTCTTTCCTGCGGTTCGATCTTCAGATGAACATGTCCGAATTGACCTCTGCCACCTGATTGTTTCTTGTGTTTGAACTCTGCATCGTTTACAACCGCTCTGATAGTTTCCCTGTATGGGATTCGCGGATTGGTCACATCCACTTCAAAGTTGTATTTGCTCTTCATCCTGTTGAGAATTGTATTGAGATGGATCTCACCCTGTCCGCTTATGAGAGTCTGTGCAGTTTCAGGATTGAACTGAACGAGAAATGTAGGATCCTCTTCATGCAATGAATGAAGCGCAGATGCGATCTTATCTTCATCTCCTTTATTCTTGGCAACAATTGCCATAGTGATATTCGGCTTCGGGAAATAGATCTCATTCAAAACAACAGGATTGGATTTGGAACTGAGAGTATTGTTCGTATGTGAGTCTTTGAGCTTTACTACACCTGCGATATCACCTACAACAACTTCAGGCATTTCCTTTCTGTCTTTTCCGTTCATTGAATAGAGCTGTGAAAGTCTTTCGCTCTTGCCGTTAGCCTCATTCACAAGGTCAAGTCCTGCCTGAACTTTGCCCGAGTAAACCCTGAAAAATGAAAGTTCACCGATATTCTTCTCTGAGATTGTTTTGAATATGAATATGGTCGGCTGTCCGTTTATGTCAGGAGCTATCTCAATGGGATCATCGCTGTCAGGTCTTCTGCCGATTTCAGCAGGCTTATCAAGTGGAGATTCAGTATAATCTGATATGAAATCCAGTAAATCTCTTGTGCCGATATTCTTTGTTGCGGAGATACAGAAAACCGGAAAGAGTTTTCTTTCTCTCATTCCCATCTTTATGCCAAAATCAATTTCCTCGTCTGTAAGATTGGCACCTTCCTCAAAGAATTTCTCCATAAGTTCTTCATCTTCTTCGGCAATAGCTTCTACAAATGCCTGATGATACTCATTTGCCTTTGGCTTCAGCGGTTCGGGAATCTCCTCTTCGGTATATTCGCCTTTGCCGTCGGTCTTGAATCTTAACAGCTTCATCCTTGCAACGTCTATGACCGCATCAAAACCGTTTCCGGGATTAACGGGAAACTGAACAACGGCAACCCTGTTTCCGAAATGTTCCTTTATACTCTCAACAGTTCTGTCAAAGTTTGCATTTTCCTGATCCAGTTTATTGACAAGGAATATGACATTGTTTTCATAGTCATTGGTCATTGCAAATGAAGATTCCGTTCCAACTTCTATTCCCTTGAATGCATCTACAAGTATCAATGCGGTATCTGTTACTCTGAGAGCAGATCTTACTTCTCCAACAAAATCCATGAATCCCGGCGTGTCAATTATGTTTATCTTTTTATCAGTTCCGTCATTTGCTTTCCATGAAGTGTTTAGAATGCTTGAATTGATAGACATTTGCTTGTCAATCTCATCCTTGTGATAATCGCTTACAGTGTTACCTTCTTCAACCCTACCGAGCCTGTTTGTCATTCCTGAAACATACAGAATTCCTTCGGTGAGGGAAGTCTTTCCGCTGCCTCCGTGACCAGTTATTGTGATGTTTCTGATGTTTTCCGGTTTTACTGTTACCATTGGATTTTCTCCTGTTTAAAATAAATGTGCTTAGTTAATTATGATTGTTCGTTCAGAGTTTCAAGAGTTCAACAGAAATCTTTTCATTTGTAATCTGCAGATCATTTGTGTCTGCAAGTTCAATTCCCGCTTTTTCAAATTCATCCTTGCAGTTTTCGATAGCTTCACTGTTTATCTCAAGAATGCTCCTGTTTGCTTCTGCTATCTTGAGCCAATAATATGCTTTGAGTTTTACATTAGCTGCAAGCTGGCTAACCGTAAAAACGGGTTCAGGATCATTCATGATCTCCGGAATCTGCTCGAGCGCTTTTCTCATCAACTCCCTGCAGGTATGCGTATTGACTGTCGCATCAAGTTCTACTTCGAAATCAAATCTCCTCTTTCCTTCAATCGTATAGTTTGTCAGAGGATTGTTTACTATGAGAGAATTTGGAATGTAGATCATCTTTCCGTCTATTGTTCTTACATCAGTTGTTTTCAGATTCATTGAGACAACATTTCCCGTGATGTCTGAAACCGAAATGAAATCTCCGGTATTGAAAGGCCTGCTTATAATGAGCATCACTCCTGAGATAAGATTTTCTCCCACATTCTTGAATGCAAAACCAAGTACTACAGCAGATACTCCTGCTCCCGTTACTATTCCGCTTGCAATTCCAGACAGACCCAGGATGCTCATTGAAACAGTGAAACCAATTATCATTATAATCCCCTTCAGAAAGCTTGCCGCAAAATTCGTTATGAGAGTATCATTTTGCTTGAGAAAGATCCTCTTCTTTCTTACCAGATTTCTGATCCTGTTTGAAAGGAACCAAAAGAAAAGAAATACGATAATTGCAGCTACTACCTTTGGAAGCAGCCTAAGCAAGTCATGTGAATACTCCTTAAATATTTGAATCATTTCAGATTCCATTACTCAGGCATGTTATTATAATTACGGTACTACTATTTTGGAACAATGATGAAAATTGAAAAGCAAGATAGTATTACTTTACAAAAAGTTAAAGTTACTTTAATTCTTGAGATGGACAGTTATATTTGCATAAACCTAAAGCATAGAAATGAGGCAGTTAGCCATAACCACATACGGAATGAATATTCTTAGAAAGAAGACCCGGCCTGTTTCTCACATTGACGATTCCCTGATCAATCTTGTCAGAGACATGTTCTATACAATGGATAAGGCCTCGGGAATAGGACTTGCTGCACCCCAGGTAAATCTTGATATGGCGCTTGCAGTTTTAGATCTGTCAGGAATCGAAGAGCACAAAGACGATAAACCGCTTGTGCTCATCAATCCGGAAGTGATTGACTCACACGGTTCCATAGTGCTTGAAGAGGGTTGTCTCAGCATACCTGACCTGAGGGCTGATGTTGAGAGACCGGAAGAAATCCACCTGAAGTTCTATGATTTCGATATGAAGGAAGTTAATCTGGAACTGAGCGGTTTGAAAGCTCGGGTAGCACTTCATGAAATAGATCATCTTAACGGAAAACTGTTCGTTGACTATTTATCTGATGATTTGAAAAAAGAGCTGAAGAAGGATCTTCAACTTATCAAGAAAGGAAAGATTGAAACAGATTATCCTTTGCTGATTCATACCGCGTCCGCTTGATCAATCACATCTCAATTATTAAAACTTCTCATTCCGATTCATGAGAATTCTCTTTATGGGAACACCGGGGTTCGCTGTTCCTTCTTTGACTAAACTAACTGAATCAGGATTTGACATTTGCGGTGTAGTAACCGCACCTGATAAGCCAAAGGGCAGAGGTCTTGAAGTTTCCTATTCGGATGTCAAGAAGTTTGCGCTTGAAAGGAATATGCATTTATTGCAACCGCGAAATCTTAAGTCTGAGGTTTTTCTTGAAGAACTGTCACGCCTTTCACCTGATTTGATCGTCATTGTTGCATTCAGGGTCCTGCCGGCATCTGTTTTCACATTGCCGAAATTTGGATCTGTAAATCTTCACGGTTCATTGCTTCCCAAGTATCGCGGAGCTGCTCCAATCAACAGGGCTATCATGAACGGAGATACAGAAACAGGGGTGACAACTTTTTTCCTTCAGGAGAAAGTTGACACGGGCAACATAATACTTCAGAAAAAGCTCCCAATAGGAATAAATGATAATGCAGGAATAATTCACGATAAGCTGGCAGAGATTGGCGCTGAACTATTGCTTAAGACTGTGAAGCAAATTGAATCCGGTAACGTGGAAATGTTTCCTCAGTCAGATTCATTATCAACACCCGCACCAAAGATCTTTAAAGAAGATTGTATCATCAATTGGAATCAGCCGGCAAAGAAGATTCATGATCACATCAGAGGGCTTTCGCCGTACCCGGGAGCTTTTACAAAAATGAACTCAAAGATGTTCAAGATATTTTCCAGCAGTCTTAGCGAGATGCCTTCAAATTCAGAAGCAGGGACAATTGAAGTAGTTAACAAAAGACTCTATGTAAATACTGATGACAAACTTCTGGAACTTCTTCAAATCCAATCAGAAGGAAAGAGAAGAATGAGTGCATCAGAATTTCTTGCGGGTCATACCGGAATAAACAGCACGAAGCTTTCTATCTGACCAGCATCATCTTTCTGCTGGCTGTTCCTGCATCAGTTATTATTCTGCAAATATATATTCCTGATGATCTGTCATTCGCGTTCCAGGTTAACTCGGTTGTACCGTCTCTCATAAAACCGCTGTACAAGATCTCAACAAGGTTTCCCAGTAAGTCATAGACTCTGACTTCCACTTTTTGAGACTTCAACAAATCGAATTTGATATTTGTCGAAGGATTGAACGGATTTGGAAAATTTTCCAGCAATCTTACTGACGAAGGAAGATTTTCATTACCTTCATTTATTCCCGAATGCCTTGCAACACAAGTGATCAGATTTCCCGCACCGCAATAGAGAACTCCTCCAGGATAGAAAAGTGCGGGACCGCTATAATAATTGTATGGAACAGGATCCGTCCAAAGTGTATTAAGTTCCTGATCAAAGGCAAAGTACTTACCTTCTGAAGGATTGGAAGCGCCATTGCCCACATAGATAGCATTGTAAGCATCTACTGCTATGCGTGCATTCAAAGTGCCACCCGAAATGAGTTCTTCGGTTGAATCAACAATGTTGCCGTTGGCATTATCAACTTTGTAGATCCTCTTCCCTGCACCAATAACAAGATCATCATCCAACATCACGCTGAAAGTTGAATATGTACCTACAGCTCCCGGAAGCGGCCTGTTCCACAATTCTAAGAAGCCTGTACCTGTATCTTTCAGAGCATGAAGATTTCCACCATCTCTTACAACGTAGATTGTGCCGTCCCTTCCGATCGAAAATGGTATTTCCTGATCTCCGTCACCTGGAAGACTTTGTGAGTAATACTTGATTACTCCATTAGTAATGTCAATCGCCATCAATCGTTTTGGAGTTGTTATTCCTCCTTCAAAAGTATAAACGGTATTTCCCATGACGCACATACATTCTGCACCTGTGTTTGGGATGATCCTGTATCTCGTCCAAACAGTATCGCCGGTAAGGTGATTTATCCTCATTACAGATTTAGTTCCTGAACCGGGAATGATTAGATCTCCATTGTCGGCAAAGGCGGCGCTCCAGATGATGCCTCTTTCAACCGTATGCCTTGACTTCCAAATTACTTCACCGTTATCCGGATTGATAGCATAAATTGTATCGGATCCCTGTTGTTGAAAATTTCTAGCATAGATCTTGTTGTCTTTAAAACCCATAACGATCATCACTCCATTGTCAGCGTAGTTTCGCGTCCAAATAGTGTCGCCGGTCCTCGCTACATGGCAGGCAAGAGATGCTTTTATGGGACTCAGAGATGTGTAGCGGGTTGTAACAAGCTTGTTATCTTCAACAAAGATCTGGTTTCCCCAGATTGTCGGCAAACTCTGTGCCCTGTATTCGATTTCAAATGCCCCAACCGGGCCGTTGAAATCAACACGCCCGTTGCGCTGGCTGTTACCGCCTACTGTGTTCCAGTATAGATTTTGCGAGAAGATTATGATTGAATTACCAAACAGGAAAAGAAGAATGAGATATATCGTTTTCATAGCCGCACAATTTGATTATGAATTGCCTGATTTCCTCACAAGGATTTAGAATGTGTCACTCTTAATAATTTGGAAATGATCGTCTATTATCCATTTACATTTCCTCAACTGTGAACCTCAAATATACTTTGAAAAAAATATGTACTGTGGGATTTACTAGCGCGTCTTTATTCCTCCTCGTGCAGAATTGTCTAAGCGATTCATGAATATCTTTACATTGTTTTCTTCAAAGTACTTGTCAACAGCTTCTCTTGCTCCCTGCCAGTATCCGTAGTCATCAATGATAAGAAATCCGTTTTCTGACAGAAGCGGATAAAGATGAATCAGTTCATGATAAGTTGATTCATACCAATCAGTATCAAGCCGAAGTATGGCAATCTTCTCTGGAATAGTTCCGGGAATTGTATCTTCTACTTTGCCTTTTACAAATACGATCTTGTCATCTGGATATCCCGTTGACTTAAGATTGTTCCTGACCTCATCTATCGGAGAGTAGCACCATTCATTGTATCCGTTCTTTTGTGATGATTTCCATTCACCGTCAGCATCCTCTTCCTTGTAGCTGACATCCTTCTCAGTGGGCTCGCTCATTCCTTCAAACGTATCATACAGATAGATCTTTCTGCTTTTGTCTCCAAGTTTCATAAGCGTCAATGCCACCATCATTGTATTGCCGCCTTTCCATACTCCGCATTCTACAAAGTCTCCCGGTATCTTATTCTCAATTACATGACGGACTGCCTTGTATGTATAATACAGACTGTCAACGGAAGTCATAGTGTGCGGGAGACATTTATTCTTCAGCTCAAGAAACTCTTCGCCTGTATCCGGATGAAACTGGTCCATTTCAAGCGACAGATAGTAAAACTTTCTGAAAAATTTTTGCCCCACATCATTCTTCAGAATACTTCGAGCCAGCTCTTTGATCATATTTAATTTTTTGATTCAAATAATTCAGCAATAATGATTGCATCCTGGAATACAACGTAATACTTGAAAACTCACAAGCGCTCTCAATTCTCAACTCTTAACTCTCACTTACTTCAGGACCATCATTCGTTTCGTTTCCACAAAACCGCCGACAGTCAAACGGTAGAAATAAACTCCGCTTGCAATATCCGCTGCATTGAATTCCACCTCATAACTTCCTGAACCAAGCTCACTGTTAACAAGAGTTGCAACCTCTGCACCGAGTGAATTGTAAATAACGAGTTTTGCATTCACTTTGCCGGTACTTTGCTTTGGGATCTCAAATTTGATCTTTGTAGCCGGGTTAAATGGATTCGGATAATTTTGTCCGAGTGAGAATTCTAACGGAACTTCTGACCCGCTTTGAGTTATGCCGACAATTCCATTCTGGCCACCGCTGAAGCAAATGATCTTGCCTGTCCTGTTTCCGCCAAGGAATTCTGATGTAACATTTCCGTCAATGCTCTTGAGACGAGCTACCTGTTCAACAGTATTGGTTGTTGCGCTTCCGAAGTTATAAGAGAATACAGTACGTCCGCTGTCACCGGTCACAACATAAAGATTACTGTTCTGCGTACCTGCTACAACGTCCTTTATTCCATCTCCGGTAACATCCGTAAGTTCATCTACTCCGTGGATGTAATTATTGTCCAGTGTATTTGTCCAGAAAATTGCTGCAGACCTTGAATCAATTCTTCTAAGATTTTTGGCTCCTGAAGAAATGATATCAAGATTGCCATCGCCGGCTATATCTTGTCCTAAGCGGATGTTTCCGTCAATGCTGGCACCCTGATCCAAAGTCCAGATCAAAGCACCGTTGTTTCCTGAAAGGACCAGAGTTGTTCCGGTAAATCCGATGAAGCCTGCAATATCTGTAACTCCGTCAGAATTCACGTCGGGAATTTCCTTCAGATTCCAAACAGTACTGGCAGTCGGATATGTCCATGAGTTACCTCCAGCATTGGTCAAACCGTTTATTCCGTATGGTCCGCCGTTGCTGCTGAAATCAACCGCACCTCCAACTGTAGAAGACGTTATGCTGTGTGTAAATTCGCCGTTTTGGATTGCGTAGAAGATCACAGCTCCATTTAAAACATTGAGGCAAATTGCCGCATGCCGTCCGTTTCCTTCGCCTTCTCCGGTTGCAGCTACCATCACATCTTTTTTTCCGTCTCCGTTGAAATCTTTAAGTACACTCAGTCCGTTAATATCTCCATCTGAAATAATTGATGAATCTCCATATGTCCATAGCACGCTGCCGGTTTTACCGGAGACTGCATAGACGAGTTCATTGTTGCCGCCTGTTCCAAAGACTACATCTTTGATTCCGTCTGAATTAATATCATCAATTATCTGCATCCCGTCTTCATACATGACAGAACCTGATACGTTACTGCTGGTGCGTGAATTGACCTGCCAAAGTATGTCAGAAGTAACTGAAGAGTTACCATTGTAGCAGATGGTCCAGTAATTATCCGTGCTGACAATGACATCATTGACACCGTCCATGTTGACATCCGGAATCTCTTTCATAGACATTACTTTGAAATTGTCTGAAACTGTATTCGGATTGTCAGGAACCTGCGCCTGCCACATTATATCACCAAGCGCTGTTGCAGTGCTGTTTCCTGTACCGGTTAAGAATATTTTCAACGAGGAATTATTTCCCGCATTGGAAAGGAACTTCACTGTATCTGTAAAAGTAGCAGCTGAAGTTGGATTGAACCAGACTCTGAAGGTCTTGGTCTTCTGAGTATCAAGCTGAACGGGGAAACTCAGGCCAGCTGTATCAAGTCTGTAGCGGGCTGTATTGAAATTCACTGCGTTGATTGTCACCGTTTCGCTTCCCTGGTTTGTCAGATTGATATATCCTCCGCAAAGAGAGTTCACTCTTCTCTGCTGATAATCCAGTGTCGGAGTATTAGAAACAATATATCCTCCCGCATAAACGCCTTTGCCGCGAAGTGAAACAACTTTTACAGGCGTTACACCGTCATTACTTGTAATGCGCAACTGGCCGGAAGTAGTGTCAAATACGGTCGGAGTAAAACGCAGAGTGTAGTTCTTGGTCTGCGAAGGGTTAAGCGTATCCGGCGCAATGAAAGGAGTCATTGTGAATCTTGGATTCGTAATTTCAAGATTCGAGATTATCAGTTTTGCAGTGCCTGAATTAGTAATAGTCAGATTTCTCTCAGAGAAATTTCCGATTATGGTATTTCCGAAGTCAAACGAATTCGCTCCTGTCGTGATCTGCGGATTTCCCTGACCAGTCATTGAATATTTGTAGAGAGTTTTGTAAAGTCCCGAGTTATTCCCTACCCTGTCTGCAACAAGCCATAGATATTGACCATCCCAATGTAGTCCTCTCGGATTACAGTCTCCGTCAGGATCCGGTGTTGGAAATGAGAACAGTGTATCCCCTGTTGATTTTCTGTAAGCATAGATTCTCTCCACATCAACAAATGGAGTCGTGTGAAAATAATCGTTCACATAAAAGATCGTATCCCCCTTCAAAGCAATTCCCTGAACCTGCCTGCCTAAAAGAGGTATAGTATCAGTTATTTGCCTTGTGCCGACATCTACCCGGTAAGCATAGGCAAAAGGATATGCTGTGAAATCTGGTGAATAAACTGAGAACCAGATCCCGCCGTCTTTAAGAAAAATGTCTCCTACTCCTCCTGTTGCTCCGCCAATGAGTGTGGGACAAAATATGCTGTCAATCTTTTGACCCTGTGTATTTATTCTGAAGATGTATGCACCCGCAGTTCTGAAATCCTGTGCAACCCAATATGCAGTTCCGTCCCAGACAAGTCCGTGATTGAAAGTAAGACTTGTAACCGTGCTGTCAAGAATCTGTCCTGTTTTGGTTACCTTATAAATGCTTCCGTTATTGTCCGTCCCGATTCTGAGAGTATCACCAACATTTGTAATGCCCCAGAACGAATTGTATTGCGAGTAGTTTGGAAAAGCGTAAGTGCCGACAATTGTCTGTGAAAATATCTTTCCTGTCAAGAGCAATACAACAGCAATAGCTGTAATTGTCTTTTTCATAAGTGAGTTTGATGGTTTTGTGTGTATAAAATTTCTGTAAAAAACTATATTAACAACTTATCAAAAGAAAGTTAATTTTAATTGAAACTATCGCACGGACTAGCAGCAGTACTGATTTGTTTAACTGTTGCATCAACTTCTTCACACTCTCAGATCAACCCGACTCTTGAATTGGGGCTTGAGATGAGAGGACTTACAAACAATGATATAACTATCCCCGTTAACTTTGACGAAGCTGCCGCTTCGCGTGCGGGTTTCAAATTGGTACTTCCGGTTGTTAAGGATCTTATGATGAATCCTATGAAGAGTTTTTCATTTCCCGATACACTTCTGACATTCACTCAACTCTCTCCGGAGGATCTCGTCTTACGATTGTTTTGGCTCATAGATTTCGTTCCCATCAACAATAAGGTCAGCAAGATTTCAGGCATCAATGATCCGGAAGAATCTGTAATAAACTACTTTCGGTCTCTCAATATGAAGAAAGGTCCCTTATCTGAATTCTCAAAGGAAGAAAGAGACTTCCTCAGGAGAAAAGTCCTGTCAGCTATGGCTGATGCGGATGAAGACAAAGGCGACAATACCGACATTTTCAGGTACAATGCAGCAAGAGATTCATCCATTGCAAATTCAAAGAGGACCATTGAACTGCTTAACAGAACAGATAAGAGACTGCTCTATCAGAAATGCTATGATGAGCTTAGATTTTTTCTTTCACTGTTTGAGGAAACGAAAAAAGGAAGATTCAGCAAACTGCTTGATGATTCTTATTATTCCGATGAAGACAATATTGACGGTGAACTGTGTTACTATTTAGATGAAGACGGATTAAAAATTGCAATTGGCGGTGAAGGACCTAACAGGTATGAAGGTCATTTTGACATGATAATTGATCTCGGAGGAAATGACGTTTATACTTTGTCGAGAAGCAAAGACGAAAATTCTTCAGCTTCAACCTGTATAATTGACATTGGAGGTAGTGATCTTTATGAAAGCAATGAAGACTTTGCTCTGGCCTCTGCTTTTTTCGGTTCATCATTTATTCTTGATTCAGGTGGAGATGATGTTTACAAAGGTGCAGGCACATCAGCGGGTTCGGCCATATGCGGACTCGGAATGATTCTCGACGAAGGAGGTAATGATATTTACAAAGGTGTTAACCATTCAATCGGTGCTGCAACATTCGGAGTTGGACTGGTGCATGATATGAACGGCAATGATACCTATATCGCAAATTCTAATTCACAAGGATTTGGAATGACAGGAGGAATTGGAGTAATTGCAGATCTAAAAGGAAACGACTCATATCTTATTGATGCAAGATCACTTGATATAGGAAGATATGAAGATCATTATGTATCAATGTGCCAGGGTTATGGTGAAGGTGTCAGGCCTTATTATGCCGGAGGCATAGGTGCCATCATAGAGGCCGAAGGAAATGATATTTACAGTTCAGATATTTTCGGGCAAGGCGGAGCTTATTGGTTTGCTTTAGGTTGCATTGCGGACAAATCAGGCAATGACAAATATAATTCGTATCAGTACGGTCAAGGAGCCGGGATACATCTTGCGGTGGGAATACTGAAAGATTACAACGGATGGGATTTCTATTCTTCCAACGGAGTATCTCAAGGTTGTGGACATGATTACGGGTTCGGCCTGTTGAATGACATGAGCGGAAATGACAATTACTCTGCTTATTCACTTTCGCAGGGTGCCGGCAATGCAAACGGCGTCGGCATTTTTCTTGATGAAGAAGGAAGAGACGGCTACCTCAACAAGGAACCGGGAAACACACGCGGCTATGGAAATTCGCGAAGAGAGTATGGAAGCATAGGAATTTTCGCAGATGCTTCAGGAGAGGATTTCTATTCTGTTCCCGGATTTGACAGCACTTACAGCTTAGGATCAATGTGGGGGGCATTCATTGACAATTCACAAATGCCTGAATCAAAATCAGGTTCAATATCTCAAGGCTACAAAGTTCAGATGGACTCTTCAAGAGAGTATTCGTTGGAAGAATGCATGATCATGGCAAAAACAATTGAGCCGAGATTTTCCTTGTGGAAAGATTATGGTTTCAGAAAACTGATTGATGACAGTTTGGCAACATCCGAATTTATTCTGAAATTTCTTGATACTGATGATCACAGAATAGCCCTCGTCTTGCGTGATCTTGCTTTCAGAATAGGAACTTCGATGAGCAGTGTATTCATCAGGGAGTTGGATAATTATACTCATTCAACTTCAACACAGCGAACACTCAATCCCGAGCAGACAGCATTCATATGCTACCTTTTTGGAGAAACCGGCAACTCTGCCGGGAAAGAGCAATTGCTTGATCTCACTTATGACGACAACAAAAGAATTCGGAGCGCAGCCGTGAACGCGCTTGGTAAACTCAGAATAGATTCTGCTGAAACGGAATTCATTTCTTCTGTTTCAGAAAGGCTTCAGCAACTGGCCGGGCAATACGACACAGCCGGCATGTTTATGAAAGACGTTGCTTTTGCTTTTAAGAAATATTCACGACCCGAAAACATTTCTACACTCATTAATATGCTTGGGAATGAGAACTTCGGAGCCAGGTTTCTTTCAGCGGAATGTCTGGCATTGCTTGGTGATCTCTTCTATGCGCAGATGAAATCGGAACAGTTCAATTCTATGCCAACTGAATTGCCGGCGGATGTTGCATTTCTGCAGACAATGATCAATGCTGACCTTCAGACAATGAACTACTTTCTTGATTCGCATAATTATGAAAACCATTCGAAGGGTTATCAAATGGCATTATCTGTTTTGTTGGAGAGCAAGAGCAATGAATTTTCTGACAATGACTTTAAGCTAAAGGCTCAAGAAATCATTAACCAAATCAAGAACCATTCAAATGAAAGAATTTTCAAATATGAAAACTAACTACTCTTCGGTCGCCATAATATTTCTCTTATCTATTGTGTTCAGTTCATGCATTGATCTTAAGCAGGTAACGCATATCAACAAGGACGGTTCGGGAGTTATTACGATCATGTATTCAACAAAGCTGTCAAATCTTTCAATGGGTGATGAATTAGGTGATTTCGCATTCAGTGAGATCAAAGCAAAGAATTATCTTTCTTCTGCAAATTCAGATGTGAGAGAACTGAAGATAGAATCAAGACAATCGGATTCAACAGTATATGTAACGGCAATTGTAAACTTCACGGACTTTAACAAGCTCAATGCTGCCAGGAGCTTTTCAAAACTTACTACATTGTGGGAGAAGACTTCCGAAGGATACAAGTTTGCTTATATCATAAACAAGGACTCGGTGAAAGTATCAAACTTTGGCGAAGGTCCTCATTATCTCAACTATGAGTTTGAGTTTCCCGGAAATGTGATAACATCAAACGGAAAGTTTGAAGGTAGAAAAGCAAAGTGGACAGCTGATATGAATCAACTGAAATCAGGCATTGAAATGACTGCAACCATTGAATCTTCATCGGGCGTTTGCGGGATGTTTGGGATAGAACTGCCGATTGTATTGCTTCTTGCGGGATTATTCCTTCTTACAATGAGGAACATCAGATCATCCAAACAACTCACTTAGGTAGAACAATAATCATGAGTGCTGATCTAAAATGAACTGCGGAGCATGGATTGAGCTAATTTTACAGATTACATCTGAAGACATTTACAATTGAACCGCAGTCTTTGAGATAACGATTCCATCTTCATCACACACCACAAATTCTCCCGGAATGAATGTTACTCCTGCAAATGTAACCGGAACTTCTGTCTCCCCTGTTCCTGACTTTCCACTCTTACGGGGATTCGTACCCAGTGCCTTAACACCAATTTCAATCTGTCCCAATTCTATTGAATCTCTGATGCATCCGTTTATAATGATTCCGCTCCAATTATTTCTAAATGCAATTTCAGCAATCATATCTCCCAGCAAAGCGCATCTCATTGAACCTCCTCCGTCAACTACAAGTACTTTTCCGGCACCGGATTGTTCAAGAGACTTCTTGACCAGCGGATTATCCTCAAAGCATTTGACCGTAGCAATTATTCCTGAAAAGGATCTCTTCTTTCCATAATCTTTGAATGAATTGCAATCTGCAACATCTACTGAGTCACCGAATTTATCGTAAACGTCTGTCGTTTTCATTGTTCTAAGCATTAAGTTATGACTTATCCGATCCTAAGCTATTTCATTGACGGTTTCATGATCATTTTTCTGAGCAAGTAACCGCCGTCAGGATTTAGAACCCAAACAGCGTTGAAACCGCCCGTAACGGCGATTGTATCAGAATGAATTACGATTTTCTGATTATATTTTCCAGTCTGCATTACACTGTCTTTTTTGGCATCAATAGTTTCACTCTCTGAACTGTTGGATAAAATTATGATCTCATTACCAAAGGAATTCAGATAATTTCTGATTTCTCCTCTTCCGGTTATAGATGGTTGCCCTTCCTGGCCAAGCTCACCATTCTCCGCAAACATTCCTGCCAATGAGTCTGCATTCATGCTTAAAAGATAAGAGTCATACTTCTTAAGTGAACTCATTACATCTTTGTCAACCTTCTTACTGCTGCAAGATTCAAGAATCAGAATTGAAGATGTTACAACTAATAAAAGGCATAACACTATGAATTTTTGGTATGATTTGAACATTATCTGAGATTAATTTTTAAAGATGATAACATAATCAGAATAAATCTTTAGTTTAATCCTAATTTCTATAAAATTATAATCATTTGCGTTCATGCAAGGACTCGGTAAAGCCTGGTTGCCAGTATGAAATGATACTGCAAAAGGTCCTTCAGACTTAATCAAGGATCGCATGAAATCTTAAATTCAGCAAGCATATCTGTCCAAAACATTTTTGAAATTACGAAATTATTGCCAATTCAGTTCAAGAGTAAACCCTATTTACGAAAGTCGTAAGAACAACCCGCCCGCCTGGCCAATTTAAATTTTGATCATAGAACAAACGGCGGACAGGCCTCATCCTAATGCCGTTAAGAAATTGTTAGCTTTGGCGTAAACCTGCCCGAACAATACTGAACTCCAGCACTTTTCGCAGGCGGGCGTGAATTTCCTGTTTGACGAACACGACAGCGCTCTTCTGTCGTGTGAGGAGTTGAAATTCACGTAGCCAAAGCGAACAATTTTAGGCAATTAGG
>WBZL01000532.1_pt1 | contig 42311 bp, 34 predicted proteins | sample 5204291 | NCBI WGS metagenome assembly WBZL01 (sample SAMN12344345, study PRJNA552823) | activated sludge metagenome | biome: Activated sludge suspended growth; feature: Nitrification reactor; material: Wastewater; isolation source: activated sludge from nitrification reactor of wastewater... | reverse complement strand
GTCTACGCAATAGATGTAGGCAAAGGCATCCTGCACTGGAAACTCCGCAACGATCCGCGCGTGGTTGTGATGGAGGAGACCAATGCGCGGTATGTTGAGTCACTGCCTGAACAGGTTGATCTCGTAACGATAGATGCTTCGTTTATTTCGTTGAAGATTTTGTTGCCGGTGGCGAAGAAATGGTCCGACCACTTTCCACTTTCCGCTTTACAAATGAAGAATAGAAAGTGGAAAGTGGAACATGTTATCGCCCTCATCAAACCTCAATTCGAAGCCGGTAAAAAGGCTGTCTCCCGCGGCGACGGCGTGATCCGCGACCCGGAGATTCATAAGCAAGTGTTGCTTGATGTTTTGAGTTTCGCGCAACGTGAAGGCTTCGGCATACGCGGGCTGGTGAAGAGTCCGCTGTTGGGACCGAAGGGGAATGCCGAGTTTTTGGCGTGGATGGATCAAGCTTCCAATCCCGAGCGAAGCGATTTGGATAGTTTGCTCAGAAAATTAGGTATATAATCCAAGCATGGTTCTACCAGTTACCATCGAATCCAGCGCCAAGCGACTTTTTCCAAACCTGTCTCCTGAACAGGCAATTGTGGAATTGCTCCTCGAACGCGCCCAGCGCAATTTGATTAAGTATCAAGCGATGGCGCGCGACTTCGAAAAGAAATACGAACGCGACTTTGAAACGTTCCGCAAGAAAACGCTTGCATCAAAGTCAAAATCAGAAGCGGAGCAGGATTACTTCGATTGGGAACTCGCGGCGACAGGCATCGCGGACATGAAAGCCGAGATCAAGCGGCTTAAGGCGTTGCAGAAAAAATCATGAAAGCGGAGGATTTGCCCGCCACCCTAGGGATGGAACTCGAGCGGCGCAAGTACTTCGTCCGCATGGATGTTCTCGACCAGACCTTGAGTCTGGTGAAAATTCGCCTGTATATTTCCTCCGCCTTGTTTGTCCAAATTTATCGAAATGACGTTTACCAAACCACAAACCTTGCTTTAATTCACAACGGTCAACGCTTGTATGCGCGAGATGAACTGGATGGACGCTGGCACAGGCATACTCATCGGAAACCTGAAGAGCACGATACGAGTAAAGAAGGGAAAAGACCTATCGAATTAAGCGAATTTCTCGACGAAGTAGAGCATGTTCTTGCCGCGCTTGATTTGCCGTAAGGGCAACGCCGAGTTCTTGGTTGTGTAACCGTTAGCGGAAAATATGAAATACCAGCTGATTCTTTCCTTAACAATCATTGTTCTCCTCACTACGAGTTGTGCATCTTCGCCAGAGGAAGTCACAGCACAGACATCGGTTGCCGCAACGACAAGCGCGGCAAATTGGACAAGAACACCGACTCCAACAGCTACTTATACAGCTACCCCAACAATAACTTTCACTCCCACCCACACACCGACACTCACCCCGCTTCCCACTGCCACTTTACTCGGCGGCTGGACAACAGAAAATATAATATGCGCGTCAGATCTTGGCACTGGAAACCTTGAGATTTTCTCTGTATCTGTTGATGGAAATCATCGAATCAATCTCACAAACAGTCCCGCGTATGAATTTTCGCCTATTTTATCTCCTGACAAAGCCAAAATTGCTTTCGTGTCAAGAAATGGTAGCAACCCTGAAATTTATGTTATGAATGTTGATGGGAGCAATCCGACAAATGTATCTAACACGGGTGGATTTGACTACTGGCATAATTGGTCGCCGGATGGGAGTAAGATTGTTTTTGCATCGCAAGACGAGGAATATGATTTTGATATCTACGTGGTAGATGTAGGAGGCGGGAACCTGACCAACTTGACAAACAGTCCTTTTATGGAACAATTCCCCATATGGTCGCCAGATGGAACGAAGATCGCTTTTGCTTCCCTGCGCGAGGGTAGATATTACAAGATCCATGTTATGAACGTTGATGGAAGCAACAATTTGCAATTGACGAGCGGCAGGGGTGGAGATTTCCCGATAGCCTGGTCTCCTGATGGAGAAAAAATACTGTTTAGTTCTGATCGTGACGGCGAGGATTTTGAACTTTATATTATGAATGCTGATGGAACCGACCCGCGAAAACTAACAAAAAACACGATTGATGAAGCAGATTCTCAATGGTCACCTGATGGAACAAAGATATTTGCCTGGCCTTTTGAGGGAGAGCCGTTTATTATAAATTCAGACGGTAGTGATTTTGGGGATTTGGAAGGATTACCTGGTTCGATATCCATTTCTGTAAATTTCTGTCCGTGACAACATGATGTCTGGGTGACTGAATAATTTTAAAAGATCATGTCGTTCGTGTCCTTTGCGATTAATTCTCGGTTATACTTCCCCCGCCTATGACCGACCACATCCGTAACTTCTGCATCATCGCCCATGTTGACCATGGAAAATCCACGCTTGCCGACCGTTTGTTGCAACTGACAGGCGCGATCTCGGAACGCGAGATGACCGCGCAAGTGCTCGACACGATGGACCTCGAACGCGAAAAAGGCGTCACGATCAAAGCCTCCGCGGTGCGGATGTATTACACCGCAAAGGACAATCAAAAGTATGAGATCAATTTGATTGATACGCCAGGTCACGTGGATTTCGGGTACGAAGTCAGCCGCGCGCTCAAGGCGTGTGAAGGCGCAGTGCTGGTGGTGGACGCCACGCAGGGCATCGAAGCGCAGACGCTGGCGAATCTCTATCAGGCGCTCGACGCCGATCTCACGATCATCCCCGTCATCAACAAAATTGACCTGCCCTCCGCCCGTCCCGACGAGGTGGCTGAAGATGTGGGGAGCCTGCTCGGGGTCCCGCCTGAAGCGGTTTTGCGCGTCTCGGCGAAAGAGGGCGTCAACGTGGATCAAATCCTGGAGGCAATTGTGACGCGCGTGCCGCCTCCGAAAGATCTGGATGACGCGCCGTTGCGCGCGCTCGTCTTCGATTCGCATTACGACTCGTACAAAGGCGTCGTCGCGTACGTCCGCGTGGTTGAAGGCTCGTTCAAATCCACCGATGTCTTGCGGATGTTTTCGACGCGCGAAGAAATGCGCCCCGTTGAAATCGGAATTTTCGCGCCGAGCATGAAGGCGACGGAGACGTTGGGATCGGGCGAGGTGGGATACATCGCGACGGGATTCAAAACCGTGCATGAGTGCCGCGTGGGAGATACGATCACGCGCGCCGCTCAGCCTGCCTCTAACCCTCTGCCTGGGTACCAAACCCCGAAGCCGATGGTCTTCGCGGGGATTTATCCCGTCGAAGCGGACGATTATCCCGAGCTACGCGACTCGCTCGAAAAACTGCAACTCAACGACGCCTCGCTGACGTACCAGCCTGAAACCTCGCAAGCGTTGGGATTCGGATTCCGCGCGGGCTTTCTCGGTCTCTTTCACATGGAGATCATTCAAGAGCGCATCGAACGTGAATACAATTTGGATGTGCTGTTCACCGCGCCGTCGGTGGAATATCAAGTGTTGATGATCGACGACTCGGTCATCCCCGTTGACTCGCCCGCCGAACTGCCCGATGAATCGAAGATCGTCGAAGTGCGCGAGCCGTGGATGACCATCGAGATCATCACGCCCACCGATTATTACGGTCCCATCATGGACATTGTCACCAAACGGCGCGGCATCTTCAAACAACAGGAATATCCCGCGCCGCATCGCGTGCAACTCGATTTTGAAATCCCGCTCTCGGAAATTATCATTGATTTCTTCGACGATTTGAAATCGCGCACCAAAGGCTATGCTTCGTTGGATTATCAATTCCTTGAATATCGCCCCGACGAATTGCAGAAACTTGAAATACTCGTCAACGGCGAACCTCTCGACGCGCTCGCGACCATCGTCCATCAAAAGGATGCGTATCACAAAGGTCAACGCCTCATCACCAAATTGAAAGACTTGATCCCCCGTCAACTGTACGATGTGGCGGTGCAAGCCTCCTCGGGCGGACGCATCATCTCGCGCGCCAACGTCAAAGCCACGCGCAAAGACGTGCTGGCAAAATGCTACGGCGGCGACATCACCCGCAAAAAGAAATTGCTCGAGAAACAAAAGAAGGGCAAGAAACGCTTGAAGATGGTCGGCAACGTCGAAATCCCGCAGGACGCGTTCATGGCGGTGTTGAAGTTGAATGAGGAATAATCTTCTTTAAACACAAAGGACACGAAGGTCACTAAGGTATGTCATCCTCCCGAAGACCATCGGGACGATGTGAGGAAGCGTTCGTCCGCGATCGAAGGGTCTCTGGCGCAACGTGGTAGAGATGCTTCGCCGCAAGCGGCTCAGCATGACATGGCATGGGTTTTCCATTGTGTACTTTGTGTCCTTCGTGGTAAAAAAGGAATCATATGAAAGATGTAAAAAAATGGCTCCCCGGCGCGATCGTCAGCCTCGGCTTGATCGCCGCGATCCTCTATTTCGTTGACCTGCCCAAAATGGTCGACGCGCTTCGCAACGCGAATTATGTGTATTTCGGAATCGCGCTTGTGATCGGCTTTGTGTGGATGGCGGTCCGCACGCAGGTGTGGAGAACGCTTCTGCGTGACCGCGCCTCGTTCAGCGATGTGTTTTGGACAGTGGGTGAAGGATACTTATTAAATAACTTCCTTCCCTTCCGCCTCGGCGAAGTTGGTCGTGCCTTTTTACTCAGCCGAAAATCCAAGATGACCTTCATGGAAATCCTCCCAACCATCGTCATCGAACGCACCATGGACTTGATCTACACCGCCATCATTTTTCTTTCCGTCCTTCCGTTCATCGTCGGCGCGGAGGGGAGCGGACGCACAGCCTACATCATGGGCGGCATCGTGCTGATCGGCTTCGTACTGATGTTCATTCTGGCGCGCAACAACAAATGGGCGCTCGATATTTTTCACAAACTCACGGCGCGTTTTCCGCGCTTGCAACAACTCGGCGGCAGTTTCCTCGAATCGTTCTTCTCCGGCTTGAGCGTGCTCACCGACGGCAGACTCTTCGTCAAATTTTTATTTTGGATGGCTGTCAACTGGGGGATCGCCATCGTCGCGTATTACTTCATCATCCGCGCGTTCTTCCCGCAGGCGAACGCGATCTGGGCGATGTTCGGTTTGGGCATGGCAGCGTTTGGCGGAGCCATCCCTTCGGCGCCCGGCGCGTTAGGGACGTTCGAAGCCGCGATCGTGTTCGCCTTGAAAATCCTGGGCGCCGACGAATCCTCCGCGCTCGCCGCCGCATTAGCCATGCGGTTGTACAATTACATCAACAGCATCATAGTCGGCGCCATCGGTCTCTCGCGCGAAGGACAGACTCTTTCAGGCGTCTATCAGGAGTTGATGAGTTTCAGAAACAAGCAAGCGAAAGCGGAATAGTCAAAACGTCCCGCAGGTCATAAAACCGTAGTAACGACTTCAGTCGTTCGGCTGTGGGCGACTGAAGTCGCCACTACGCAACCTGCGGGACGGTGTAGCATCAAATAATAGCCCTCTTGCGAAAGTCTTTTCGCCACAGAGCACACAGAGAAAAAAGAGATTTTCTCAAAGGGCTCTGTGGACTCTCCCGAAGAACATCGGGACGATGTGTGGCTAAGCAAAACTTACTTATTCAAGAGGTCTAATCTAAAGGATACAATGTGAGTCGCCATTACTTCATCACAGGCGGAGCGGGATTCATCGGTTCGAACTACGCGGACAGGCTGATCCAGCGCGGCGAGCGCGTCACCATCTTCGACAATCTCTCGCGCGCGGGCGCGCCGCGCAATGTGGACTGGTTGAAGAGTCAATTCGGGGAAACTGGATTCAACCTCATCGTCGGAGACCTGCGAAGCGCAGACTTGTTAGCCGAGTCCGCCAAAGACGCGGATGTCATCGTGCATCTCGCTGGTCAAGTCGCAGTGACAACCTCTGTGACAAATCCGCGCGAGGACTTCGAAGCCAACGCGCTGGGGACGTTCAACGCGCTCGAAGCCGCTCGCCTATCGAAAAAGAATCCCATCTTCATTTACTCATCCACCAACAAAGTCTACGGCGGCATGGACGATGTGCAGTTGGTCGAAGAATCGACGCGCTGGTTATACAAAGATTTGAAACACGGCTGTCCCGAATCACAGCCGCTTGATTTCCATTCGCCGTATGGAGTTTCAAAAGGTTCGGGCGACCAATACGTCCGCGATTATGCTCGCATTTACGGTCTACGCTCTGTCGTCTTTCGTCAAAGTTGCATTTACGGTCCGCGCCAATTTGGAATCGAAGACCAAGGCTGGCTCGCGTGGATGATGATCGCTGCAGTGACGGGACGCAAGATTACCGTCTATGGCGACGGCAAACAAGTGCGCGACGTTCTGCACGTCCACGACCTGCTCGACGCGTACGATGCCGCCATCGAAAAAATTGATACTGCCAAAGGGCAAATTTATAACGTTGGCGGCGGCAGGCGCAACGTCATGGCGATCTGGGCAGAGTTCGGTCCGATACTGGAGAAGTTGCTCGGCAAAAGAATCGAAGTGGCGCGCGAAGATTGGCGTCCCGGCGACCAGAAAGTCTTCTACGCCGACCTACGCAAAGCCAAACACGAACTCGGCTGGGAACCGAAAATTGATCTCGAAGAGGGCATGGAGTTGATGTTCGAGTGGGTGCAGGCGAATAAGGATTTGTTTTAGCAGTCTAATAGTGTTTTCGATCAGGCAATTTCTGTAGATCTGGATTTGAACGTAAAAGGAAATATCAATAATGAACAAGATCGTGACATATCTTTTCTTGTTGCTCTTTCTTGATCTCATCGTTGCTTGTCGAGAGAAAACAACTTTGTCACCCAGTGAGACACCTGTTTCAAAAACGGTTTCACCGACACCCGTTCCGACATCCACGCCAATACTCGTAACGGTTACCCCATCTCCATTACCTACAAAACCAACCATTCCTGTTATTGCACCTAATGCCAATCAAATAGAACATTGGATGGCATATGAAGACGCTTTAGCGAAAGCATTTTTCAAGTCATCTCTTCAACCTAAAGAAGTCGTATGTGAGTGGGAAATATTAGGACAAACAGAACAGGAAGTTTATGTGGATGCGCATTGTGCAGGCATCTACTCTGCCAACCCTTATAGAGCAACGATTCCGGCTGTGATATATCTTGGAATGGATGGGGAGGTAATAAATGCCGAAATTCCCGGATCAAGATCTTCTTATAACGCTGATATTCGCGCCATGTTTCCCTCGAATGTGCAGGAAAAAATCTTTATTCAGCCAGTGGATTATTATGGATCGGACGCTTACTGGCGCGCTATAGAACGGGCAGATCGTTTGCGCTGGAGACGCGGTCACCCTGACGAACCTCCCTGGATTGTTATTTCTACATTACACACACAACCAACCCCGGCAATTATTCCCTGGTTAAAACCTGAACCTATTCAGATAGAGAAATGGAAAGATTACCAGACTGCGCTTGCTGATGAATTCAATTACCGTCCTCCAGAAGAAGTAATCTGCGAGTGGGAATTTTTAGGACAATCTGGCAATGAAGTATATGTGTGGGCGATTTGTGGTGCGATCTACGACTACATCATAGGATCGGAGGGTCTTGCTATTGTTCACCTTTCCGATGACGGGTCTGTGATATCAGCCAACGGCGACCTTATAAGTTTCCCTTCTGAAATCCAAGATGCATTCCCCCTAGTTGTTCAGGAAAGATATTTTAGCGGGCAGATTCATTTTCAGGAGTTAGTTGATAGGTTGCGCTGGAGGCAAAGGAATCCCGATGAATTACCATTGATTGTTCTCCACGCAACTTCCACTCCTTGAATTACAAGCATTATCACCGTTTATAGAACAAAGTCAACGCCATCGCCCCCGTCATCCCAATAAGCATATCCACAATTGTATCTTCCAATCCGCGCACCATGGTGGTGCCGAAGAGATAATCGAAAGCGTTCTCGTAGAATTCCCACAGGATGATCGTCGTCCCTGTGCAGGTGAAGGCAAATAGGATTTGAATCAAAGAGGGAATATCCCCAAGAAATTTTTGTGATTGTTTGATGGCAGAACGAAAGAAAAATGTGATCGCCACGCCGCCCATAAAATGCGTGGGGATATCGAGCGGGGGAAAACGGTCGTACCAATCGAAGACCAGCCCGACCAGATAAAAACCAAACACACCCAGCGGCGCCCACGCGGACTCGCGCAGGGTGGCGAGCAACCAATCCAATATTTGTTTTTTGTGATTCACAAGTCACCTCAACAGGCGGTGATTGTATCAAGTTAATTTCAAAAGTTTTCTCAACCTCATTTTTGCACACGGAACGCGCGGACAACACGGAACTTTCTGAGAAAACGAAAAAATCCGTGTTGTCTGTGAAACTTGTGCTGACGGTTCGTCTTTTGCTCACCGTGTCGAAGTATCCGTGTACAAAAGAGACCGCATTGCTCCCTGTCGCGAGGGTATAATCTCCCCGCTTTATGAAAATCCTCACCGTCCTCACCTATTATCGCCCGCACACATCGGGGCTGACCATTTACGCCGAGCGACTCGCGCGCGCGTTCGTCAAGCGCGGACATCAAGTGACCGTGATGACCATGCAATATGACCCGTCGCTTCCACGCGAAGAAGTGATAGACGGTGTAAAAATTATCCGCGTGCCGGTGGCGGCGCGGGTTAGCAAAGGCGTCATCGCGCCGGCGTTCGGTTGGGTCGCGACAAAACTCGTCGCGCAACACGATGTCGTGCAATTGCACCTGCCCCAATTCGACGCGCCCGGCGTGGCGTTGCGCGGACGTCTCTTCGGCAAACCCGCCGTGCTAACCTATCATTGCGATCTGCTGTTGCCGCCCGGATTCTTCAACCGCTTTGTCAATTTCGTCGTGAACTTGATGAACAACGCGGCTGGGATTTTTTCGAATCACATCGTGACGTACACACAAGACTACGCGGACAACTCTCCCTACCTTTCGCGCTACGCTTCCAAACTGACCCCCATCCTGCCCCCCGTTGAGATGCCGAGTCCACTCCTCGGTGCGGTGGAGGCGTTCGCGCACGAACACCATGTGAAAGAGCGGCATCCCGTCATCGGCATGGTCACGCGCTTCGCCTCCGAAAAAGGCGTGGAATTTTTGCTCGACGCGTTACCAACGATCTTGCAGAAATATCCGAAAGCGCAAGTGCTATACGCGGGACAACACCAGAACGTGATGGGCGAACAGGCATACTTTGACAGATTGATCCCAAAGATTCGCGAATATGAATCGACCGGTCATTGGAAATTTCTCGGCAACCTCGATCCCATTCAACTAGCCGCGTTATACCCCAACCTCGATGTGTTGACCGTGCCATCATTGAATTCCACCGAAGCCTTCGGACTTGTGCAGATCGAAGCGATGCTGAACGGCGTGCCGTGCGTTCCGTCCGCGCTGCCGGGGGTGCGTCAACCGGTGACGATGCACGGCATGGGACGAGTCGCTCGAATTGGCGACGCGGCCGACTTGGCTGAGTCCATTCTCACCGTCCTGAATGAACCGCAAAAGTTCAAGGGCGATATCGAATCCATCAAGAAATCCTATAACCCCGATTCCGTCGCGCAGGAGTATGAAAAATTATTTGCAAAACTTATGGGATAATTTCGAAGCCCTGCTCGCGGAAGTGGCTGTCGAAGGTGAAAACTTTTTCGATGTTCATTCGCCGCATCGTCTCGAAACAACTGCAATCCACCAGCGAAAGTTGGCGGCGGTTGGCGGATAACACGAAATTGACGATGGCAGAATGTTCTTGGGCGCCGATCCATTCGAGTTGAAGCAACGGAACGATTTTTGTCCGAAATTCGCGAGCGGCGTCAATCCCGAGCCTGCTTTGAAGTAATGAAAAACATTCGACAACAACATAATTATTCGTTATCAGTGTCGCGCTGCGCTTGATCATTTCTTTCCATGCGAGCAATGCCTGTTTGTAATTTTCATCACTCCGGTTGACAAGCGCAAAGAACGCCGAGGTATCTACGAAGATTTTTTCCATGTGCCGTAAATCTCCGCCAGATATTTGTCGTGATTCGTCGAAATGTCAGTTTTGTCCTCAATATCATGAAATTGGATTTCTCCCTCCTCAAGCTGTCTGATAAATTCAAGGGCGCGCTCGCGTTTTTCTTCTTGCGTCATTTCTTTTGGAGAGGTTACGATATACTGCGCCACACTCTCGCGCACTAATTTTGCGACAGGCGTCTTGCGAGCCTTCGCCAGTTCTTTTAAAGCCTTCACCTGTTCTTCGGTCAGTTGAACCATCATCCGTACCATAGCGACCTCGATTCTGCTATCACTTTTCAGAAAGCGCTATCATTATAGCATGCCAAATAAAGACTTCCTCTTCCTCCACCTGCGCGACCTGCCCTACTTCCGCGCATTTTTGCGGGCAATTGAATCATCCTACTACCAAAACCTGCCCCTGCCCGCGCCGGTCTACGATGTGGGCGCCGGCGACGGTCACTTTGCCTCGTTGACCTTCGACCAAAAAATTGACGTGGGACTCGACCCGTGGCACGGACCCATCCACGAGGCGAAGAAATACGGCGCATACAAGTCGCTCGTGGAGGCGGACGGCGCGAAATCTCCGTTCCCCAACGACTACTTCGCCAGCGGGTTCAGCAACTCGGTGCTAGAGCATATCCCGCACATTGACGACGTGTTAAAAGAGACCGCGCGCGTATTAAGGAAGGGTGCGCCATTTTACTTTTGCGTGCCGAACACGAGATATTTTTCCGCCTTGTCTATTTCGAAGGTGTTGGGCAAGCCGTATGAAAACTGGTTCCGCAGAATTTCACGCGTGCATCACGCCGACGAGCCTGATGTTTGGCAAATGCGCCTGGAACGCGCCGGCTTTGAAATGATACGGCACTGGCACTACTTCTCGCCCGCCGCGATGCGCGTGTTAGAATGGGGACATTACTTCGGCGTTCCATCGGTATTGGCTCGCGTTCTCACAGGGCGTTGGATACTCTCACGCGCAATCTGGAATCTCTGGCTAACGAAAAAATATGTAAGCAAATACGCCTCGCCTGAACCGACCGAGAACGGGACGTTTACGTTTTATATCGCGAAGAAAAGGTAGACCAGGAAACAGTAGTCAAACGCACACAGCCACAAATCCGCTTTGCGCCTGTTTCCTTGTGCTTGTATACGCGCCCATGCCCTTCGACGAAAACTATTTCTCCACGCATACCTACGCCAACATTACTTTCGCCAAATACAGCATGTATTGGTGGTCGAATCGTTTTTTCGCCATGCTGGCGCGGCGATACGGCCGGCGCGGCGCGCGCCTGCTGGAGGTGGGGGCCGGCATGGGGCATCTTGTGGGTCAGCTCGAAGACACGTTCGAAACGTACGGTTGTGATATCAACCATTGGGCGGTGACACAGTCGAAACCCGTTGTGAAGACCACTCGCCTGCAAACTGCCAGCGCCCAGGAACTTCCATTTAACGACAACTCATTTAACGTGGTTATCATCAAGCACGTTGTGGAGCATTTGCCCGACCCGCAAAAAACGATTCGAGAGATCGGGCGCGTCACCGAGGCAGGCGGCATTCTCATCCTTGCCACGCCGAACCTCGACTCTCTACTCAAGCCGTGGAAAGGCGACAAGTGGATCGGCTATCAAGACCCGACTCACATCTCGTTGAAACGACCCGCCGAATGGGTCTCCTTGATCGAAGGCGCAGGCTTTACAATCAAGCGCATCTTCGCTGATGGGTTTTGGGATGTGCCCTATATTCCGCTCGTTCCCAGCGCGATCCAAAAATTGACCTTCGGTTCGCTCGGCGGACTACAGGCGATCACGGGCGTGGCGTTTCTTCCCATGACGTGGGGCGAAAGCATCATTACAATCGCAAGGAAACAAGCGCGCAAGTAGGCAACGAACCGGGCAACGCCATCTTCCCCTGAGCCTAGCCGAAGGGACGCAATACGAACTCATGACCACTCCTCACCCACAACCTCCGTTCGATGAACCCAGCGTTCTCGATTACGTCAAATCGCTGTTTCGATTCGGCGCAGGCGAACGGATTCAGATTCCTCGTTTTGCCGAGGAAGAAACATCATCCATCACCGACGATCAACCTGAGGGTCCGCAACCTCTTAACTCCGGTCTCGATACGCTCCTCGCGGCAGAGACGGATCGCCACCCGCCCCCCAGTCACCAACCTTCAGCTACCAAATACGAATCGCCTTCCCCCTTCCCGTGGAGTTCCCTGCTGGCGCTCTTGCTTGCGCTGGCGGGCCAAAGGCTTCTCGAACCGCCGCCAGATACCCAATTAGGAATTGCGCTGTTCGTTGCCGCGCTCTTCGCGCTGGGCTGGGGACTCTATCGCGGCGAATGGACTCTCGCGCCTCTCGCTGAAACATCCGATCGGACAGACCCGCTCACCTATCGCCCAGTCATGTTGATCCTCAGCCTGGGGCTGGGTCTCTGGGCGTTCACCCTGCTGGACGAGAACCTCTTCACCACGCTCAACGTTACGGTGTGGGCGCTCGCCGTGCTCGCCTTTATGGGCGCATTGTGGATTCGGACTGGTAGCGTGAAAAACCAACTGGCGAAAATTGCGGGCTTTTTCAACCGCGACACATGGACGATCACCATCTCGCGCTGGGCGATTCTGCTCTTCGCCGCCACCGCCCTGGTTTTCTTCTTCCGCTTCACACAGACAGAGACCGTGCCGCCGGAACCGTTCAGCGACCATGCCGAAAAACTGTACGATGTATACGATGTGTCGCAGGGTGACACACATATTTTCTTCCCGCGTAATACCGGGCGTGAAGCCATTCAAATGTATTGGACTCTCTGGGTGGCAAACATCTTCGGCACCGGTTTGTCGTATCTCAGCCTCAAACTCGGCACCGCCCTCCTCGGCTTTTTGACCCTGCCATTTATTTACCTGCTCGGAAAAGAAATCGGCGGAACGCGCGTGGCGCTCTTTGCCTTTATGCTCGCGGGAATTGCCTACTGGCCCAACGTCATCAGTCGTATCGGACTGCGTTTCCCGTTATATCCCCTCTTCGTGGCGCCGACGCTTCTTTTCCTCCTGCGCGGCTTGCGCACTCGCAACCGCAACGATTTCCTCCTCTCCGGCTTGTTCCTCGGGCTTGGCTTGCATGGCTATAGCCCATTCCGCATTGTTCCGTTCGTGGTGATTGCGGCGTTCATCTTGTATTGGATTCACTCGCAATCGAAAGGCGCGCGCCGCGAGTTGCCGGTCTGGCTGGCGATGCTGGCGATCACCTCATTGTTTGTGTTTCTTCCCTTGTTGCGCTTCTGGATCGACAACCCGGAGGCGTTCGGGTTCCGCGCTTTTTCCCGGTTAAGCACGATCGAACAGCCGTTGCCGGGACCCGCCCCGGTCATCTTTGCGTCGAACGTGGGGAAGGCGTTGCTGATGTATAACCTCGACGATGGCGAGATCTGGGTCAACTCGATCCCTCACCGCCCCGCGCTGGACGTGGTCACGGGCGCGTTGTTCCTGTTTGGGTTTGTCCTCGTGCTGATCCGCTACTTCCGCAAACGCCACTGGCAGGATTTGTTCCTGCTGGTGTCTATTCCGTTGTTGCAGTTGCCATCCACGTTATCGCTGGCGTTCCCCGGGGAAAACCCCGCGCTCAACCGCGCCGGCGCGGCGAGCATTCCCGCCTTCCTGCTGGCGGCGTTGGCGCTCGACGGGTTAGTCACCAGCCTGAAAGGGAGAGGGATGCGGAACGTCGTCGCCTGGGGGTTGACGGGTATCTTGTTGGCGGCTTCCGCTTCACAAAATTACACGCTTGTCTTCGATACGTTTGCGAATTCATTCCGTTTAGGATCGTGGAACACATCCGACATGGGAAGAGTCATACGCGAGTTCGAGCAGACCTATGGCACAACAGAGACGGTTTGGGTGGTGCCGTTCCCGTATTGGGTAGATACGCGCCTGCCCGCCGCGTGGGCGGGTATCCCGAACCGCGATATGGCGCTATGGCCCGAAAATTTTGCCTCGACAGTGGAATTGCCGGGTCCGAAATTATTCATCCTAAAAGCCGACACCGAAGACCCGACGGTGAACGACCAGCAATCGCTGGATGCTTTGGAAGAGTTGTACCCGAACGGCGCATTGCGTTTGTTCGATTCGGACATCCCCGGTCACGATTTTTGGATCCTCTTTGTGCCAGGTGAATAATTAACCGCCAAGCGCGCGAGGAACGCGAAGATTCTTTTTTTCTTGGCGGGCTTCGCGGTTCAAAAAATTTATGAAACATACAAAATATTTCTGGCTCTTCGATATTCTTCTTGTGCTTGTGCTCGCGTTGGCGGGCTATTTGCGTTTGACCGGTGTGAATTGGGGCGAAGGCGAGCACCAACACCCGGATGAGAATTTCCTTTCGGGCGTGGTCGCCAATTTACGGGCGCACAAATGCGCCGATGCCGCCCTGCCGATCGATGCCTGCCCCACGGAAAAACAGACGTGGATCAGCCTCGGCGATTATTTCGACAGCGAGACCTCCACACTCAACCCATACAATCGCGGGCAAACCTTCTTTGTGTATGGCAACCTGCCGATCACCCTCGTGCGTGTCGCGGCGGAGGCGACCGGGCAACTCGACGTAAAACTGTTGGGCAGGCAGTTCTCCGCTTTTGCCGATCTGTTCACGATCTTGATCCTGTATGCCATTGTCTCGCGCTTGTATGATCGCCGCGTGGCGTTGCTAGCCTCCCTCTTCTCCGCGCTGACGGTGATGCAGATCCAGCAATCGCACTTCTTCACCACGGACCTGTTCGTCAACCCGTTTGCGTTTCTGGCGCTCTATTTTGCCGTTGAGATCATGCTGTGGAAAAATCAGAGAATAGAGACTAGAGATTCGATGAGTCTCCAGTCTCCAGTCTCTAATTCTCCAATTCTCCAACCCTCCGGTCTCCCGCCCTTCGACAACGCTCAGGACAAGTCTCCAGTCTCCGATCTCGAAACACCCTCAGCGACCACCTCAGACGACTCGACCAACACCGATTCCCCAGCCTCCAATCTCCAGTCTCCAGTCTCCGATTCTCCAATTTTCCGCTCTCTAATCACCAATCCCCTCTTCCTCCTCAGCATCGGCTTCGGCATCGCCTACGGCATGGCGCTGGCATCGAAGGTGAATATTTATCCGCTGGCGATCCTCCTGCCCGTCGCGTTTGCAATTCGATATATGACCATCGACCATGGACAACAGACCAAATCTCCTCTCTCTGTGGAAGAGCAACAAGGCGAGGAAGAAACCGTCCATCGTCCATCGTCCATCGTTCATCGCTCACCGCCAATAACCCATTACTACTTACTAATTACTCTCTGTCTCATTGCCGGCGGACTAGCCGCGCTGATCTCCTTCCGCATTTTCCAGCCGTATGCGTTCGACGGGCTTGGACTCAACCCGCAGTGGATCGCCAACATTCAAGAACAACGCATTCAAGCCAAAGGCGATGCCGACCTGCCATGGAATCTCCAATGGGCGCGGCGTTCGCATTTGTATTCGTTTGAAAATCTGACGACTTGGGGATTAGGTCTGCCTCTCGGCATCCTCGCGTGGATCGGATTCCTCACCATGGGCTGGCGCATCCTCAAAGGCGAATGGCATCATGCGCTTCTTTGGGGCTGGACGGCGGCATACTTCCTCTGGCAGTCGATGGAATTCAACCCGACCATGCGCTATCAACTTCCCATCTACCCACTGCTTGGAATGATGGCAGCATGGTTCGTCTTCGAACAATTACCAATTACCAATAACAAATTACGCGCTTCATATTCCGTACTGCGTATTTCCATGGCCGTGATCGCGATCGGACTCACCGCCGCGTGGGCTTTCGCCTTCCAAAGCATCTACACCCGCGAGGAACCGCGCATTGCCGCCTCAAGGTGGATCTATCAGAACGTGCCGGGTCCAATCAATTTACACATTCAAACATCCGAGGGCGGAACCTACAACCAGCCACTGCCGATTCATCCCGAAACAGCCGTCAACGCATCCGTGCCGTACGATATCTCCTTTATTTCCAATGCGGACGGACTTCTCACCAGCCTCACCCTCGGGCACGCCAACAACGCTCTCGCATCTTCTTCCACCCTCAGCCTGATCCTCTCTAACGCGCCCGATCACCTCCCCGAACAAACATTAGCCACCGCATCCCTCACAGGTGATTTTTCCGCGCAAAACGACCCGCGCGGCGATCCTTACACCATCGAACTTGATGAGCCGATCAATATCTCAAAAGGCACGCAATATTATCTTCGCATGCAAATCAACGAGGGCATCCTCGGTATCACCGGCTCGGCGGTCGTCAATGAAACCGACTACGATTACCCGCTTCCCTTCCGCGTGGATGGCTACGACGCCTTCGGCGGACTCTACCGCGGCGACCTGAATCTGCAAGTCTACTGGGATGACAACGCCGACAAACTCGCGCGTTTCGTCAGCACCCTCGACCAGGCCGATTACATCTTCATCCCCACCAACCACCAATACGCCCAGATCACGCGCCTGCCCGAGCGTTATCCGCTGACAACAGAGTATTACCGCGAGTTGATGGGATGTCCAGTTGGTGAAGACATCATCCCTTGTTATCACGAAGCCAAACCCGGCGACTACGAGGGCAGGCTCGGTTTCGATCTCGTGGCTGTGTTCGAGACCTTCCCGAAATTAGGGGACATCGAGATCAACGACGAATACGCGGAAGAGGCGTTCACGTTCTACGACCATCCGAAAGTGTTCATCTTCAAGAAGAACGGAAACTACGATACCGCGCAAGCGCAATCCACCTTGAGCGCGGTCGATTTAACGAAAGTTACGCGCCTCACCCCGCGCCAATTCAGCGACTACAAGTCTTTGATGCTACCCGCCGACAAACTCGCGCAACAACGCGCCGGCGGCACATGGTCTGAGTTGTTCGATTACAACTCCGCGCTCAACAGCAACCCGTGGCTGGGCTTGCTGGTCTGGTATCTCTTCATCATGATCCTTGGGCTTGCCGTATACCCGCTGGTGAGAATTGCCATGCCCGGTTTGGCAGACCGCGGTTACCCGCTCAGCCGCGCATTGGGGTTGGTCCTCTTCGGCTGGCTGGCATGGATGGGAGGCTCCATCGGCATCCCCTACACGCGCCCAACCATCGCGATCGTCTTCGGCTTGATCCTGCTCATGGGCGCGGGGCTTGGTTACTATCAACGCCACGAACTGCGCGCAGAATGGAAAACCAAAAGAAAATACTTCCTGCTCGTCGAAGGCATCTTCCTGCTGTTCTTCTTCATCGACCTCTTCATCCGCATTGGCAACCCGGACTTGTGGCACGTATCCAAAGGCGGCGAGCGCCCAATGGATTTCTCGTACTTTAACGCGGTGCTCAAAAGCACATCCTTCCCGCCGTACGATCCGTGGTTCGCGGGCGGATACATCAATTACTATTATTACGGCTTCGTGTTGGTCGGCACGCCGGTCAAACTGCTCGGCATCGTGCCGTCCATCGCCTACAACTTCATCCTGCCGACACTCTTCGCCATCGTCGGCATCTGCGCGTTCTCCATCGGCTGGAATCTTCTTCAAAAGGATGAAGGCGGAAGGATGAAGGGTGAAGAATCATCTGAACACAATTCAGCCCTTCCACAAGACTCAGGGCAAACCTTCATCCTTCATCCTTTATCTTTAATTGCCGGCTTTGCCGCGTCTTTCCTCGCCATCCTGCTGGGCAACCTCGGCACCGTGCAAATGATCTACAACCGCCTGCAACAACTCGGTTCGCTGGGCGCCTTCACCTGGGATTCGACTTTCGGTCAACGCGTGAAGTGGGCGACTGAGGGACTGAAACTCATCGCGCAGGGCGGCACGCTTCCGGTCGGACCTGGAGACTGGTACTGGGACCCCAGCCGAGTCGTCCCGCCGGGCGGGGGCAACGAGATCACCGAGTTCCCTCTGTTCACCTTCCTGTATAGCGACTTGCATGCGCACATGATCGTCATGCCGCTGGCGTTGCTTGCCATCAGTTGGGCGCTGTCGGTGGTGATGGCTCGCTCGCGCTGGAAGGACCAAGCCCACCCTGCGTCTGAAGCGTGGAGGACCGCGCTGGGATTCCTCGTCGGCGGACTCATCATCGGCGCGGTGTTTCCCACCAATCTATCCGACACGTATACCTATTTATTGATCGGGATCGCGGCGGTCGCATATTCCGTGTGGCGATACGTCGAAGCCGGGTCATTGATGAAACGCATCGTGTGGACGGGCGGCGCGGTCGTTGCCTTGTTCGCGCTGTCGAGGCTGTTATATCTGCCGTATCGTATCGCGTATTATCAGGGATACAGCGCGCTCGACCCGTGGAAGGGACCGTTCACGCCCATCTCGTCGTATCTCACTATGTGGGGCGTGTTCCTGTTCATCATCGTTGCGTGGATGGTCTGGGAAACCCGCGAGTGGATGGCTTCAACGCCCGCGTCATCCTTGCGAAAGCTCAAACCATTTCAGGTTTTGATCGAAGGCGCGTTGATCGTGTTCGCATTCATATTGCTCCTCCTTCAATACAATCAATCCAGCACAAATTACGGAGGCGTGGCGGTCAGCTGGATCGCCTTGCCTATCGCGGCGTGGGCTGGAATTTTGATGCTGCGCCCGAACATGCCGGATGAAAAGCGATTCGTGTTGTTCCTCATCGGCACTGCCCTGCTCATCACCGTCGTTGTTGAAGTCCTCGTGGTGGTCGGCGACATCGGACGGCAGAACACCATCTTCAAATTCTATTTGCAATCGTGGTTCATGCTGGCAGTGAGCGCGGCGGCGGCGTTCGCATGGACTCTCCCCTCGTTCTTCAAATGGCTTCCCGGCTGGCGCGTCTTTTGGCAGATCGCGATGATCGCGCTCGTCTCCGGCGCGGCGATGTATACCGTCACTGCCACATCCGGCAAGATCAAAGACCGCTGGATCCTCGAAGCCCCGCGCACGCTCGATTCGATGACCTACATGCAATATGCTCAATACGATACGTACGGTCAACGTTTGGAATTGAGCGAGGATTACCGCGCCATCCGCTGGATGCAGGATAACGTGAAAGGATCGCCAGTCATCGCGGAAGCCGCCTCTGCTGGCAGGCAATATGAATGGCACTCGCGTTTCACGATCTATACCGGGCTTCCTGATGTAGTTGGCTGGCAATGGCATCAACAACAACAGCGCGTTCTATTTTCACAGCAAGTGGTCGACCGGGGCGCGGAAGTAACCGATTTCTACAACAGCATTGACCCCGAATCCATTCGGGCATTTCTCAAAAAGTACGATGTGAAGTATATTATCGTCGGTCAACTCGAACGCGCCGCGTACACGCCGGAAGGTATCGCCAAGTTCGATCAACTCGAAGGACAATATTGGCGCGAAGTCTATCGCGATGGCGCGACAGTGATTTATGAGGTAATGCCGTAATAACCATGTCATGCTGAGGAGCGAAGCGACGAAGCATCTCCCTCACGACAGGGAGACCCTTCGCTATCGCTCAGGGTGACATCTCAAAATGAAGAACAGGAGCCGCTATGATCTACCACCTCACCTTTCGCAAAAACTGGAGATACGCGCTGGCAACGGGACCCTACACAGCCAAGAGCCTCGACAAAGAGGGCTTCATCCACTGCTCGACCCAATCGCAACTTGTTCCGGTGGCGATGGATTTTTTCCCGGCTCGCCGTAAATTGACGATCCTCGTGATCGACGAAACAAAACTCAAACCAGAAGTGAAATGGGAAAAGCCTTCCGGCGGTCCGCCTCCGGGCGTTCCCGCCAGCGACAAGTTCCCGCACGTGTACGGTCCCATCAACCACGAAGCCGTCCTCAAAACACTGGACATGGAACGCAACGCGGACGATGTCTTCGTCCCGCCGGGTAATCTCTAATTTCATTCCGTCATTGCGAGCGAAGCGAAGCAATCTCCTCGCTAGCACGCAGACCATTCGGTCGCTGGAAAACGCACCTCACATCGTCCCGATGTTTTTTGGGAGGGTGACACTCCATTTATAAATCGTCACTCGCCAATCGCAAATCGTCAATCAAAAATCGTAAATCGAAATGCTTTCCTTCCTCCTCTGGTACCTCCTCTCCACCCTCCTCGGCTGGCTGACCTTTCCCCTCGCGTATCATATCTTCCCCGCGTTGAAAGATCGCGGCTACACCCTCGCGCGCGCGTTCGGTTTGTTGATCTGGGGCTACGCCTTCTGGTTGCTCGCCTCGTTCCGCGTCGCGCAAAACGACATCGGCGGATTGTTGCTGGGGTTGCTCATCCTTGCCAGTTTGAGCGTATGGGCAATGACCAATTACCAATTACCAATCTCTAATTCTCCAATTCTCTCCTTCCTCAAATCCAACCGTCCCCTCATCATCACAACCGAACTTCTCTTCCTCCTCGCCTTCGCCCTCATGGCGTTCATCCGTTCGACGAGTCCGGAGATCCTCGGCACCGAAAAGCCGATGGAATTGATGATGATCAACGGCATCATGAACTCGCCGACCTTTCCTCCGCGCGATCTGTGGCTTTCGGGATATTCCATTTCGTATTACTACTTCGGCTATGTGATGACTTCCATGCTGGCGACCTTCACCGGCGCGCCCGCCACCGCCGCGTTCAACTTGATGACCGCGCTCATCTTCGCCCTCTCCGCCGTCGGCGCGTATGGGGTTTTGTATAACCTGTTGGCTTATGGTCAAAAGTCGAAGGTTGAAAGCGTTGCCCTGAGTTTGTCGAAGGGTCAAAGGTCAGGCAACCCTCTTTCTTCTTTCTTCTCTCCTTTGCTTGCACCGCTTTTTTTACTTTTGGTGAGTAACGTCGAAGGCTTCCTCGAAGTCCTCCACCGGCGCGGGTTGTTCTGGACGAGCGGAGCCAACTTCTGGACATGGCTCGACATCCCGGAACTGCGCGACGCGCCCGCCCAGCCTCTCCAATGGATTCCCGACCGCTTCTGGTGGTGGTGGCGCGCCTCGCGCGTGATCATGGATTCCGATCTGCAAAATAATCCCACCGGCGATGTGATCAGCGAGTTTCCCGCTTTTTCGTTCCTCCTCGGCGATCTACATCCGCATATTCTGGCGATGCCATTCGTTCTGCTTGCGGTGGCTGTCGCGTTAAACCTTTTCTTCGGCGGCTTCAAAGGGACAACGGGATTTTATTTCGCGCGACTACACATGAGCAAGACAGGGTTCTTGATCCTTTCCCTGCTTATCGGCGGGCTTGCCTTCCTCAACACGTGGGATATTCTCGTCACGAGCGCGTTAATGCTCTTCACGTATGTGCTGGCTCGGGCGCGTGAAGCAGGTTGGGGCTGGGAAAGACTCGAAGACCTGTTCATTCTGGGCATCCCCATGCTGATCGTCGCGTACGTGTTGTATCTCCCATTCTTCATCGGGTTCGATTCACAGGCGGGCGGAATCCTGCCTTCGTTCATGTATCCCACGCGCGGCGCGCAATTGTGGGTGATGTGGGGGACGCTCTTTATTCCATTGTTCGCATTCCTGTTGTATCGCCGTTCGACCGGGTCCGCAAACTGGAGCGCCGGGCTAAAAGTTTCATTTGGAATTGTGTTCGTGTTATTCCTCGCCATGTTTGCGGTGGGGGCGATTGCTTTGCGTGCCCGTCCCGATCTGATCGACCCACTGATCGCATCGCAGGCTGGCGGCGCAAGCGGATTCGTCGCCGCGAGCATGATGCGGCGGCTGGCATATATCGGGAGTCTCGTCACATTGCTGGCGTTGATGATTCCCACGGTATCGTACTTGTTGACTAATGAACGCGTCGAAAACAGTACACCCACAGAGGAACGTCCGTCATCGCACACATTTGCATTATTGCTGCTCTTCCTCGGGTTGTTGTTGATCCTTGGTCCTGAGTTTGTTTACTTGCGCGATAATTTTGGATATCGCATCAACACCATTTTTAAATTCTATTTCCAGGCATGGATGGCGCTCTCCCTCGCCGCAGCCTATGGCACGGCTGTCTTGCTTCAGAATTTGCAGGGCAGGGCAAAGAGCGCGTTCTCGGTTGTGTTTACATTGATCTTGATCGTCGGGCTTACGTATCCCGCGCTTGGGTTTGCAAACAGAACGAACAACTTCAAGCCGCCATTCTTCGGGTATACCCTCGATGATTTCGAGCGGGTCAGGGCGGAGAACCCGGATGAAGCCGCGGCGATGCGCTGGTTGCAATCCGCTCCAGATGGCGTGGTTGCCGAGGCGGTGGGAGGCGCATACTCCTCCTACGCCCGCATCGCCAACTACACCGGCTTGCCGACCGTTCTAGGCTGGGACAATCACGAAGGTCAATGGCGCGATCAATCTCTACAAGGCAATCGCCGCCAGGACATCGAAACCCTCTACACCACGCCGGATGGACTTACCGCGCAAGACATCGTCGCAAAGTACAACATCCGCTACATCTACATCGGCGGACTCGAACGAAGCACGTATCCGGTCGATGAGGGCAAATTCAACAGCCTATTTAAGATTGTGTTCCAACAAGGGAATGTGACGATCTACGAAGCGCCGTGATACACATGTCGTTGCGAGGAAGCCCGAGCCTTAAACGGCGAGTGGCTGACGAAGCAACCTTTTATCATCATACGACATGCAACTAACGTGAGTTCGGTTTAGCAATCGAGACGCAGAAAAACGCTGATATAGAAGAAAAATCTGCGTTTTCTGCGCTCCTCCTCGCAACGACAAAACATACAGAGTAAAATTGCGCCCATGAATTCCCCCTCCCTCAAACACGAAGGCTGGCTGTACGGGCTGGCTTTTCTCATCGCCCTCGCCCTGCGATTCATCGCGCTCGGCGCGTCGCCGCTCACCGACTCAGAAGCAACACTCGCCCTGCAATCCCTCGCCCTCGCGCGCGGCGAATCACCCCTGCTTGCGCCGCAGTCCGCATACATTCTTTTCACCGCTGTTTTGTTCGCCATCATGGAAAGCGCGAACTTCCTCGCGCGTTTCCTCCCGGCGCTGGCGGGGAGCATGTTGGTCTTTGCTCCATACTTTTTCCGTGAAAAGATTCATCCGCGCCCGGCGTTGATCCTCGCTTTCCTCTTCGTCTTCGACCCCGGACTCGTCGCCCTGTCGCGGCAGGCAAATGGGACAATGCTCGCGGTGACGTTCCTGCTCTTCGCATGGGGGATGTGGAATCAAAAACGACTCATCCCCACCGGCATCTTCGCCGGTCTCGCGCTTCTCTCCGGTCCATCACTTTGGGCAGGCTTGCTCACCCTCGGCATCACGCACCTTTTCATCCGCGGCATGAAACCCAAAACCACCGACAGCCCGGAATCTCTAATTCTCGAATCCCCAACATCCGAATCTCCAGTCCGCCGTGCTGAGTCCGTCGAAGCATCCAATCTCCAACCGCAATCCTCCAATCCTCCAATTCTCGAGTCCCCAGCCCCCAATCCCCAGTCTCCAATCTCCAGTCTCCAATCTCAATTCTCTAATCCTCAACTTCTCGTTTCCTTCCTCGCCACCCTCCTCCTCTGCGGCACACTCTTCTTCCTCGCGCCGAATGGATTAAGCGCCGCGCTCGCCTCCCTCCCAGCGTATCTCAAAGGCTGGGTTGCGTGGGAAGGAGTCGCGCCTTCGCGCATGATTCTCACCATTCTGTTCTACGAGCTACTGGGGATCCTTCTTGCCGCGCTTGCCATCTTCCGCGCCGCGCGCGCCAACGGAAAACGCGCCAAACGCCTGATCATCTGGCTCGGCACAGCGCTTCTGCTTGCCGTGTTTTACCGCCAGCCCGCCGCGCTGGCGTGGGTGATCATCCCATTGCTCGCCCTCGCCGCATCGGAACTCTCGCGCGCTTTTGAGATCCGTCGCGCGGAATATTCCGAAGTTGGCATCGTAACGCTTGCCATCCTCATCCTGCTGATTTACATCTCGTTCACCGTCTCGAATCTGGCGCTCAACCCGGTTAGCCAACCCGCCACCCTACCCCTCGTCGGCACGGTGGACAACCCGCCGCTGGCTGTGTTGATCAGTTCATTCGCCATCCTGCTCGTGTGCATCGCTCTCGTTGCGCTCGGTTGGTCTGCCCGCATTGCCCGGCTCGGCGCAACGATCGCGCTCACCGCCTATATCGGTTTATATACGCTTGCCACGGCATGGGGCGCCAGCGGACTACGCTACCCCGACGGATTCGAGTTATGGATGACCGACTCGAAACCGGTCCAAGCGGACTTGCTTCTCGCCAGCGTCAAAGACATCTCGGAATTCAGCCTCGGTCATGACCAGTCTCAGCCTGTGCTCGTCGTGGGAATCGATTCCCCCGCCCTCGCATGGGTTTTGCGGAACCATTCGGTGAAAGTTGTCTCCGCGCTCGATCCGCAAACCTCCCCTCCGCTTTTCATCACCCCGGTCATGGATAACCCCGGACTTCCCGCCGCCTATCGCGGACAGGATTTCACGTGGCGCGCCCAGCCGCAATGGAAGATCGCGCGAAGCATAGACTGGCTCTCGTGGATCGTCTTCCGCACACTGCCCGCGGAAAGCGAGACCATCATCCTGTGGGCGCGCGACGATCTCTTCCCCGATGCGCGCTCAAGCGGACAGCCATGATCCCCAACATCATCGCCATAGACGGGCCCGCCGCCTCCGGTAAATCGACTCTCGGGTTGCGGCTCGCTCACGCGCTCGGATATTTATTCTTCGACACCGGCGTAATGTATCGCGCCGTCACGTGGCTCGCGCTGAATCGAGGAATGAATATTAACGAAGAGAATGCGGTCGCCACCCTGGCGGAAAAAATTCCCATCGATGTGGCGCCAGCCTCCACGTCGGATGGACGCGCGTGCGATGTTCTCGTGGAAGGAAGAGACATCACATGGGAAACTCGCGCGAAAGAGGTGGAGGCGCATGTGTCGGTCGTTGCCGCATACCCCGGCGTGCGGCGCGCGCTCTCCGCGCAACAACGGCGCATCGGCTTGCGCGGAAAGATCGTCATGGTAGGGCGCGATATCGGCACGGTGGTCCTGCCCGAAGCGGATTTGAAGATCTATCTCGATGCCACCGCCCAGCAACGCGCCACCAGGCGATATCATGAAATTCTCTTGCGCGGCGGCGCGGCGGAGTACGAAGAAATTCTCGCAAAGGTGATCGAGCGCGATCGCATCGACTCCACGCGTGATGTCGCCCCGCTGAGAGCCGCCGAGGATGCCGTAACCATCGATTCGGATTCGATGGACGCGGACGAAGTGTTTGAAAAAGTATTGGCATTGTGCAAGTGAGAAAGTGTTTCACGAACCCACTTGATCCAGGTTAACCTGAATTCCCTTGCAAGATGTCACCCTGAGCGCCAGCGAAGGGTCTCTATTTGAGTCATAGAGATGCTTCGCAGAGTTTATCCTGAGCATGTCGAAGGACTCCGCATGACATGGCATAAAGTTAGCCATTAAGGTTAATCAGAATAGTGAGACAAAATTGCGCCAATCGCGTCATGGGGTATCGCGCGAAAACAACAACGCCGCAAGATCGAGGTCACTATGCAGGAACAATCCGCTCAACCGCCCAAACCCGTAACCGAAGTCTGGAAGCCCGACCTGATCGTCCTGCCGCGTCTCACACCGGCGCGGAAGCTATTTCGTCATACCTATCGGCTTCTGATGAAATTGCTCACCTTTCTTTTCCTTCGTCCCACCATCAAAGGGTTGGAGAACTTCCCCAAAAAAGGACCCGCCATGGTGGTCTTCAATCACTCCGGGGATGTGGACGCGGTCCTGCTCGTTGCCGTCATACCGCAGTTGATGGAGGGAATCGTAAAGATCGAAAACCGCGACGATCACTGGCTCGTCGGACCGTTATTCCGGGCCTATGGCTATATCTGGATTCATCGCGGCAAGCCCGACCGCAAGGCTCTGCGGGTTGCATTGGAAGGGTTTGAAGAAGGGCGGATCATCGCGCTCTCACCGGAAGGGCGCCAAACCCTGACCGGCGGGTTGGAAGAAGGCACCGACGGCGCAACCTTCCTCGCGCTCAAATCGGGGGCGCCGATCGTCCCGGTCGCCATGACCGGCACCCAAAATGCAAATACGTACGCGAACATGAAACAATGGAAGCGCACCCCAGTCACGCTCACGGTGGGCAAACCGTTCCACCTGGAGGAGCAGCCCAACCATCAGGATACGATCCGCGAGGGCACGCGCCGCATCATGGAAGAACTCGCGCGCCTGCTCCCGAAAGAATACCGGGGAAAATACGACTACATCTCTTAACTCATCAAAGGCTCCGAACGCCCATGGAGAATCAAACCCACGTTCCCCCAAAACCAGTGACAGAAGTGTGGAAGCCGGAAATGGTTTCCCTCCCGCGCCTTACTCTTGCGCGGCGCGTCTATCGTTTCCTCTTTGGCTATCTGGTGAGGGCATTCGCCTATTCCATCATGAGTATTACCTATACTGGGCGCGAGAACAAACCCAAAAAAGGACCTGCCATCATCGTCTTCAACCACCTCGGCGACGCGGATGCGGTGCTCAACCTCGCCTCCTTCCCATACAACGACGAGGTCATTGGGAAGATCGAGAACAGTTACGACCACTGGCTGGTAGGACCCGCGCTTCGCACCTACGGGGTGATCTGGATCCACCGTGGACAGCCCGACCGCCGCGCCCTGCGAGCCGCCCTCGACGCGCTCGCTGAGGGACGCATCATTGCCATCGCACCGGAAGGGCGGCAAACGCTCACCGGCGGGCTTGAACCCGGCACCGATGGCGCGGCATTCCTCGCCCTCAAATCGGGCGCGCCGTTGATTCCGCTGGCGTTGACCGGCACCGAAAACAACAATGTGTATGGGCACATGAAACGTTGGCGCCGCGCGAAAGTCACATGGACGATGGGCAAACCCTTCCACTTGAACATCGATTCAGACCGCCGCGAATCCATCCATGCCGGAACGCGGCAGATCATGGAAGAGATCGCGCGCCTGCTTCCGAAAGAATATCGCGGGGTGTACGATTACGTGCAAGACCCATGACCAACCACATCGATGAGCCTAAGCCGGTGGCAGGGATCTGGCGACCCGACCTTGTCTCTCTGCCGCGGCTGACGATCGCCCGGCGTATCTTCCGCGTTCTGCTTCAAGTTGTCGCGCGAATCGTTGTGCGGGTTGTCACGCGCCCAACATTCAAGGGGTTGGAAAACGTTCCTCGGCAAGGTCCCGCGTTGCTCGCGTTCAACCATCTCGGCGACGCCGACGCGCCGGTCATCCTCGCCGCGCTTCCCGCGCCAATGGACGCGATCGGAAAGATCGAATTGCACAACGATGGTTGGGTCGGGCTTGTCGGCCGCGCTTACGGGGTCATCTGGGTGCATCGCGGCTCGCCGGACCGCAGGGCGCTTCGTTCCGCGCTTGAGGGCTTGGAAGCGGGACGCATGATCGCCCTCGCTCCCGAGGCGCGCGAATCGCTGACCGGCGCGCTGGAAGAAGGCACTGAAGGCGCGGCGTTTCTGGCGGTGAGGTCTGGCGCGCTCATTGTGCCCATCGCGTTGACCGGCACTGAAAATAAATCCATCTTCGAGCGCAAATGGTTCCAGCGCGCGCCGGTCACGGTCACGGTGGGAAAACCTTTCAGGATACAGGAGCAGGCATCACGCGCGGAGATGATCCGGGCTGGCACTCGTCAGATCATGGAGGAGATCGCGCGTCTGCTTCCCAAAGAGTATCGCGGGAAATACGATTACATTTCATCTGAGTAACATGGCTGTTCAGGGATTGGATTAACGCTATAATCTCAATATGCAGTTCATTGCGACCTTGCTGACGCGCCTGGCATACATCGATTCGCCCTCGCTGGCTGGGTGGCTGGTCTGGGTTGGGCTGGCGGGACTGCTCGTCTTTCTCCTATCGAGTTGGCGCAAATATCATTCGAAGATTTCACAGCGCAATATGTGGGTTTTCATCGCGCTTGCGTTTCTCACGCCCATCACAACGTTATTCCTCGGGTTGGAATTCTCATCAGGCGGAGCATTACCTGTGCCTGGCATTCCGGCTCAGGCGCCCGGTTCTACCGTGATGATCTTCTCCGCAATCCCGTGGACGTTGGCAGGCGGCTTGCTCGGTCCTTTTGCGGGAGCCGGCTTGGGCGTCTTAGGCGGGCTCTTGCGCGGCGTGTGGGATACGCATTCTATTTTTTCCATTATTGAATTTGGAATCCTCGGCGCGGCGTTCGCGGCAAACACACACCAGCGTTATCGCACCCCGCTCTATACCCTGCTTCGCCAGCCGCTCTTCAACGTTTTTATTCTCACCCTGATCCACGCGCTCTTGTTTATCGTCGGCGCGGTCACCAGCGTGTCGGCGTCGTCGGCGGAGCGACTCGACTACGCCTTCAGCAATGTGGGCGCGGCAAGTTTTGCTTTCGGCATCGAAATGCTCATCGCCGGGTTCGCCGCGCAGGTAATCTCTACGGTGTTCCCGAGGCTGTGGGGCGGGCGCGGCGCCTTGCAACCTTCGCCCGCCGAAAAGAGCATCGAGACGCGTTTTGTTTCCGGCGCGGGGGCGATCATCTCAACCCTGCTCATCTTGCTCCTCGTTGGCGCGTGGGTGGTGGCAGGCTCAGCCGCGCGCGGTTTGCTCGAAGACCGGCTCGCCAGCGCGGCGCAATTGAGCGCGCAAGCCATCCCGCAGTTTTTAGAATCGGGGCAAAGCCTCTCCTCGCAAATCGCATCCGACCCGCGCCTCGCGCAAGCAAGCGACGGCGAACTGCAAGCCGCTCTCGGCGAACTTATTCGCTCGGCGGCGTTTTTCAATCAACTCGCTGTGGTGGATGTTTCCACAGCCTTGCCACTGACGAGCTACCCGGCGGAACCAACCTTTCAACTGACAGACGGGGAAACTGCGGGACTCCCGCTTCTTTCGCAGGGGATTCTGAATCAACAACTTGCGCTTCCTCCCTCCGACCCCGGCGGACCCGCCCGCATCTCGTTCATCGCCGGCATCCCCAACTCTACCCGCGCCCTCATCGCCCGCACCGATCTCAACACCAATCCCACGCTTCGCTCGCTGACGCTCACCCTCAACGGGATGACCGAATTGAACGGCTCGGGCGTTCTGCTGGATGAACACGGGATCATCCTTCACCATTCGCAAACCGACCTGATCTTTAGCCAGTATCCCGGTGCGCGCAAAGACTCTCCAACTTTTTTCGATGAAACCTCGCCGAATGGCGCGCGGCAATTGGTGTATTACCAGCCGGTGTTTGGGTACCCATGGGCGGTGGTGGTGACAGCGCCTGCGCGGCAGGCGCAACAGATTGCGCTCGATATCGCCCTGCCCATCGCGTTGATGATCCTCCTGCTTGGCGCCATTGCCCTGATCGCGTTGAGTATCAGTTTACGCACAGTGACCGCATCTCTGCAAGACCTCGCCGCCGAAGCGAAATACATCTCCACCGGCAAACTGGACCGCCCGCTTGCCGCCTCGGGTGAAGACGAACTCAGCGACCTGCGTAACGCCTTCGAACACATGCGCGCCAGCTTGCAAGCCCGCATGGATGAACTCAACCGCCTGCTGGTTGTCAGCCGGGGGGCGGCTTCGAGCCTCACATTGGGCGAAGCCCTGCATCCGGTGCTGGAAGCCATCGTGGCAAACGGCGCCACTTCTGCCCGCATGATTTTGAGCCGTGAATTCCTCCCTCCGGATACGCCCTACCGCTTTGCCGACGGACTGGAACAGGATGTGTACATGCACCTCGATCATCAGATCGTGGCGCTCACCGAAACTCAGGAACGGGTGGTGATGGCAACTGTGGCTGGGAACCGCATTCTACTCATCGACCCGAACCTGCCGCGCCCTGAATCGTTGATCGCGCTGGCGTTGCGCCATGAAAACCGATACTATGGAACGCTCTGGGCGGCGTACGATAAACAGCACATCTTCACCGAGTCGGATCTGAAGTTCATGTCCACGTTGGCGAGTCAGGCGGCGCTGGCGGTGGCAAAGATTCGCCTCTTTATGACGGTGGAGACCAGTCGTCGTCAATTGGAGGCAATCCTCAATTCCACGCCGGACCCGATCCTCGTCACCGATGCGGCGAACCGCCTCATTTTGGCGAACCCGGCCGCCGGTCAGGCATTAGGCGTGATCATCCGTCCCGGTGAGCGCGCGGATACCGAGAGGACGATCCAGGTAAAAGCGTTGCACGATATCCTGCGCGCCTCCTCCACCGAGCAGATTTCGGCAGAGATCGCCATGCCGGATGGCAGGACGTATCTCGCCATGACCTCGCCCATGATCGCGGACGAGAAGATCACCGGGCGCGTGTGCGTTCTGCGCGATGTGACGCAACTGAAGGAGATCGATCAGCTTAAATCGGATTTTGTCGCGACGGTGAGTCATGACCTGCGTTCACCGCTCACGTTGATGCGCGGGTATGCCACCATGCTTGAAATGGCGGGCGCCTTGAACGACCAGCAGAAAAATTATGCGCGCATGATCGTGCAGGGCGTGGATAATATGGCGAAATTGGTCAACAACCTGCTAGACCTCGGGCGCATCGAGTTTGGCGTGGGCTTGCAAGTGGAGACTGTCCCCGTGCTCGATATCCTCGAGCGCGTAACCGGCGACTTGCAAATGCAAGCCAAACAGAAGAACATCTCGCTGGGGGTGGAACTGCCACGCGACCTGCCCCATGCCATCGAAGCCGATCAGGCATTGTTGCATCAGGCGTTATACAACCTTGTCGAAAACGCGATCAAGTACACTCCCGAAGGGGGCGCGGTCACCGTTCATGTGGATCCGCGACCCGACGGTTCGTTGATCTTCGCCGTGCAAGACAGCGGCATCGGTATTTCGGAGGAGGATCGCAAACGCTTGTTCGAAAAGTTCTATCGCGGCACCAACCGCGACGCGCTCATGCAACGCGGCACCGGGCTGGGGCTGGCTATTGTCAAATCCATCGCGGAGAGGCACGGCGGCAAGGCATGGGTGGAAAGCGAACTGGGGAAGGGAAGCGTTTTCTTTTTGCAGATCCCCTGAAACAATGGAGCGGCTACCAGGACAGATCAAAACATCTTTGCCACCGAGAACGCCGAGCCGATTGAGAAGAATCTCTTAACGCTCTGCGGATTCTGCGGCGTACCCATACGCAAGTCGCCGCTCCTCTGACACCAGGGCTTTCTTAAAGTCGCGGTTAACGATCTCTTTGGACACGGATTGCACGGAAGTCACGGATTTCTCCGTAACAAACGGAAGAAAATCCGTCCAATCCGTGAAATCCATGAACGAAAAAAGGGCATGGTTTGACTTTAAGAAAGCCGTGTCTCTGACACAGGGAGCGCTCAAAGGTTGTATATAATCCAACAGACAAACCACAGAGTCACCGAGTCACGGAGTTTTTTTAATTGTTTTTCTCCGTGTTTCCGTGACTCCGTGGTTAGGGTTTCCTGCTGTAGTGAAACTCATCTACATACTTTTAGCGCACCCCTGACACACGAGAGTAACGCGGATTCGTAAAACAGACGTATAATGCAAACCCTCGCCGTAGCGCGGGGATTCTTTTTGCAATCATGAGCCATCACAAAAATACAGCCTCCACTCAGTTCATCCGCCGAACGGCAAAACATCCCTCTTCAAGCCTCAGTCATTATTTGTTAGGGCGCCCTCTCTCCACAGCCGACGCGGCGCATGAGACCATCGGCAAAAGCGTGGGGCTGGCAGTCTTTGCGGCAGACGCGCTATCCTCCACCGCCTATGCCACGCAGGAAGTTCTGGTTATTCTCGCCGGCGCGGGGACGCTTGCCTTCGGTTATGTTTTTCCCATTTCCATTGTGATCGTCGCGTTGCTCGCCATTGTGGTGCTGTCCTACGAACAGATCATCCACGCTTATCCCGGTGGCGGCGGCGCGTACATTGTCGCCTCGGATAATCTTGGGAAAATCCCGGCGCTGGTTGCCGCGGCGGCATTGCTCACCGATTACATCCTGACCGTTTCTGTGTCTATTTCCTCCGGTGTGGCGCAGATCGTTTCGGCATACCCGCAATTGTTCGATTATCGAGTCGCCATGTCGGTATTCTTTGTCGTCCTGATCATGGTGATCAACCTGCGCGGCGTGAGAGAATCGGGGGCGGCATTTGCCATTCCGAGTTATTTCTTCATTGTGATGATGTTGTTCTTGATCGGGACCGGGCTTTTCCGTTTGGCGACCGGTTCGCTTGGCGCGGTGGTCAACCCGCCGGAGATCGAACACGTGGATGAACTGACCGGGATCAGCCTGTTCTTATTGCTCCATGCTTTTTCAAGCGGCACCACCGCCATGACCGGCGTGGAAGCCATCTCGAACGGCATTACGGCTTTCAAAGAACCGCGCAGTAAAAACGCCGGCATCACTTTGATCTGGATGGCTTGTGTTCTGGGCGTCCTTTTCATCGGCATTTCTTTCCTCACGAGAGAAATTCAAGCCGTGCCGTCTGAAACAGAAACCGTCATCTCGCAACTTGCCCGGACGATCTTCAACGGGCAGGGGATTCTGTATTTAGGCGCAATTCTCGGCACAACCGTCATTCTCATCCTTGCCGCGAATACCGCTTTTGCCGGGTTCCCACGTTTAAGCGCCCTGCTTGCCGGTGACGGGTTCATGCCGCGCCAACTGACTTACCGCGGAAGCCGCCTTGTCTATTCATACGGGATCATCGCGTTGGGGGTGGCGGCATCCATTCTCATTATCATCTTTCAAGCGAGCGTAACGCGCCTCATTCCACTCTATGCCATTGGCGTATTTCTATCGTTCACACTGGCGCAGGCAGGCATGACCCGGCGCTGGTGGCGTTCGGGGAAATTGGATAAGACGGTTCAACCCGAAGATCACAATCGTCCGCATCCTTTGCATTACGACAAAAGATGGTTCGTCAAGATGATCAGCAACGCATTGGGCGCGCTCTGCACCGCGCTGGTGGTCGGCGTATTTGCGGTGACAAAGTTCCATGACGGGGCATGGATCGTCTTAATTCTCACTCCCATTTTGATCGGGATCTTTCTGTGGATTCACCGTCACTACGCCAATATGGCAAGCCGTCTCTCGCTGGAAAATTACGGCGAGCCGCCGCCCTATAACGCGCGCCATCGCGTGATCGTGCCGATCAGCGGCGTGCATCGCGGCACGCTTGCGGCTCTGCGGTATGCGCGGATGTTGTCGGACGATGTGACCGCCGTGCATGTTTCGATGGAGCCGGAGGACACGGAAAAGGCGCAACATAAATGGGCAAAATGGGGACGCGGAACGCGCCTCGTCATCCTTGATTCGCCGTACCGCCTCTTCGTGGAGCCGTTGCTGAGTTATATCAATGAGATTTTATCCAGCCGCCAACCCAACGAAACCATCACCATTGTTGTTCCGCATTTTGTGGCGGAGACGAAACTCCATAACGCGCTTCATATGCAGACCGCCGAACTATTGCGCCGCGAACTGCTCGAAACCCCCGGCGTGGTGATCACCGAAGTCCCCTATCAAATCCCTTAGCCATCCAACGCGTTTGTTGATTTAGAATATAATCATCGCGCTCCTCCTGAAGCGGGGCGTTTTTGGCAGACAAGAGAAATACATGTTAAGCCCGGAAAAAAAACAAACAGAAATCTTAAGGCGGCAAAGCGACTACCAGCCGCCGCGTTCCCTAAGTCATTGGTTTATTGGAAGACCGTTATCCACAGCCGACGCGCCTCACCAGACTATCGGTAAGCGTGTGGGGCTGGCAGTGTTCGCGTCGGATGCGCTGTCGTCCACCGCCTATGCCACGCAGGAAATCCTGGGCGTGCTGACGGTGGCGGGCGCGGTCGCGCTTTCGTTCGTATTCCCCATTTCCATTGCCATCGTCATCCTCTTGTTGATCGTCACGATCTCCTACGAACAGACGATTCACGCCTACCCCGGTGGAGGCGGCGCCTATATCGTTTCAAGGGATAACCTGGGCGAATCTGCGGCGCAGGTGGCGGGCGCGGCGCTTCTCATGGATTACATTTTGACCGTCGCGGTGTCCATCTCCTCGGGCGTGGCGCAGATCGTATCCGCTTATCCGGCGCTCGACGCTCATCGCGTTGTGTTGGGTGTGGCGGCGGTTTTTATCGTCATGCTGGTCAACTTGCGAGGGGTGAAAGAATCAGGCGCGGCGTTCGCCATTCCAACTTATTTCTTTGTCGTCATGATGTTCATCACAACCGGACTGGGACTGTTCCGTTATTTCAACGGCTCGTTGGGAACTGTGATCGATCCCCCCGAAGTTCATCTGATACACACGCTGGCGCCGGTCACCGCGTTTCTGTTGTTGCACGCGTTCGCCAACGGCACAACCGCGCTCACCGGGGTGGAAGCCATCTCGAACGGCATTACCGCGTTCAAGGAACCCCGCAGTCGGAACGCGGGCATCACTTTGATCTGGATGTCGATCATCCTTGGCGCGCTATTCCTCAGCATTTCCTTTCTCACCGGTCAGATCGGCGGCGTGTTCTCCGAAGAGGAAACGATCATCTCTCAACTCACACGCACCGTCTATGATGGGCGCGGACTCATGTATCTTGGCACGATGGCGGCTACAACCGTGATCTTGCTCATGGCGGCAAATACGGCGTTTGCAGATTTTCCGCGTTTGAGCGCGCTCGCCGCCGGCGACGGTTTCTTGCCGCGTCAACTCACGTTTCGCGGAAGCCGCCTCGTGTATTCGAATGGGATCGTCACCCTTTCGGTCATTGCCTCCATTCTGATCATCCTGTTCAAAGCCAGCGTCACTTTATTAATTCCGCTGTATGCCATCGGCGTGTTTCTCTCATTCACCTTGTCGCAATCTGGCATGGCGAGGCGTTGGTGGAAGATCGGACGATTAAAAGAAGGCGAAGAGATCGTTGAACAAGGCTCAACCCTCAAATACGAGGCAGGCTGGCGGCACAAAATGTTCATCAACGGGTTCGGCGCCGTCTGCACCGCCGTAGTGATGATCGTATTTGCCGTGACGAAATTCCGCGAGGGCGCGTGGATCGTATTGATCCTCATCCCCTTACTGGTGACCATCTTCTTTACCATCCATCGCCATTATAAAGAACTGGCAAAATATCTTTCCCTCGATAAGTTCGGCGGTTTGCCGCGCCGCCAGTCGCGTCACCGCGTGATCATGCCGGTGAGCAGTGTCCATCAAGGAACGCTGGAAGCCCTGCGTTACGCAAAGTTATTATCCGACGATGTGACCGCCATCCATGTTTCCATCGATCCGGCAGAGACGGAAAAGGTGCAGAAGAAATGGAAGCTCTGGGGCGAAGGGACGAGATTGGTCATCCTTGATTCTCCCTTTCGGCTTTTCGTCGAACCCCTGCTCGATTATATCGAGGATATTTTGGAACGCCGCCAGGCGAACGAGACCATCACCGTGGTTGTGCCCGAGTTCATTCCATCAAAGCGCTGGCATAATGCGTTACACATGCGCACCGCGGACCTTCTGCGGCAGGAATTATTATCAAAACATAACGTCATCGTCACCGACGTTCCTTATCAAGTTTACAAGGAAGAGAAGGAGTAATCGATCATGAAATTTATCGTTGTGGGATGCGGCCGCGTCGGCGCGGAACTGTGTTATCACCTGTTCACGAGCGGCCATCAGGTCGTAGTGGTGGATAGCCGCCGAGAAGCCTTCAACCGCCTCCATCCCGATTTTCGCGGACGCACGCTCGAAGGCGAAGGTTTGGCGGAAAGCGTGCTCGAACGCGCCGGCATTCAAGAAGCCGATGGGCTTGCCGCTGTAACGAATTCAGACACCCTGAATGCGGTTGTGGCTCATACCGCGCGCGCCTTCTACAAAGTACCCAACGTGGTGGCGCGCAATTACGACCCGAACCTGCGCTCGGTCATCGAAGCGTTTGGGTTGCATACGGTGGGTTCCACGTATTGGGGCGCGCAACGCGTGGAGGAATTATTGATGAACCCTTCGCACCGCGCGGTCTATTCCGCTGGCAACGGCGAGGTGGAAGTGTACGAGATCATCATTCCCGAATTATGGAACGGTAAAACGGTTGGAGATTTGCTGTCTTCGCTGAAGCAATGCTACCCTGTGGCGCTTTCGCGCGCCGGCAGAGCATCCTTGCCGGAGATGGGCACAACCCTTCAAACCGGCGACCTGCTCAACGTCAGTTCCACGTTCGAAGGGATTGGCGCGTTGTCGGCATTACTCACCGGAAAGGCGGAGGCGTAACATGTTCGTATTGATCGCCGGCGGCGGGCGCACGGGCACGCGCCTCGCCAGTTTATTAGTGAATCAAAATTACAAAGTCCGTCTCATCGAGCATCGGCGCGAGTTGCTCACGCACCTGCACCAGGAACTGCCCACCGAGGTGATCTATGAAGGGAACGCGGTAGACCCCGGCGTGCTCGAGGCGGCAGGCGCGCGAGAAGCGCATGTGGTTGCCGCGGTCACCAGCGAAGACGCGACCAACCTTGCCATGTGTTTTGTCGTCAAGACCATGTTCGAGGTGCCGCGCACGATTGCGCGCGTGAACAACCCGGTGAACGCCTGGCTGTTCAACGACACATTCAAGGTGGATGTGGCGTTGAACTCGGCGGATGTGCTGGCGCATTTGATCCAGGAAGAAATGTCGCTGGGCGACATGATGACGCTCTTCAAGATCCGCCGCGGACATTATTCGGTGGTGGAGGAAAAAGTGCCGCCAGGGGCAAAAGCCATTGGCGTTGCGCTCAAAGATTTGGCGTTGGCGGAGCATTGCGTGATCGCGGCGATCATCCGCGACGGTGTGATGACCTTGCCGCGCGGCGACAGCGCCTTGCAGGAAAACGACGAGATCATCGCGGTTGCCAGCCCGGAGGGCGCGCAAAAACTCGCGGAAATACTCGCGCACCCGGTCTACCCGGTCCGCAATGGGAACAAAAAAGAATAGGCGGCGAACCAAGCCTCCCCTGCGAAGGAAGCGGTGGGAAATCCACCAAGGAATCTCCCGCCGATTCCAAATTGACCGAATCGGAAGCCCTACGGTATAATGTCGTGCCGCTTTGAAAGCGACAGCCATTATTTTTGAAACGAGGAACGAAGAATGACCAAACGTACGTACCAACCGAAAATTCGCCGCCGCGTGCGCGTGCATGGCTTTCGCAAGCGCATGGCTACGGCAGATGGACGCGCCGTGCTCAAGCGCCGCCGCTTGCGTGGTCGCGCGCAGTTGACCAAGACCGCCAACAACCACGTGAAAAAAGTCCGCTGGTAGGCGGCAGAAAGCGCGTGGAGGCTGTGGGTGCAGAGAAAATTTCGTCTGACCCGGTCTGAAGATTTCAAGCGGGTGCGGCGTTCCGGCAAGTCTTATGCCCACCCGCTTGTCGTTTTGATTGTCGAAAAAAAACAGCAAGGCAATTTGCGAATCGGGGTCGCGGCGGGGCGATCGGCCGGCACGGCTGTGCGACGCAACCGGGCAAAGCGGCTCTTGCGCGAAGCGATGCGCACGCTGACCCCAAGCCTTGCCCTTCACGCCGATTTGATCCTAATCGCCCGTTCGGGGTTAGCCTCCGCCACCCTTGCAGACACACGCTCCGCCTTGCTCAACCTGTTGCAACGCGCGCGCTTGATCTCACCCCCGCATGAATCCTGAATTTCATTTACATGATTATTCGCACGAGCCGCGTCTGCGCGATATGCCGCGCACGATCTGGAACTTGCCGCGTCTCGGATTGTTATCAGTGATCCGGCTTTACCAAATGACCATCTCAAAAGGGATGCCGGCAAACACCTGCCGGTTCTATCCATCTTGCTCGCATTATGGTTATCAGGCAATCTATAAATACGGCGCATTCAAAGGTTTGGGCATGGCAACCTGGCGCGTGTTACGATGTAACCCGTTCAATCCCGGGGGATACGACCCCGTCCCATAGGAGTATCGATCATTCATGAGAAAGAAATTTGTATTCATCTCTATCATCCTGCTCGCGGCTGTTTTTCTGAGCGGGTGCACAGGAGCCGTGGCATGGCCCGGTTTATCTGCCAGCGGCGACGTGGCGTATTTGGCAAATACCAACACGGTCTATGCGGTGGACGCGAAAAGCGGAAAGCAATTATGGAAGTTCTCTGGTGAAAGTTCCGGTGGAATTTTTTCGTTCGGGAAAAGCCCAAACATGTACATTACCAACCCGGTGGTCACCGACGATGGGCTGGTGATCGTGCTCGATTCGAGCAGCAAGCACATTATGTATGCGTTAGACCCGAACGATATTGATCTGGAAAAGCAGACCCCCAATATCAAATGGAAGTTTTCAGCCGTGAAGGGATTATGGATCGCCCCGCCGCTTGCCATCGGCGACCGCCTGTTCGCGCCAAACTCGGATGGCAAGGTATATGTGCTAGACCTGGCAGACGGCAAATCTGAAAAACAAGCCATCGAAGCGATCACGGTATCCGAATCAGCCAAGGAGGAAGCGCGCTTGTGGGCGCAACCGGTCACAGACGGCGAGCGTATCTTCGTCACCTCGCTGGATAAAAGCGTGATCGCCATCGATCTCGAAACGTATGAAATCCTCTGGCACGAAGACCTCGGCGGCGCGGTGCCCGGCGGCGCGGCGCTCGGAGCAGACGGGATGTTGTACGTGGGTTCGCTCGCCAAACAACTGGAACGCTTCGACCCGGTCACCGGCGCGCACGAACCGGTGTTGGATACCAAAGGCTGGATCTGGGGAACCCCGGTTGCCAGCGGAGATACTTTGTACTTTGGCGATGTGGAAGGGTATGTCTATTCCTTCAACACCGCGAGCGGCGCGCTCAACTGGGAAGCGCAACCCGACTCCGCCATTACCGCCAGCCCGCTGGTGTACGGCGATCAAGTTCTGGTCGCCACCGAATCGGGCGGCGTTTATTCCTTCAATGCCGATGGCGATTTTGAGGAATGGTACAAGCCTGCCGACAAAGGCAAGGCTTACACCACCCCTGTTGTGGCAGGCGACTTTGTGCTTGTCGCCTATTTGGAATCGGATTATTATCTCGTAGCCCTCGATGCCGAAAGCGACGAGAAATGGACCTTCTCAGGAAAGTAAGAGCAACCGACCCATGAAAAACACCGGTAATCAAACCCAGGCGCAACGACCCGAACTCCCGCAGGGCTTCGCCACCGAATCGTTGAAAACCATCGCGGTCATCGCCATACTCGTATTGGCGTTCACCAATTTCAGCGCGGTGATCAACTTCGTCGTAAATATTTTGATCTTCATCTACACCTTTGTCGGTAAAAACTTCGGCATTGCCATCATCCTGCTCACGGTCTTGATCCGCCTCGTCACCTGGCCCCTCAACGCCCAGCAGATGAAAGGCGCCAAAGCCATGCAAGATATGCAGAACGACAAGGACTGGCTCGCCATTCAGAAGAAATACGCCAAAGACCGCGAAAAACTCGCGCAGGAACAGATGCGCATCTACCGTGAAAAAGGCATCAACCCGTTCGGTTCCTGCCTCCCCACCCTCATTCAATTCCCGATCCTGTTCGCCCTCATCCCAAGCATCACCTACGCGATCGGTTCCACGCCGTTGAGCATTCTCAAACTTTCGAATAGTTTGTACTCGTTTCAGGATGTGGCTTCGCTGGTGCCGCTCAACAGCAAATTCTTGTGGATCGACCTCGGCTTGCCCGAACGCACCGTCATTTTTGGGGTGGGCATTCCGATTCTGGCGCTCACTGTGGCGCTCACCACTTACATTCAGAGCAAACTCACCATGCCGGTCTCCTCGAACCCCGGCGACCAATCTGCCGCGACGGCGCGCATGATGAGCATCTATATGCCGGTCATGTTATTTCTATTCTCGTACAACTATGCCTCCGGGCTTTCCATCTATTTTGTCGCCAGCAATATCTTGAGCATCGTGCAATATGCCTTAATGGGCAAAGTGAACTGGCGCAACCTGCTCCCCGGCGGGCAAAAATCCTAACTTCAAGGAGGCGGGCATGAACGAAAGAACCACACTCGAGATCATCGCACCCACTGTCGAGGAAGCCCTCGCGCAAGGGTTGGCGCAACTGGGTCTCACCGCAGACCGTGTCAGCATCGAAGTGTTGGATGCCGGCACAAAAGGGTTGTTCGGGTTGGGCAAAACGCAAGTGCGGGTCAAGTTGACGGTGATCCCCGAAGGCGAGACGCCGGCGGCTACGGAAGAGCCAGCCAAACGGGCGACAGAAGCGAAGTCGCGCGCGGTTCAACCGCAGGGGACGCCTGCCCCAGTCCAGCCGGCAGAATCCCAGCCTGTTGAAAAATCGCAGGACGAGATTGAACACGATGTCGTGCTCGATAAGACCGAAGCCGCTATTTCAAAGTTGATCCATTTAATGAATCTCGAGGCTCAAATCTCGGCGCATTACAATGAGCGCGACCGCGACGGGCGGCGCAACATTCACGTGGATATTCGCGGCGAAGACCTGAGCGTGCTGATCGGGCGTCATTCAGAGACGTTGAACGCCTTTCAATACATCGCCTCGCTGGTGGTCGGTAAAGAAGTGGGCGAATGGGTGCAGTTGTCGGTGGATGTGGAAGGGTATCGCAACCGCCGCGAAAAGCAATTGATCCAGATGGCGATGCGCATGGCAGACCAGGTTGCCAAAAACGGGAAGAAGCAATCGCTCGAACCCATGCCCTCCGGCGAGCGGCGCATCATCCACATTGCTCTGCGCGATCACCCCGATGTAAAAACCGAAAGCGCCGGCGTGGAGCCTCACCGCAAAGTGACGATCGTTCCGAAACACGAATAGCGCGTCACGTCTGCGCGGCAAGACAGGCATATCTTTCTACTTTCTACTTTCTTCGTGAAAGAGGAAAGTAGAAAGTTTTGTTTAACTCTCACGGTATAATCCGCCCATGCCCAATCTCGATTCACTCGAAGCGGTGGAATATCTTGCGGTGGGTCATGTGGCGCATGATCTAACGGCGAATGGAGCGAGGCTCGGCGGGACCGTTGCCTACTCCGCGTTGACGGCGCGCGCCTTGGGGATGAAGGCGGGCATCGTTACCGCGGCTGGCAAAGAAACCCCGCTCGGCGCGTTGGATGGAATTCCTATCATTTCAATTGAATCCCCGCACAGCACAACCTTTGAAAATATGTACACCGATCGGGGGCGCGTTCAATATGTGCGCGCGCAAGCCTCAAGCATCGGCTTTGATGCGGTTCCACCCTTATGGCGCAAGGCTTCGATCGTTCATCTCGCGCCGATTGCCAATGAAATGGATCTGCCCTTGCCCGAAGTGTTTTCGCCCGCATTACTCGGCGTCACTCCGCAAGGATGGATGAGAGGCTGGGAGGCAGACGGACGCGTCTCGCGCAGTGAATGGTTGAATTCGGAATCCGTTTTACAAAAAGCAAACGCGGTGGTCGTCAGCCGCGAGGATGTGAACGGCGACCACGAACTCATCGAACAGATGGCGCATCAAACGCGGATGCTGGCGGTCACCGAAGGCGCGGAGGGATGCGTCTTGTATTGGAACGGCGACCGCCGCCGCTTCCGCGCGCCCGAAGTAAAAGAAGTGGATGCGACCGGCGCGGGCGATGTGTTTGCAACGGCGTTTTTTATCCGTTTGTTAAGAACGCGCGACCCATGGGAAGCGGCGCGCTTTGCCACACTGCTCGCTTCTCATTCCGTTACGCGCGTTGGGCTGGAGGGAATCCCCACGCAAGCCGAAATCGAATCTTGTTTGATGGAAGTGTTACAGGCAAGGTAACTCTTGCGGCGCTTAAGTTGAGGCAATCTCGAGCAAGGCGTCTTTGAGCCGGGCAACTTCATCCAATGTGTTGTAATGAGCGGCGCCCACCCGCACCATTCCGCCCTGTTCTTCCACGCCAAGCCGTTCAGAGACGTTGAGGGCATAGTAATTCCCATCCCATACAAAAATTCCCTGCTGGGCGAGTTTTTCCGCCACCACGCGCGGATGCATATCCTTCAAGCGGAAGGAAAATGTGGCCACGCGCTCATCCAACCGGCGCTCGTCATTCAACCCGTAGAGCCGCAATCCGGGCACAGCATTGAGGGCGGAGAGAAGCGCCCTGCTCAGTTCGATCTCATACGCATGAATGGCTGACATTGCCTTCTTGAGTTCCAGCCGGCGTCCGTGATACTTGTCTTTAGCAAGACCCGCCTCGAACTCGCCGCCAAATTCCCTGCCAACCCATTCGAAGTATTCGATCGCGCCCAAGACCCCGGCAATGCCTTCGTGGTTTTGGGTACCGGTTTCAAATTTTCCCGGAAGGCGATTGGTGGCGGGGCGCACTTTGTAGGCGAAGAGGTTTTCCAGCAAATCGCGCTTCCCATATAAGATGCCCGCATGAGTGCCGAAAAATTTATAGGCGGAAGAGATCAGGAAATCGCAATCCAACT
>WBZL01000528.1_pt1 | contig 42448 bp, 34 predicted proteins | sample 5204291 | NCBI WGS metagenome assembly WBZL01 (sample SAMN12344345, study PRJNA552823) | activated sludge metagenome | biome: Activated sludge suspended growth; feature: Nitrification reactor; material: Wastewater; isolation source: activated sludge from nitrification reactor of wastewater... | reverse complement strand
AATGTTTTCTACGCCGGAGCCGTACATGTTCCAGGCGAAATTTTGGCTGGGCAGCGGTGCCGCCAGCGTGCGGTAATGGTCAATTTTTTTGCTCATGGTGGTTGGTTATTGGTTATTGGTTATTGGAAGTGCCAATAACCAATAACCAATAACTATTCTCTATTTTAGGGCGCGAACTTCGGCGGCGGTGCGGCATTGCAACGCTCGCTGTGCCAACGTGCGGGCATCGGCCATCTGCAGGCTGCGGATTTGCGCCTTGACGGTGGCGAGGGCAGGGACGTTGACGCTGAGTTCGTCTACGCCTAGTCCCAGCAAGATGGGCAAGGCGTGGGGATCGGCTCCTAGTTCGCCGCAAACGCCAACCCATTTGCCGGCGCGGTGGGCGGCTTCGGCGGTGGTGTGGATGAGGCGCAGGACGGCCGGGTGCAGCCCGTCGGCCTGTTTGGCGAGGACGGGGTGCATTCTGTCCATGGCGAGGGTGTATTGGGTGAGGTCGTTGGTGCCGATGGAGAAGAAGTCTACTTCGGGGGCAAAGGCATCGGCCATGAGGGCGGCGGCGGGGATTTCGATCATGATGCCCAGGGAAACGGCCGTTTCCCCTTGCGTCGCGTCGTGTCGCGCAATCTCCTCCTGCACTTCCGCCACCATATTCTTCGCCGCGTGCCATTCGCCCAGGTCAGCCACCATTGGGAACATAATCCGCAGCGTGCCGTGGCTGGCGGCGCGGAGAATGGCGCGAAGCTGCTGCCGCAGCAGGTCGGGACGGTTCAGGCAAAGCCGGATGCCCCGTTCGCCCAAAAACGGGTTGTCTTCGTGCGGCACGTTGATGTAGGGCAGCGGTTTATCGCCGCCAATGTCGAGGGTGCGGACGATGACCGGCTGGTTGTGCAGCGCCTGGGCGATGTCGCGGTAGACGGTGAACTGCTCTTCTTCATCCGGCGGCTGGTCGCGCTCCATAAACAAAAATTCCGTTCGCAGTAACCCCACCCCTTCGGCACCGGCGGCATATGCTTGCTGCGCGTCGGCCACGCTGCCGATGTTGGCAACCACTTCCACGCGCTGACCGTCCTGGGTGATGGCGGGGTCGGCGGCGGCGGCAACGGCCGCTTTTTGCTTTTCCTGCTCTTGTTCCTGGGCGGCACGGGCGGCGGACAGGGTGGCTTCATCGGGGTGGAGGGTGAGGGTTCCGCTGTGGCCGTTGAGAATAACGGCCGTTTCTCCCGCCAATTCCAACACCTTCTCCCCGGCACTGACGACGGCCGGCAGCCCCAGGGCGCGAGCAATGATGGCGGCGTGGGCCGTTGGTCCACCGGCGGCGGTGCAAATGCCCAGCACCTTTTCCTTGTCCAGTGCCGCCGTGTCCGACGGGGACAGGTCGTGGGCGATGAGGATGACGGGATGGTCGGGCAGTGAAGCTCCGGTGGCTTCGTCTCCGGCCAAAATCCGCAGTACCCGTTCCCCCACGTCGCGCAGGTCGGCGGCGCGGGCAGCCAGCAGCGGGTCGTCGAGACCGGCCATAATGTTGGCGCGGGCTTCGACGCTGCTTTGCCACGCCTGTGCCGCGCTTTGGCCGTTCTCAATCAAGCCATGTACCAGCTCTTCCAGGTCGGGGTCGTCGAGGATGTCGCGGTGAACGTCAAAAATGGCGGCTTCGTCGGCAGCCTGGGCTGCCATTTGGTCGCGCAGGGCCGCAAGCTGCTCTTGTGCTGTGGTTAAAGCAGCAGCCAGGGTTGCTTTTTCGGCCTCAACCCCCGCGAATGATTGGCGAACGGTGATGGTTTGCCTGGTTAGCTGGAAGATGGGGCCGATGGCGATGCCGGGGGCGGCGGGTAAGCCGGTGATGATGTTGCTGTCTACAGGGGTGGCGGGAACGGGTGCAGTTTTTCCGTTGCTGGTTGCTGGTTGCTGGTGGTGATGGTTTTCGCCGAGGCCGCTGGAAACGGCCGTTTCCAACGCCACCATCGCTTCTGTTTCGTCTACACCATCTGCCTCAACGCGAATCATGCCCCCGCTGCGAACGCCAAGTGCCAAAATCGAAATCAGGCTTTTGGCATTGACTTTCTTTTCGCCATGCTGTACCTGAATTTTGGCCTTGAACTGTTTGGCAACGTTGACAAACTCTCGCGCTGGCCGGGCGTGAAGCCCCGTAACATTTTGGATAACCAGATCGCACGCTTTCACAGGCTTTGTCCTATAACTCTTCTACTGCTTCTCGGTTGAGGTAAGACAAAATCACGCCGGGGTCATTGGTTTGCGCCAATTCAGCGGCAACGTCTTCATCTTCAATCGCCTCTGCCAAATTTGACAAAATGCCAATGTGGTCGTCGGATTGGGCGGCGATGCCGATGATGAGATGTGCCATTTCCCCTTCTTCCCACTCGACCCCATCAGGTAGCTGCAAGACCGAGATGCCCGTTTGTACAATGTCGGCAATGTTCTCAAATTGACCGTGTGGAATGGCAACGCCATTGCCAAGATAAGTAGACATTGTTGCTTCGCGGGCCAACATGCCGTCAACATAACCCGGTTTGACGCAGCCGCTGTTGACTAAAAGCAGCCCAGCTTGTCGAATGGCGTCACTTTTGTTGCTGGCCGTGGCCTGCAACTGGATTCGGTTCTCAGATAAAATGCTCATGATGCTATTCCATACTACCTTGAATGTCACCACCGGCTACGAAGGCTTCAACCAGGCGGTCAAACGCTGGGTCGTTGAGAAAGTGGGAAAAGGTGACAACCACGGCGCTGGGGGCTTTGCGGCGCACAACGTTGGCAAGACCTTTGTGGACGACAACGAGTTGTGCGTCTTCGGGTACGGCTCTGGCCGGTTTGTGGACGACGTTAACGCCGCTCACATTCGCTTTTTTGAGCTTTTTCTTGATACTGTTGACAACCATGAGACTGGAACCCATGCCGGCTTCACAGGCCATAATGATAGTCTTGACATCGGCAGCGGCAATTGATTGGGTCATGGTTACTCCTTTCCCTCGTATGACATGGATTGTGTGTCATGCGAGAGTGTTAAAAACGGCCGTTAGGCGTTTTTGAGATTGGAGATTGGAGATTCAAAATCTCTAATCTCCAATCTCTAATCGCTAAGTTACAAACGAACCTCGGCTAATAACTTACGCCAACCCAGGCACGCTGCCCATGTCGGCCTCCATCTCTTCTCCCTCTTCCACAGCCACCGGGCGAATCCGCAGGATGAAGCTGCCAACGAGGAAGGCGACAACCGCACCAATCAGCACCCCTGTCAGCACGGCAAAATGCTGCCCACGCGGAATGACTGCCAGATAGGCAAAGATGGAGCCGGGGGAAGGCGTGGCAACCAGGCCGGCACCGCTGATGACAAACCACAGGTCAGCCGCCAAACCACCAGCAATGACCGACAAAATCATAATCGGGTGTGCCAGCACATATGGGAAGTAGATTTCATGGATACCACCCAGAAAGTGGATAATCATGGCACCAGGGGCAGATTCTTTGAGCAGCCCTTTGCCTGCCACATAATAAGCCACAAGCAGACCTAAGCCGGGGCCAGGGTTTGTTTCAAGCAAGAAGTGGATGGCACGGCCTGTTTCTTCGGCTGCAGCCACACCGAGTGGTGCCAGCACGCCGTGGTTGAGGGCGTTGTTGAGGAACAGCACTTTGGCTGGTTCGATGATGATGGCAGCCAGTGGCAGCAAACGGGCAGCAACGAGTGCGTCTACGATGGAGCCAGCAACATTGCTTAGTGCCTGCACAACGGGGCTGATAACAACGTTGCCGATCAATGCCAGAATGACGGCCAGGATACCGGCGGAGAAGTTGTTGACCAACATCTCAAAGCCAATTGGGATATGTTCCTCAAGTCGGTCGTCAATTGCTTTCATGGCCCAGCCACCGAGCGGCCCCATAATCATGGCACCGAGGAACATGGGGATGTCGGCTCCAACGACGACGCCCATGGTTGCGGTGGCGCCAACGACACCACCGCGCACGCCGTGGACCATGCGGCCACCGGTATAACCGATGAGAATGGGGAGCAGATAGATAATCATTGGCCCAACCATTGCCCCAAATTTTTCGTTGGGAATCCAACCGGTGGGGATAAAGAAGGCGGTGATTAGCCCCCAGGCAATAAAGGCGCCCATGTTGGGGATAATCATTCCGGCTAAGAAGCCACCAAACTGCTGTAATCTTTCTCTCATGTCAACCTCTCCTATATGGTGTTGAGCCAATTGGCTCGGAAAATAAAGTAAGCGAACAATTTTTTGAATCGCAGCCCCCGGACGGCTGCGGGGTTCACAGGTTAAGGTTTTCAGGCAAGCCATTGGGTGATGGCTTCAACATCCTCTGGTAAAAGCAGGGGGTGAACCTGAATGCAGGCGATACGGTTGGCAAGGTGGGGCGGCAGGGGGATGGTGGTGATGATAAGCTGTGCCGCTTCCAGATGGTGTGGTTTGATTTCGCGTAAGGACAGGACTTCGAGTGTGCCAAGGCGGGCAAAGCGTGCCTTGAGCCTGGCGACAAGAAGTTGGGCGGTTGCCATGCCGCTGGGGCAAACCACAATGACGCGCCGTGCTTTGTTGGGCTGTTCACGAATGTAGGCGGCGCGTAGGAGGAGGGCGATGTTGTTGACTTCGCTCTCAGGCAGAATTATTTCGGTTTGTTGGGTGATTGTCTGTGCCAACTCGCGGGCAATTTGCTGTTCCTGGCTATATTTTTCGGACAGCCGGGCGGGTTGGTGGGGCAGGGGTGTCCAGATGTTGAACCGTTGGCGCAGGCAGGCGGGGACGATGTGGCTGACCATGCCGTCACGCAGGGCGGTGTCCTGGGCGAGATGTGGCAGGTTGTAGGCGGCGGCGGTGTGGCTCATCAGGGTGTTGATGAGGGTGGTGAAGGTGGTGTCAATTTCGAGGTCGCCGGGCCAACGGCCGTTTCTTTCTCCGGCCAGCAAATGGGCAGCTATGTTGGCAACTTCGGCGGGGGGATAAACGGCCGTTCTTCCCCCCAGCAGCCGCTGACAAATCTTCTCCGCTATCGGCCACACTTGCAAGCCCTGTAACCAGCGAATCGTTTTCGTGTCAGGTTGCAGGTATCGTTTTTGCTGCATTCGCTGTAGCTGCACCGCCAGGGTTAATGAGAGCAGTAGCACTGCGTCGTCGGTGAAGCGACCGCCAAGCTGTGTTTCAGCAAAGGCCACCTGCCCCAACGCTCGCTGCGCTTCCCAACGGGGCAGCAGTTGGTTTACTTCAGCTACCAGTGGCAGCAGTTGGGCATCAGCCGCTAGTGGGAAGTTTAATCCGTGAGCATGCGTCATGCTCATCAGCGGGTCTTCAAAAGGATGCGCACCCCACAGCAGGGCCACAATGGCTTGCCGCATGGTGCGTTCGTGGCCGTCTAGCCAAAAGCCGTGGTTGGGGCGGCGTTGGAGGCTGATATTAAATTCGGTTAGCCACTCTTCAACGGCCGTTAAATCCTTCAAAATGGTGCTGCGCGACACCTGGGCGCTTTGTTGCAGTTGGTAGAGGATGGTTGCTTCGTGGTTGGTGAGGAGTTTGAGGGCAATGAGCTGTTGGCGTTCAACGGCCGTTAACACCAACTGAAACTCAGCCGAAGCGTTCAGTTCCTGGGTCAAGATACGCCGCTGTGAGGCTGTGCTTTCCAGTGCCACGCCCACGCCTGGTGTCACCTTCAAATCAACCCCATATTGCTGTAGCCAAACTTCCATGCCTTTTAGCCCATAATTGACCTGCCGAGGGGTAATTTGCAACTGATCAGCAATATCCGCCGCCACAAGTGGCGTTTCCGATTGCAGCAGAATCTGTAGCAAATCGCGTTGGCGGGTTGTAAGCGTTACCATAGGACATCCGTCCCAACCTTGGAGTATCATAGCAGTCAAGGGGGTAGGAACCGATTTTAATGCTCCTCTTATGATTTACATTTGTCATTATAACCATGTTATGGCTAGGTTTTTTAGGTAATTGTTACATCTTTTTGCGTCAGGGTAATGACAAAAGTAAATGAGTTGTGGGAATGGAGCCTAAGAGACCAGGAGACTGGGAGCTTGGGAGACGGGGAGAGTCGTCACAGTCTCTTAATCTCTCAGTCTCCAATCTCTCAATCTCTTAAGGTTCTTCAGGAACTCGTGGGGCCACCCCAAATTGTAGTGTCGAGGCATGCCTCGACACTACAATTTGTTCCGTCAACCCCATGAGATCCCAAAGACCCTCTCTTAAGCAAAGAAGGTGGCATTTGGGTAAATTTTGAGGGTTGACGGGGTTTCGCTCATCTGATATAGTTTCAAGGCGTTAAGCAAAATCTTGAAAGGAGTTAAATGGCGCAAATGTTGATGATTATCAAAGCACACAACACACACAGCAGCGGCACCCCGTTTCGGGGGCGTTTTGCCTTGTCTGCTGCCTGTTTGCGCCAATGGCTCTGATTTTTCTGGATTAACCTCCTAAGTCTGTTCAGCCACGGCGCACTTTCTGCCCCGTGGCTTTTTTATTTCAGCCACCACCAAGCCACGGGGTCCCTTGTGTCCCGTGGCTTTTTTTGTTTCCCGATCTTTTATTCAGTAATCAGTTATGGGTGATTGGCAATTGGCGAAAGCGCCAAATTACTGGTTACTGGTTACTGGTTACTGGTTACTGACTATGAGTAAGCAAGCATTGAATTTAGAGGAAACTGTTGTTGAAAACCGATTGATCTCTTTTTGGCGGCTGTTGGCGGGGCATCGGTTGTTGTATTTAACGGCCGTTATCGCCCTCGGTCTCGCTGCTCTAGCGCAAACAGGTATTTTCTACCTGTTGCGCTACTTTGTAGACACCGTGCTGCCTAGCGAAACGCTGGCGGCGCAGTTGCCCTGGGTAGCCGTAGGGTTTGTGGCCCTGGCTCTGGTGCAAGGTGGCTTTACCTTCACCAGCGGCCGGCTGGCTGCCTATGCGGCCGAGCAAATTGCCTTGCAGGTGCGAAACTATCTGTATGACCATATTCAGCGGCTGAGTTTTACCTACCACGACAACCAGCAGACGGGTGAGCTGTTGCAGCGGGCTACGTCTGATGTGGAAGCACTGCGGAAGCTGTTTGCCGAGCAGGGGGTGGGAATTGGGCGCATTGTGCTGATGTTTGTGGTGAATTTTGTGGCGATTGTGGCGATTAACGGCCGTTTGGCTCTCTACTCCATCGTCATCATCCCCATTGTCCTCATCATTGCCGTCTACTTCTTCAAAAAAGTAGGCGAAGTCTTTGATGCCTTCCAGGAACAGGAAGCCGTCTTGTCCAACCGGCTACAGGAACACCTCACCGGCATTCGCGTCGTCAAGGCGTTTGCCCGGCAAGCGTATGAACTAGAGCGGTTTGAGGCCGATAACTACGAAAAATTCCGGCGCGGTCGGCGGCTCTCCAGAATGCACGCCATCTTCTGGCCCAGCACCGATGTAATCACCGGGCTGCAAATGATTGCCGGGTTTTACATTGGCGCACAAATGGCAATCGAGGGAACCATCACCGTGGGTGCTTTTCTGGCCTACGCCGGGTTCCTCGGTCAAATCATTTGGCCCATCCGCAACCTGGGGCGGCTCATTGCCGACATTTCCACGGGTGACGTGGCCTTTACCCGCATCAAGCACATTATGCGCGAAACGCGGGAACCGCTGGCCGAACAAGGCACCGTGGTGCCAGGGCCAAACGGGCTGCGCGGTGAGCTTGTGTTCCACCACGTTGATTTTGCCTATGATGCCGACACGCCAGTGCTGCACGACATTGATTTTGCCGTGCGGCCGGGGCAGGTGGTGGCTCTGCTGGGCGGCACGGGGTCGGGCAAAACGTCGCTGGTGGGGCTGCTGCCTCGCTTCTATGACTATACCAGCGGCTCGATTACGCTCGATGGCATTGAGCTGCGGGAATATCGGCGGCAAGAGCTGCGGCAGCAGATTGGGATTGTCATGCAAGAACCGTTTCTCTTTTCTGGCACCGTCCGCGACAACATTGCCTATGGCGCGGGGCGGGCGGTGACGGAGGAGGAAATTGTGGCGGCGGCGAAGGCAGCAGCGGTTCACGATGTGGTTATGAGTTTCCCCAAGGGGTATGACACGATTGTGGGTGAACGGGGTGTGACGCTTTCCGGTGGGCAGAAGCAGCGGGTGACATTGGCGCGGACGCTGTTGATTAACCCTCGTATTCTGATTCTCGACGATGCAACGTCGTCGGTGGACACGGAAACGGAGGCGGAGATTCGGTCGGCACTGCTGACGCTGATGCAAGACCGAACGACGTTTGTCATTGCCCACCGCATTCAAACGGTGATGACGGCCGATCTGATTTTGGTGCTGGAAAACGGCCGTATTGTCCAGCGCGGAACCCATGATGAACTCGTTGACGAGCCGGGTATCTACCAACAGATCTACGATTTGCAGGCGCGAATTGAGGAAGAGCTGGAAGAGGATTTGGCAACGGTTAACGGGTACCAGAATGGATATGCAATGGTTGGTAGCCGGTGATCGGTAATCAGTAAACAGTAATCGGTAATCAGTGAGGCCAACTGATTACTGACTACTGATTACTGATTACTGACTGCCGATAATGGTAAAGAAAATGTCTGATCATTACTACGAAGAAGAAGAATTCACCGAAAGTTTTAACGGCCGTACTATCATGCGAATTTTTCGGCATGGATGGAACCATTGGCCGCTGATGCTGGGGTTTATTGTTGGCATTGGTATGGTTTCGTTTCTCGAATCATACATGACGTATCTGACTAAGCGGATCATTGACGAAGGGATTATTCCGGGTGATATGGGGGCGGTGTGGACGATTTCGCTGCAATATATGCTGCTGTTTGTGGGTTTTGCGGTTTTTGTCTACCTGTTCATTATGTCGGCCGGGACGCTGGGCCACAGGGTGCAGTATGATTTGCGGAAGCAGATGTTTGCCCATATGCAGAAGCTGTCGCTTTCCTATTATGATCGCACCACCACCGGCTGGCTGATGTCGCGCACGATGTCGGATCCAACTCGCGTTGGCGACCTTGTTTCCTGGGGTTTCCTCGACATTATGTGGGCGGTAATGAGCATTGTGTCGGCCGTTGGTTTTATGATGTGGATTAACTGGCGGCTGGCGCTGGTGACGTTGGTCATTATTCCGCTGCTGGCTGTGGCCGCAATGCAGTTTGAGAAGCACATTTTGCGCGAATATCGGCTGGTGCGGAAGCTGAACTCGATGATTACGAGTTCGTACAGCGAGATGATCAACGGGGTGCGGGTAATTAAGTCTCTGCGGCGTGAGGAGCGGAATCTGGGGCAGTTTGGTGAGCTGGCTGGTGATATGTACGAGGCTTCGTACCGGGCGGCATGGCTGTCGGCACTGTTTTTGCCGGTGGTGCAGTTGATTAGCGCGGTGGGCGTAACGGCCGTTATTTGGTTCAGCGGGCGCGAATTCCAGAACGGGGCTGTGACCATTGGTGGTTTGCAGGCGTTTGTCTCCTACATCACCTTTATGATGTGGCCGATTCAGGAGCTGGCGCGGGTGTATGCCACCATGCAGCAGGCGATTGCCTCTGGCGAGCGCATCTTCTCGCTGCTGGACACCAAACCGACAATTGTAGACGCACCCGGTGCCTCTGACCCTGGCACGCTGCGCGGCGACATTTTGTTCGACAACCTTACCTTTCAGTATGAAGAAGGGAAGCCAGTGTTGACCGACTTTACGCTGGAGATCAAGCAGGGTGAGACGGTGGCAATTGTGGGGCCAACGGGCGCAGGTAAATCCACGCTGGTGAACCTGCTGTGTCGCTTCTATGACCCGACGGCCGGCACGGTGCGCTTTGGTGGCCGTGATTACCGGACGATGACGCTGCATTCGATTCATTCGCGCATTGGCATGGTGCTGCAAACGCCGCATCTGTTTTCTGGCACGGTGCTGGAGAATTTGCGATACGGCCGTTTAGATGCCACTGACGACGAGGTGGTAGCCGCTGCCCGGTTGGCCGGGGCGCATGAGTTCATCATTGACCTGGACGAAGGGTACGAAACCCAGGTGGGCGAGGGGGGCGTGTTGCTTTCCGTGGGGCAGAAGCAGCTTGTTAGCCTGGCACGGGCGGTGCTGGCAAAGCCCGATGTTTTCATCATGGATGAGGCGACGAGTTCGGTGGACACGCTGACTGAGGCGCTGATTCAGCAGGGAATGGAGACGTTGATGGACGGCCGCACCAGCTTTGTCATTGCCCACCGGCTTTCGACCATCAAGAATGCGGATCGCATTTTGGTGATTGAAAACGGGGGGGTGTCGGAGATGGGAACCCATGCCGAACTGATTCGCCAGCGTGGTCATTACTATAATCTGTATACCAAGCAGTTCCGCGAACAAAAAGCGGAAGCGTATGGATTGGAGCTTGCTCCCTCGAATAGTGATACTACGAATCTCTCCCTGGCTGCTTAGGGTTCGTTCGTTAATAACTTGGGATTTAGAAGTTCAACTTCTCTCAGAAGTTGAACTTCTGGAACTGCAAAGTTATTTTTGATTGGTTCCTTATGAATGCAGATTAGATAAATGGCGGAAGAAGTTCAACTCCTCACAAGAAATTCAACTTCTCAGAAGAAGTTGAACTTCTAAATGATATTTCTAAATGGGCAATGTTCCAGGCGCAGAGGCTTGCCCTCTGCGCCTGGGAATCTAGTCAGCCTATGGTTCCAGAAGATTGATGTGCTCGCCGTGATCTGTATCTACGCGGATGGCATAATATTTCCAGGTCCCGTTGATGTTTGTGCCGTTGACGCGAATATTGCCGCTGCCATTGGGGCCACGGAGCGGAATGTACAACTCCGCATCCCCTCCGTTTCCAGGGTTGACGGCTCCCTGGGGGAACCGCACCACCGTGACCGGTTCGCCCAATGCCTGGCGGACTTCGGGGCTGTTTAGTGCCAGGTCAACACTGTGTTGATAAGGCTCCGTTTGGCGGATCGCAACGACACTGCCAATCAGGCTGATCACCACACAAAGCAGGGTGAGGACGAGAAGAATTCCTGCTGTTACCGCAACATTCTTGAGCGATCCATATCTGTTCATTGTTTTCACCTCGTCTTATTGAATGGGGTAACGTGTCTTGTCATTGGTACCAGTATAAATGGCTTGGTGCTGTGAAGCGAACTTGAGAGCGTATGACTTCGCACTTACTTTGTGAGCATGGAGAATAAAACAGATGGTATTCACGAACGAAAATGCGACTATTCCAAATGGACTTATAACAAACGAATTTTTGATTCGGCCGTTGTTGGCAACCGATGTCGAATTAGACTATGCGGCCGTGATGGAAAGCCGGGAATTTTTGCGTATGTGGGAACAATCCAGTTGGCCGGCCGATGATTTCACCGTCGCTGAAAATCTCAAAGATCTACAACGACATGAACGCGAGCATAGCAACCGCGAATCGTTCACTTTTACGGTGATGAATCCAGGCGAAACAGAATGCCTCGGCTGCATCTACATTGTCCCGCGCAGTGGCCGCTGGTTGTCCCAGGCGGAAATAACGGACTTGGGCGATACAGAGTGGGCAAGTTATGAGGCGGTTGTTCTGTTCTGGATTCGGCAGTCACGTTTGGCCGAGGGAATGGATCGCCGATTGCTTGATGCTTTACGTCCGTGGTTGGCGCAAGAATGGACATTCGATGGCTACTTGTTCCAGACGAATGAGCAATTCGAGCAGCAAGTTGCTATGTTTGAAGCGGCTGGTTTGCAGCTTCAATTTGAGCTTAAGCTGCCAAAGCACGGCGGAAAAGAACGCGCTTACAGTTAATGCTTACGCTGTGGACGATGTAGAGGCGAGGCATGCCTCGCCTCTACATCGTATCGAGGCTTCTGTGCAGATTAAAACCTTTGCCGACATCGAACAAGAATTTATTGAGCGCGTTCATCGCTATGTGCTGTGCAGTGCCGCCACCGTAGACCGGCAGCAACGCCCGCGCTCCCGCATTCTCCACCCCATTTGGGAAGGGGCAACGGGCTGGGTGTTAACCCATCGTCACTCGCACAAGAGCCATCATCTGGCGCATAATCCCTACGTTTCCCTGGCCTACATTGCCGACCCAATGAAGCCGGTGTATGCCGATTGTGTGGCGGAATGGGTAGATGATTTTGCCCAAAAGCAGCGCATTTGGGACAAATTTAAAAATACGCCAGAACCGCTGGGCTACGACCCAGCGTTGACATTTGGGCAGCTAGACGAAAACTGCGGCTTGCTTAAGTTAACACCGTGGCGCATCGCTCTTATTTCTTTTCCAGCCCCATCGCACGAGGAGGGGGAGAGGGTTTGGCGGCGGTAGGGCGTTGGGTGGGTGGGGGAAAACGGCCGTTTCTCCCCATCATGCCCCCAACCCATCATCATTTTGCGATAGTTAAAGCTGGCCTGTTACCAAAGGCTAGGAGCCTTTTGGCGGTTTAGCTCCTGGATATACGGCTCAATACACGGGTATTCCCGCCTCAACGCCTCAACTGTAAGCTGATGCGACTCGTTATCGAGCGGTAGATCTTTTTGCTCATACACACGCACAGCGTGCATGCCATAAAGCCACAGCCCCATCCCGACTAGAAAGATTAACAAGGCAACTAACCAAAGTTGCTGTGTCAGGCAAAGCACAACCAGCACCAACCCCGTACCCGGAGCAAACAGCTTAAGAGGCTGGCCGATTTTGTGAGCTTGGCGGCGTTTTGCCGCCCCGTCCAGATCGGGCAATTTCAGGCGAGCATAGGTTTCCTGGTAAATTCCGCTGCGATTGTAAACATCATGGGCGATTTTTTTGCAAAGATCAGCTTGCGTTGTGGCATCCATCTTCTAATACCTTATGTAGACTGACAGATCATTCGCGCCAAAATAGCGTGAATTGGGATGGTATTTTATAGATTTGCGTCCACACAGCAAGAGCTTGAATTGAGAGACCGAAAGCCGCCTTTCGGTCTCTCAACTACGCAAGCACTTTAGCTTTTTAACTGCGCCATTTCGGCATCATACAGTGGCTCCTGTGCCACCGTTGCCCGGTAGCGGTTGCCAAAGTAGATGATTTCCAGATCAGTGCCGGCCGTTGCCAGTTCAGTGGGCAGGTAGCCATAGGCGATATATTTGCCGACGGTGTAGCCATAGTTGGCCGAGGTGACGTAACCGACGCAGTTGTCGCCGTGCATGATTGGTTCATAGCCCATGAGCGTGGCTTGGGGGTCGGTGAGCGTGAGGCAGGAGAGCTTTTTCTTCAGCGGCTTTTGCTTGAGTGCTAGGCAGGCATCGCGGCCGATGAACTCCCCTTTTTTGAGGCGTACCGTCCAGCCCAGCCCCGCTTCATACGGGTTATATTCGGTGTGGACATCGCCGCCCCACAGCCGGTACCCTTTTTCAATACGGAGCGAATCAAAGCTGCCCATGCCGGCCGCCGGCATCTCAAATTCACGTCCCGCCGCCCACAGTGCATCCCACACGGCCAACGCCTGATCCATGGGGAAGTGGAGTTCCCAGCCTAATTCACCGGCGTAGGAAAGGCGAAGCGCCAGCACTTTGGTGAAGGCGATGTCAATCCATTGGCAGGTGAAGTAGGGGAAGGCTTCGTTGCTCACGTCGTCGCTGGTGACTTTTTGCAGCACCTTGCGGGCGTTGGGTCCCCAGAGGCCAACGGCCGTTAAACTGTTCGACACATCATTGATCACCACCGACCCATCTTTTGGCGCGTGCTGCTCCACCCAGCGCACGTCCTGCGGCAGCGTCCCTTCGCCAACAAACATCCAGAACTGGTTTTCATCCAGCCGCGCCACGGCCAAATCGCGCTTGACGCCGCCGCTGGGGGTGAGCCAGGTGGTGTAGACAACGGAACCAATGGGTTTGTCCATTTCGTTGCTGCACAAATAGTTGACATAAGCCGCCGCGCCGCTGCCTTTGACTTCGATGATGGAGAGACCGGTGAGGTCAAACAGCGCCACGTTTTCGCGGGTTTCCAGATGTTCGGCTCCCATGATGCGCGACCAGTACTGGGCGCCCCAGCCTTCACGGTGGGGGATGCGGTCGTCGTGTTTTTCCAATAAACGGCCGTTTTCCTCCAACCAATTCGGCAATTCCAGCCCCGCAAACGCCGTATACTCCACCCCCATCGCCTCCAAACGGGCGCGAAACGGCGACATCCGCACGTTGCGCGGCTCCGACGGCGACTGCTTGGGATGCACAATGTCATACACCTCACGGTAATTTTTCTTCGTCACCGTCGTCACATAGCTACCGGTGACGGCAAAGGGCAGGAAGCGGTGGGCGTGGCATTGGCGCATATCCCACTCCGTTTCCCCATGCACCATCCATTCCGCCACCGACTTGGCAACCCCAGCCGCGTGGGTAATCCACGAGGCAATTGCCAGCCATAGTCCGTCTACCTTGGATTCCCCAATGATCGGCATTCCGTCAATGGAAAAAGCAAACATGCCATTGATTTGGCCGCTAAACTGGGTGGCCTGCGCCAGCGAAGGCACCACTTCTTTGGCCCGCTGCCACGGTTCGGCAAAGAAATCGTCGGGGGTGAAGGGTTGGATGGCGGTTTTGCCCACCTGCGTGGGGTGCATTGCCAGCGGTTTGTGCCAATAGCTGCCCACCCCCAGCCGATTCCAGTGCTGGCGGTAATACATGGCCGAATCGAGTTCGCGCACGGTGGGGTAAATGACCTCATCTTCGCGCTTGCCGGGGACAAAATCGGCTAGTTCGGCAATGGGTTCGGCGTGGAGATATTGGTGTTCGTAGGCCATGAGGGGCAGCGGAATGCCGAGCTTGTCCTTGACGGGCAGCTTCCAGATGTTGGTACAAAGCAGCACTTGCTCGCATTCGATGCGCGGATGGTCGGGGTTGGCGGTGAGAACGGCCGTTACCCGCCCATTTTCCACCTCCACATCCACCACCGGCGTATTGTCCCACACCGCCACCGCCCCATCCGCCTGGGCATCACGCAAAAACGCCCCCGACACGTTGGTGCCCGAAATCAGCGACGACTTTGGTACAAATAGGCTGCCGCGAATCCGCTTGGCGTTGAGGTACGGCACCTTGGCCTGCGACTCTTCCGCCGTCAAAAGCTGCGAATCGGTGTGGTACGACAGCGACTCCCCGTGCAGCCGAATCATATCCTGCCAGCGTGCCTCCGTCAGCGCCACTTCCAGACTGCCCACGGCGTTGTAGGTGTTGCGCGGATTGTCATAGGGTGCCAGGCTGCGGTACAGGTCAGTGGTATAAACCGCAAAATCCGTCATGACCTTGCTGTGCGACAGTGCCACCACCCCGCCCGGTGCGTGCGACGTGGAGCCATCGTTGACGGGAATGTTGCCCTTGTCCACCACCAAAATGTCGCGCCAACCAAATTTTGCCAAATGATAGGCGGCACTGGCACCCACCATGCCTGCGCCAACCACAACAACACGATATTTTTTACTCATCGTTTTACTCCTTTTTCTTTACCCGCTTTAGAACAAGGGATTAGAGATTGGAGATTGTGAACCCTTCATCAATCTCCAATCTCCAATCTCTGATCTCTCTTATGTATACAACTCAACCCCTTCCAACTCTCGCTGCCGCCGTTCGACAAAGGCTGCCAGTTCATCAGAAACGGCCGTTTCCAGATCCGGCGGCTCATACGTCTTCAACAGCTCCTTCCAAACCTTGTTCGCACGAACGGCCGTATCTTCACTCCCCCGCTCCTGCCACGTCTGGAAATTTTGCCTGTCCATCAAAAACGACTGGTAAAACTCCGTCGCATAACGCGCCTGCGTGTGGGGCGTGCCGAGGTGGTGGCCGCCGGGACCAACCATGTCAATCATGTCCAGCGCCAGCGTCTCATCATTGATTGGCACCGGCCGGAAAAAATGGTCCAGCATCGCCAAATTTTCCATATCCATGATGATCTTCTCATAGCTCACCGTCAGCCCCCCTTCCAGCCAACCCACCGCGTGCATAATAAAGTTGGTGTGAGCCATGACAGCCGGCCAGATAGACCACATCGTCTCATACGCCGACTGGGCATCCGGTGTTTGCGACGTGTTCAGGCTGCCGCTGCCGCGATAGGGCAGCTTGTACCGCCGCGCCATTTGCGCTCCCACCATCATCGCCCACGCCCCTTCCGGCGTGCCAAATGCTGGCCCCCCCGTTTTCATGTCCAAATTGGTGGCAAAACCGCCATACATCACCGGCGAGCCAGGACTAACCAACTGCACAAAGGCAATTCCCGCCAGTGCCTCCGCATTTTGCTGGGCAATGGCCGCCGCCATCGTAATCGGACTCATTGCCCCAGCCAGCACAAACGGGGTCATAATCAACACCTGCCGAGCGCGGGCATAGGTCAACATCCCGCCAATCATCCGCTCATCATAGCGCAGCGGGCTGCTGGCGTTGATCACCCCACCCAGCACGGGCTGGTCGCCCTGGGTCACGTCCGCCTGAAAAACAATCTTTGCCATTTCCACCGCGTCGGCGGCAATAATGCGGCCGTGCGGAGCCTCCATAAAACATTTGTCAGAATGCAAAATGGCGGCCTGGGAGCGTTGCAAATGGCGAAAAGAGACAGGAATGTCGTGAGGGACAATGATTTGGTCGCCCACAAAGTGAAGCGAATTACACTGCTGCTGGATTTTGAGGAAGTTGTTGTAGTCGCTCATCATGCCGGGGCGACGGCCGCGATCCAGGTCGTTGACAAACACCACGCCCCCTTGCGGGGCAAAAGTAGTGCGGTTGCCGCCAATTTCCATGGATTTGGCCGGGTTCCGCGCCCGCCAGGTGAAGCGGCTGGGGGCTTTGGCAATGAGATCCAGCAGTTGCTGACGGTCAATTTTGACTACCTCGCTTTGGTGATCCACCGTTGCCCCTGCTTTTTCCCAAATGTCCAAAGCTTCAGCATCCATAAAAGCAATGCCGGTGGTTTCCAAAATTCGCAGCGATGCTTCGTGGAGCTTTTCTACTTCGTCGGGGCGCAAATATTCCAGCGGCGGCATGTGGTTGCTGATGGGCTGCCAGGGAATGTGGGCCAGCGGGGAGGCAGCCTGGCTACCGGTGCGCTGGCCGCGATGTCGAATGCGGGTTCGTCCCATTGGTAATTCCTTCAGGAATGGGACGCTGATTTACCTGTACGCGAAGCGGTTGTGAAACAACATCATCCTGATTGGATCAGTCCTGTTCCCAAAAATCAATCAGGTCAATCAGGTAAATCTGCGTCCTGTTTTATTTTTCGTGGCGGGCAATTGCTTGTGAGCCACTTTTTGTTTAGACAAGATGGGCAAGGTTAGCGGAAAATGGGCAGGTTTCAAGGAACGGGCAATACCGAAATTTGGGGCTTTTGGTGGGTGGGGTTTCCCATTTTACAGGACAAATTTGCAAATTTGTCCTACTGTTTTCGTTTGCCCCAGGTTGCCAGCAGATAGCGTTCGATGGAGCGGGTGATTTGTTTAAGGGGACGGTAGCCAACGCCGACGGTGATGAACAGCGCGATTAACCCGCCCCAACGTCCGGGAATGACGCTGGTGACAAGCAGGTTGAAGCCATAGAGGGCAACGCCGAGTACGGTGGCCTGGGCGAGGATTTCGAGGATGGCGTAGAAGATGGCGGAAACGGCCGTTATCCGATATTCCCGCCTGTTGCGTCTGGTAGTTTGGAACACGGCAAAGCCAAGCAAAATCAATAAAAACGACAGTCGTTCGGGCGTAAGAATTGAGGGCATCTTGTTGCTCCTTTGTGCGTATTGTCCGCAGAACGGCCGTTTGGTCAAACATGGTGCAATCATTATCAGTCAGATAAAATGCCGCCATTGTCAAAAAACAAGTGGCAGGTAACAGGTTGCAAGTGGCAAGTGGTGTGCTACCTGCAACCTGTTACCTGCTTTTTACCCCAATGGAATCTTTACGAAACGCCTCTCCTGTTATTGACTATATCCACAACTTGCGCTGGGAAGATATGCCCGACGATGTAAAAAACCAGGCGCGACGCTGTTTGCTCGACACCATCGGCACGGCCATTGCCGGCCGCAAAACCGATCTGTCGCGCATCATCTACGACTTTGCGGCGGCGGCGTATGGGGGCAATGAGGCGCGGCTGTGGCTAAACGGCCGTTCCGTTTCCATCCCCGGTGCCGCCCTCGCCCACGGCATGACCATTGACGCCCTCGACATCCACGATAGCTGCCGCCCCGTTAAAGGCCACGCCGGGGTTGCCCTGGTTCCGGCGGCACTGGCAGCGGCCGGTAAATATGGCCCCATTTCCGGCAAGGAACTGCTGACCACCCTCGTCATGGCCTACGACATCGCCATCCGTGCCGGGACGGCGCAGCACGCCACCGTTTGCGATTACCACACCTCTGGCTCCTGGTCGGCGCTGGGGTGCGCTGCCATTTTGGCGCGGTGGATGGGGCTGGATGCAGCCAAAACGCGCCACGCCCTGGGCATTGCCGAATACCACGGCCCGCGCTCGCAAATGATGCGCTGCATAGATTTCCCGACGATGGTCAAAGACGGGTCGGGCTGGGGGGCGATGGCCGGGGTCAGCGCGGCGCAGATGGCGCAGTTGGGCTTTACTGGTGCACCTGCCATTGTGGTGGAAGAGGAGCGGGTGGCACCATATTGGCAAAATCTGGGCAATGACTTTGCCATCATGATTCAATATTTCAAGCCCTACGCCGTCTGCTATTGGGCGCAGGCACCGATTGCCGGAGCGTTGAAGCTAAAAAATGAGCATGGGCTGGCGGTGGACGATATTGCCGTCGTGCGTGTCCACACCTTCCACGAGGCGACGCGGCTGGCAATGCGTCGGCCGCAAAACACCGAAGAAGCGCAGTACAGCCTCCCCTTCCCGGTGGCAATGGCGCTGCATCACGGCCAGCTTGGCTATGCCGAACTGCACGGGGAGGCGTTGTTTGACGAAGCGGTGCTGGCTTTGGCGGATCGGGTGGAGATGGTGGACGATGACGTGTTTAACGCTCGCTTTCCTTCGGAACGGCTGGCGCGGGTGCAAATTGAGACGCAAGACGGCCGTTTATTTGACTCAGGCGAAATGCGGCCGCTGTGGGATTTGACGGCGCAGGCGACGGACGACGAACTGCGGCAGAAGTTTCGCTGGCTGGCGGGGGCGGGGTTGTCGGATGGGCAGATTGGGGCGTTGGAAACGGCCGTTTGGCAGTGCGAAGAGCTGGACGACATCACCCCCATCATTGAAATGTTAAACCCGCCCTAACGAAAATGTTCATACTCGGTTTTGTTGACGCGGGCTTCCACCAGCACGGGGCGGGTTAGCCCGGCCGCTTCACGCAGCGTGGCCTCGGCCGTGGCGGCGTTGTCCACCAAACGGTAAGCCAGCCCAAACGCGGCGGCCAGGGCCTCGTAGTTCGTGTAACCAAACTCGGTGGCGTGGATTGACACCTTCTGCCGCAGTTGTTTGAGCCGAATCAGCGATAGCGCCTCGTCCACGACCACCAAAATGATGAGCGGCTGCTGCAATCGCGCCACGGTTGCCAATTCCCCGGCATACATCAGCAAGGCCCCGTCCCCGGCGATGGCGACAACGGGGCGGTCGGGCTGGGCGGTGCGAATGGCGATGGCTCCGGGAACGGCGTAGCCCATCGCCGACAGCCCGTTGGCGACAAAGACGCTTTTGGGGGTGTTGGTGCGCCACTGCTGCAAAAAGACGAGCTTGAACGCGCCTACGTCCACGGTAACGGCCGTTTCCTCCGGCATAGCCCCGCGCAAGGCAGCAATCAGGTCGTGGAGCTTGAGACAGCCGGGGGTGTCGGGGTAGGGCGTGACCAGGGCGGCGGCAATTTGCTGGCGTATGTCGGTGGCACGGCTGGCACCATCGCTGCCGGGCTGGCGGACGGTTTGCAGGTGGGTGAGGAGGGGGGATAAACGGCCGTTAACCGCCACCACCGGCCGCACAGCAGGGTCATGCGCCCCCGCCTCGGCCAAACTTACCACCGGGGCAGGGCTGTTCCAGGTTGAGGTAACAAAATCCACACTGTCCAGCCCCACGCCAACCACCACATCAGCTTCATCCAGTGCCTGCCGCAGCGGCTTGTCGCCATAGGCCGTGAAGACCCCGGCAAAAAGCGGGTGGTTTTCCGGGAAGTGGCCCTTGGTTTTGGGCGTGACGGCCACGGGGATTTGCCACGCTTCGGCCAACGCCAAAAGCTCAGTCTGCACTTTGGCCGCTTCGACCCCCACGCCGGCCAGCAAAAACGGCCGTTTTGCCCCCCGCAAATAGGGCAAAGCTGCACCCAGTACGGCCGGGTCAAATGGTTCGGGTTCGGGTGGTTCGGGTGGGGCGATGGGGGTGGTGAGGGGAAGAACGGCCGTTTCTGGGTCAACCGCCACATGCACCGCCCCGCGTGGCACCTGTTGCGCCACCTGCCAGCTTGCGGCCAACGTCGCCGGGGTGTTGGCGGGGGTCAGATGGTGGCTGCCCTTTGTTTGCCCAAACAGTGCCGTCAGATCCACCTTCATGTGGGTGACATGGGGCAGCCATGAGGCAGCAATTTCGGCCGTAATCGCCAGCACCGGCGACCGCTCCCGCGTGGCGGCTGTGGCTCCGGCGGCCAGATTGACCGCGCCGGGGCCAACGGTGGAGAGGCACACGCCGGGCGTGTCGGTCAACTGCCCCAGCACATCGGCGGCGAAGGCAGCACTGGTTTCGTGGTGCATCAGCGTCAGGTGGATGCCAGCCTGCCGCAGTGCCTCGACAACGGGTACATTTTCCCCGCCGGGCAGGCCAAAAACGGTTTGCACGCCCTTATTTTTGAGAAAGGTTGCCAGATATTCGGCGATAGTCATACTTGGTTCCTGTTGTTTTTGCCATTATCAAGAAGTCGTATTATAAAGACCTCTTGTTGAAATGGCAGGTTTAGTGTGGAGCAAGGTTATAGAGGTATATGTTTTTGCTTGCAGGTAGCAAGTGGCAGGTAGCAAGTCTCGTTGGCAAACCAGACTTGCCACCTGCCACTTGCCACTTGTAGCCTTATATTTTTGATGGTACGGACGACAAGGAAGCCACGGGCGTGGAAACAGGGAATGCGGCAACTGTTGGCCGCTTATCCGGCCAGCAAGCTGCTGCTCAATCATGCTGATGCCTGGGGGACGGCACTTATTATCAGCATGGTGATGCTGCTGGTGCATGATGCCGTAACCGCGCAGACGGTGCTGCTGCTGGGGGCATACAGCGGCGGCTATTGGCTGGCGTTTGCGCTGAATGATTTTTATGATGCGCCGGTAGATGTGCTTGACCCGATAAAGCGGGAGCGTAACTATTTTGTGGGGCGGCGGGTCGGTTGGGGGAATTTAACGGCCGTTCTCCTCCCCCTCCTCCTCTTCTTCCTCACCGTCTTTGCCCAATTCGGCCGGCTGGGGCTGCTGCTGCTGGCAATCTGCCTCTTCATCATGTGGGCATACTCTGCTCCGCCGCTGCGCCTCAAAAGCCGCCCCGGTCTCGACATCCTCACCCATGCCCTCTTTGTCCAAACCTTCCCCTACGTCATGGGGCTGCTGCTGATTGGCGCACGCTGGACGCTGCTCGACGGCTTCATCATCGCCATCCTCTTTTTTGCCTCACTGACGGCGCAAATTGAGCAGCAGGTGCGCGATTTTGCCGTGGACGCGCAAATGGAGCAGACCTTTGCCACGCGGCTGGGGTTTGAGCGCACCAATTTGTTGTTAAAGGTAACAACGGCCGTTATGATGCTTATTGCCATCATCGGTCTCGCCATCCGCGTGTTCCCTCCTTTCATCATTACCTTTGGCGCGTTGGGGCTGCCCGCTTTTTTACATCGCTTCCTGCGCCAGCAGCACGTCCCGCGCTCCGAGTGGTTGGTGTTGGGGTCAATTGCAGCGGCGGTGGTATACACAACGGCCGTTTTTATTTATTCACTTTATCAATAGGACGCTGATTGACCTGATTTTCCTGATAAAAAAGATCAATCAGGAAGATCAGGCAAATCTGCGTCCCATTCTTCCAAATCTATGAACGACTTATTCGATTTAACCAACCAGGTCGCCATCGTGACCGGTGGCTCGAAGGGGCTGGGGCGGGAAATGGCTCTGGCGTTGGCCGAGGCGGGGGCGGATGTGGTGGTGGCGGCACGGACGGAGAGGGAGGTGGAGGAAACGGCCGTTTTCCTCCACCAAACCACTGGCCGCACCATCCTCCCCCTTATCACTGATGTCACCCAGCCCGACTCCGTTAACCAGATGGTCGCCGCCACCATAGGCCACTTTGGCCGCGTTGACATTCTCGTCAACAACGCCGGGGTCAACATCCGTGAGCCAATCACCCAAATTAGCAACGACCATTGGCGGCAGGTGCAGGGGATCAACGTAGATGGCGTGTTCTACGCCTGCCGCGCCGTTGTTCCCCACATGGTCGCCGCCGGGTATGGCCGCATCATCAACATCGGCTCGGTGCTGGGGCTGGTGGGGCTGGCCCACCGCGTCAACTATTGCAGTTCCAAAGGAGCGGTGCTGCAACTGACCAAGGCACTGGCTCTAGAGCTGGCGCAAACGGGGGTCACAGCCAACATGATTGCCCCCGGCCCCTTCAAAACAGAAATGAACGCGCCGCTAATCGGCACGCCCGATGGCGATGCCTTTATTGCCCGGCAAATTCCCATGAACCGCTGGGGCGAGATGCACGAAATTCGCCCGCCACTGCTCTTTCTCGCCAGCCCGTCGGCCGGCTTTGTCACCGGCAGCAGCATCAGCGTGGATGGCGGCTGGGCGGCGTGGTGATGGGTTGATTTGGGTGTGCATGTGTCTTACAATGTGGGTTGTATTACACATTATAATGGGGTATATAACCATGAAAACGATCCAGATGACAATTGATGAGGATCTGTTAAACGCAGTGGATATGGCTGTCCAGCAGTTAGAAACAAGTCGGTCAGCATTTTTGCGCCAAGCTTTACAGCAGGCGCTGAAACAAATGCAAATATCCGCACTGGAACGACAGCATACTGCTGGTTACAAACAATATCCAGTAGAACCAGGAGAATTTGACGTGTGGCAAAGTGAACAAATGTGGGAAGAGGAACTATGAATAGGGGGGAAATACGCTGGTACACCTTTCGGCCACCAGATAAACGCCGACCTGTTTTGATTTTGACACGCGATTCGGCTTTGGATGTTCTGACTGGTGTCATTGTTGCTCCAATTACATCTACTATCCGGCATATTCCGACAGAAGTTGTGTTATTGCCTGTTGAGGATGGGGTTTCAACAGAATCGGCCGTTAATTTGGACAATTTACAAACGGTGCCAAAGCAAAATCTTGGTGGTTTGATTACCATTCTTTCACCAGAAAAAATGCAAGCGGTAGAGCAGGCGGTGTGTTTTGCATTAGGCATTGATTATTTACTGTAGCAGGTGGACGAGAGGATTCTAATCCTCGATTACATCCATGAAAGGAGTGAAAAAGATGGCAGGGAAAAAGCGTGTGATGCGGGCGGAGGATTTGTATGAGATACGGCCTGTTTCGGATTGTGCCATTTCGCCGGACGGAACGGCCGTTCTCTTCACCGTCCAGCGTGTAGACCAGAAAAGCGAGAAAAAATACAGCAATTTGTGGCTCGCCCCCACCGGGCGCGGCGAGGTGCGGCAGTACACCTACGGCAACCAAAACGACAGCAGCCCACAATGGTCGCCCGACGGCCAGCAAATCGCCTTTTTGTCCAACCGGGGAGACGCGGAAAAGCCAGCCCAGCTTTATCTCATCCCCGCCACTGGCGGTGAGGCACGGCCGCTGAGCGACATCAAGGGCAAAATTGGCTCCTTCTCCTGGTCGCCCAACGGCAAACAAATTGTCTGTGCCGTGCAAAAAACCGATGCCGAGGTGCTGGAACGGCAGGCTGACGAGAACAAAAAGAAGCTGGGCGTGGTGGCTCGCCACATTACCCGCGTCCACTACAAATTTGACGGGCTAGGCTTTTTGCCGCAGGAGCGGTGGCACCTGTGGGTAGTGGATGCCCGCACCGGCCGCGTCAAACAGATTACCGACGGCACCGTCCACGATGAACAGCAGCCAGCTTGGTCGCCCGACGGCCAATCTATCGTCTTTGTCTCCAACCGCGCCGCTGACCCCGACTTTGCCCCCGACGGCGAAGATTTGTACATTATCCCGGCGACAGGCGGCGAGATGCAGCGCGTGCCAACGCCTTTTGGGGAGAAAAGTGACCCGGTGTTTTCGCCAAACGGCCGTTATCTCGCCTACTACGGCCGCACCGGGCGCGGCGACTGGTGGAAACACGACCATTTGTGGGTTGTCGCGGTTGACGGTAGCAGCGATGCCCAATGCCTCACGGACAACGAAGACATCTGCATCGGCAACGCCTCCATGAACGACACCGGCGGCTGCGTCACCATGTCGCCCGTTTGGTCAGCCGACGGCCAACGCCTCTTCTTCCAGCAGTCGCGCCACGGTTCCACCACCCTCCACGCCATCGGCCGCGACGGCAGCAACCGCCAAACACTCGTCGGCGACGACGGCGTGGTGGGAGCCTACAGCCTGGACGCGCAAAACAGCAAGGTAGCTTACTGGCAGGCAACAATGAACACCCTCGGCGAAATTTATGTTGCCGATATTGCTCGCCCGCGCCCGCGCCAACTTTCGCGCATCAACACCCCGCTGCTCAACAAAATCAACCGCAACGAGCCTGAAGAAGTGTGGTTCAAGGGAGGCGATGGCAACGAGTTGCAGGGGTGGATTCTCAAGCCGCCCAATTTTGACCCCAACCAAACCTACCCCTCCATCATGGAAATCCACGGCGGGCCGCTGGGGCAATATGCCAACGCCCTGATGCACGAATTCCACTTTTTGGCCGCCAATGGGTACGTGGTCTACTTTTCCAACCCACGCGGGGGGCGCGGCTATGGCGAAGCCCACGCCCGCGCCATCTGGAACGGCCACGGCACCGCTGACTATGCCGACATCATGGCCTGGGCCGACCACGTGGCGCAACTGCCCTACATTGACCGCGACCGGCGCGGTGTAACGGGCGGCAGCTATGGCGGCTTTATGGTCAACTGGATGATCGGCCACACCGACCAGTTCCGCGCCGCCGTCACCCAGCGCAGCATCAGCAACCGCCTTAGCAGCTATGGCAGCAGTGACATCAACTGGCGGCGCGAAATTGCCTTCAACGATGAGCCGCCGTGGGAAAATCTGGAGAATTATTGGGGTCAGTCGCCGCTGAAGCACATTGCCAACGCCAAAACGCCAACGCTGGTCATCCACAGCGAGCAAGATTTGCGCTGCCCCATTGAACAAGGCGAACAAATTTATGTGGCCTTGAAGCGGCTAGGCGTAGACACGGAAATGGTGCGCTTCCCTGACTCCCCCCACGGCCTTTCCCGCGTTGGCCGCACCGACCGCCGCATTGTGCGCCTGAAGCACATTTTGCGCTGGTTTGATAAATATTTGAAGTAGGGCATATTGTGCATATGCCTTTGCCCAAATGCGCCACAAAATTCCAAAGAGCGGGCAAAATGTACTGTGTCCTGGCAACTTTGCGTGATCTTTTTAGGTGCTAACAGCGCCTGTATTGACAAATAATTCTTTAACAGAGATATGAGGGAACACGGATAGGAATGATTGGGTCTTTGGGGTCTCATGGGGTTGACGGAACAAATTGTAGTGTCGAGGCATGCCTCGACACTACAAACGGAGAATTGCTGGAATTTTGTTCAATCACTTGACAAAAAGTACAGGGCGGGATAGAGTTGTTTTGTCAACTGGATGGACTAAATTAAAAAATGGAGTTGGTGTCATGCGTAAGGCGACGCAGCAGCAAACCAAAAACCACAACAAGCGGCTCATCCTCAAAACGATTTATGATCGTTCAGAGATTAGCCGCGCCAGCATCGCCCGCTCCACCCGTCTAACCCGTACTACCGTTTCCACCATTGTGGCCGAACTCATTGCCGACGACCTTGTGGTGGAAATCGGTCCCGTTGCCGCCGACCGTGGCAAGCCCCCCATTCTGCTTAATGTTCCTGATAGTTCTCGTCATCTCATTGGCGTTGACCTGGCAAACAGCGAATTTCGCGGTGCGGTGCTGGATTTGCGTGGCAATATCCTGTTCCGCCACAGTCTACCTGTTGCCAACCGCAGCAGCCAGGCGGCGCTAGAGCTGGTTTACGAACTGGTTGAGACGCTATTGGCGGCGACCGCACGCCCGCTGCTGGGTATTGGCATTGGCACACCGGGGCTGATGGATGCCGAAAACGGGGTCATTTTGCAGGCTATTGACCTGGATTGGCAAAATTTGCCGCTGCGCCACCTGCTGGAAGACCGCTTTCGGCTGCCGGTTTATGTTGCCAATGACAGCCAGGCGGCGGCGTTGGGTGAATTTATTTTTGGGCAGCGGCAGAGTGATTCCAACCTGGTGGTGTTAAAAGCTGGCCGAGGCATTGGTGCCGGTATTGTTCTCAACCGTCAACTGTATTACGGCGACCACTCCGGGGCTGGCGAAATCGGCCACATTACGGTGGTGGAAAATGGCAAGCTGTGCCGCTGCGGCCATTTTGGCTGTTTGGAAACGGTGGCGAGCAGCCGCGCCATTGTAGAAGCCGCCCAGCACATTGCCCAAACGGACGCTAATTCCTGCCTGCACCAGTACGCGACCACTCCAGATCGCATTACCACTGAGCTTGTCCATCAGGTGCTGCAGGCGGGGGATGAGGCGGTACAGAGGTTGATCAATGAGGCGGGGCATTATTTAAGCATTGCCATTGCAAATATTATCGGGCTGCTGGATGTGGGGCATATTGTTGTGGCAGGCAGCATGGCTCGTTTTGGCAATGCCCTGCTGGATCCGATTCAGAGCCGTTTGCAGCAGCGGGCATTGGCTTCGCTGGTGCAAAAAAGCGAAGTGAGCATTAGCCATTTAGGTCAGGATATTGTGGTGCAAGGGGCGGCGGCGATTTTGCTGTCGCAGGAATTAGGGTTGGTATGAGAAATCGGGAATCCAGCATGGTTCAATTCCCAATTCTCAATTTTCTTCATGTCTGTTTTGCTGGGTATTGACGTTTTGCTAACTGACCATCTTGACCTGCTGCGTGGGCGGCGGGTGGGTGTGGTGAGCAGTGCCAGCGGTGTGACGCAGGATTTGCGCCGCACGGTAGCGGCATTGCAAGCAATGCCGGAAGTGGTACTGGTGGCATTGTTTGCCCCTGAACATGGTTTTTACGGGGCAGAAGCCGACGGCCGTTTTGTGCCAGCCACCACCGACCAGACAACCCGTTTGCCTGTTCACAGTTTGTATGGGGAGCATAAACGGCCGTCTACCGCCATGCTTGACGGGATTGACCTGCTTGTTTTTGATATCCAAACCGTTGGCGTCCGTTTTTACACCTATGTCACCACCTTGCTTTATGTGCTGCAAGCGGCTGCGGCGCACGATATTCCCGTAATTGTGTGTGATCGGCCTAATCCCGTTGGTGGGCGTATTGTCGAAGGACCCATTATGGAGCCAGCGTTTGAGAGCTTTATTGGCTGCGGGCCGCTGCCGCTGCGCCACGGGCTGACGATTGGGGAATTGGCGCGGCTGTTTACAATTGTTTGGGACGTGCGCTGCGATTTGACTGTGATTCCGTGCCGGGGATGGCGGCGGGATATGTGGTATGATGAGACGGGGCTGGTGTGGGTGCCGCCGTCGCCGGGGATGCCGAAGCTGGAAACGGCCGTTTGTTACCCCGGCACCTGTCTCATTGAAGGCACCAACTTGAGCGAAGGACGGGGAACGGCCGTTCCTTTTGAGCAAATTGGTGCACCCTGGCTTGATGCCGTCTGGCTGGCGCACACGCTCAACGGCCGGCACTGCCCCGGCGTAATTTTTCGCTCGACGCATTTCCAGCCCACTGACAGCAAATGGTGTGGGCAGATGTGCCAGGGTGTGCAGCTTCATGTGACCGACCGCGCTGTTTTTCGTCCGGTGATGACGGTGTTGGGGTTGTTAACGGCCGTTAAAACCCGCCACCCCGACGAATTTTCCTGGCGGCTGCCCCACTTTGACCGGCTCATGGGTACCGACCAGGTGCGCCAACAGTTGGAAGCGCAAGAGCCAGTGGGTGACATTATCGGCCGTTGGGCCAAAGGCCAGCACACCTTCGACACCCACCGCCGCGCCGTCATGCTGTATCAGTAAGAAAGCAGGTAGACAAGAAGTTCAACTTCTCAAAGAAGTTGAACTTCTAAATCGGGCAATTGCCCACCACGAAGAATGAAAATAGGACGCTGATTTACCTGATTAAATTGTACGCGAAGCAGTCGCTGTGCGACATCAGGTAAATCAGGTAAATCAGCGTCCTATTCTCGTAGGAGAAACTTTATGGCAACAACCGCCGTAACCCAACCATCTGCTGAAGCAGCCCCAGTGCCTAGACAGCGGCTGCGTGCTTTTTTCGGCAACTACGTCGTCCGTAAAATACTCAAAGCACTGATCACCACCTGGGCTGTCACCACCTTCACCTTCTTCCTCATTCGGCTCCTTCCGGGCAACCCCATCGAGCAGTTTGTCAATCAGCTCATTGTCACCTATGGCATTCCCTACAACGAGGCCCAGGATCAGGCATCGGCACTCTTTGCCATTGATTTTAACCGCCCCATTGGCCTGCAATATCTCGACTATGTTCGCAACCTTTTGCGCGGCGATATGGGTACGTCTATTTTGTCGCCCGGCACGCCTGTCACCGCCATCATTAAAACATGGCTGCCGTGGACGATTTTTAGCGTGGGCAGCGGGTTAATCCTCAGCTTCATCCTCGGCGTCATTCTCGGTTTGCTTATGGCCTACCGGCGCGACTCTCTTTTTGACCACATTCTCACGCTCTACGCCTCCATCATGACCTCCGTCCCCAACTACCTCATCGCCATCATCGTTATCGTCTTCTTTGGTGTGCAGCTTGAATGGTTCCCCATTGCCGAAATGCGCGGCGTGCTTTCCCCAGGCATCGAGCCAGGGCTGTCGTGGACATTTATCAAGGATGCCATCTTCCACGCTTCCGTTCCCGTGCTGGTCTACACCATCACCGGCATGGGTGGCTGGATGTTAACGATGAAGAGCAGCACCATTGGCGTGTTGGAAGAAGATTATGTGACTATTGCTCGCGCCAAGGGGCTTAAAGACGGCCGTATTCTCACCTCTTACGTTGGCCGTAACGCTTCGCTCCCCATTTTTACCCAGCTTGCCATTGCCATTGGCTTTGTCGTTGGTGGCTCTGTCATCATCGAATCTTTGTTTCAATATCGCGGCATTGGTTTTACCCTGCTGCAAAGTGTGCAGCGACGTGACTACACCCTGATGCAGGGTGTTTTCCTTATGCTCACCTTCTCGGTCATTTTTGCCAACCTCCTGGCCGACATTCTGTATAGCTGGATTGACCCGCGCATCCGGCTGGAAGACCAGGGATAACCGGGATTTTTTAGTTCCCACAAGAAGTTCAACTTCTGAGAGAAGTTGAACTTTTAAAACGGGATGTTACCTGGAGAAGAGAAATGGAAACACAAAATGAAAATGTCTTCGTTGACTGGCTGAAGCAGCGCATTCACAACTGGCGGACAACACTGCGCATTATGCGCTATAACACGGTGGGCTTTATCGGATTTCTGGCTATTGTTACCATCGTTTTGATTTCTTATGTTGGCCCTTATTTTATCGAACTGGATACCGATACCAAGATAGACAAAATCTATAATACCCCTTCCAGTGAATTTTGGCTGGGGACTGACCATCAGGGGCGGGATATTTTTTCGCAAATTGTGCATGGGGGTAAGGATGTGATTGCCGTGGGGCTGGCGGCCGGCCTTATTTCTACCATCATTGGGGTCACATTTGGCACCTTGTCCGGGTTTATTGGTGGCTGGACTGACACCATTATTGTGGCAATTACCGATTTTGTTCTTACCATCCCGCGTTTTCCGCTGCTGGTGGTGCTGGCGGCTATTCTGACGTTTGACAGTAACATTTATCTGGGGGTAATTTTGGGGCTGCTAAACTGGCCGTCGCTGCTGCGAGCGGTGCGTTCCCAGGCACTTTCGCTGAAGGAGCGTGATTTTATTGCGGCGGCGCGGGCGCTTGACCTTGGCACGGCGCATATTGTTTTCCGCGAAATTATCCCGAATATGATGTCGTATATCATCATCAGCTTTACGCTGGCGATGACGGGAGCGATTTATGCGCTGGTAGGGTTGGTGCTGCTGGGGTTGGCTCCGTTTTCTGGCACCAACTGGGGCATTATGCTCAGTTTGGCCTGGACACGCGGAGCGATTTTCTTTAAGGACAGCATTTGGTACATCATGTGTCCGGTGGTGGCGATTGCGATTCTGCAGTTGTCGCTTATTACAATGAACCGCTCGCTGGAGCTGATTTTTAACCCACGGTTGCGGACGGAGGCGTAAAAAGAGCGGTTGGAGATTGGAGATTGGAGATTGAAGAATCTCTAATCTCCAATCTCCAATCTCCTGACTTTTCTGATGGCACAAAACGATTACTCTAACATGATTGCGGCTGATAAGAATGCTCCGCTGCGGCTGGAAGATATTTCGATTTATTATAAAACGGCCAAGGGGCGGGTGCAGGCGGTGCGCGGGGTGAATTTGGCGCTGAAGGCGGGGGAGAGTTTGGCGTTGATTGGTGAGAGCGGGTCGGGTAAGACGACGCTGGGGCTGGGGATTGTGCGGTTGCTGGTAAAAACGGCCGTTATTCAAGGCTCCATTACCTACCGCCGCGACCAGAAAGAAGTTGAAGTGCTAGATCTGGCACCTGAAGCACTGCGCAAATTCCGCTGGCAAGAGTGCGCGATGGTGTTTCAGTCGGCACTCAATGCCTTTAACCCCGTGCTGCGGGTGTGGGAACAAATATGGGATACTGCCAAAGCCCACGGCTGGCGCGATAAAGAGGCCGTGCGTACCCAGGCACTCGATCTGCTCAACTTTGTGCAGCTTGACGCTGAACGGGTGATTAACGCTTACCCCCATGAACTGAGCGGCGGGATGCGGCAGCGGGTGCTGATTGCCATGTCGCTGCTGCTTAACCCGCAGGTGCTGATTTTGGACGAGCCAACCACCGCGCTCGACATTTTGACCCAGCGCACCATTATTATGCTGCTGCGCCGTCTGAAAGAAGAAAAGAACTTCACCATGATTTTTATCTCGCACGATTTGGCGATTGCGGCGGAACTGGCCGACCGCATTGCCACGATGTATGGCGGGCGGCTGGTGGAAGTTGGGCCAACGGATCAGCTATTTTACAGCCCGCGCCATCCCTACACGCTGGGGTTAATTCGGGCGGTGCCGACGGTGACGGGTGGTTTTGAGGAGTTATCTTCTATTCCTGGCTCGCCACCGGACTTTATCAATATGCCCAGCGGCTGTAAATTCCATCCGCGCTGTGCCTTTGCCACGGAACGGTGTTCGCAGGAAGAGCCTGATTTGGAGCCAGTGGGCAATGGGCATTATGCGGCGTGCTGGCATTGGCGTGAGGTGAAGGTGGAGGTTGATCGCTGGAACGAGGTTCGGGCGGCAGCGGCAAATTAGAGATTGGCGATTGGCGATTGGAGATTGGCATGAGTGAAGCAGCAATCTCTAATCTCTAATCTCTAATCCCCTTTAGGTGAAAGAGTGGCACCACTGATTGAATTAAAAAATGTGACGCGGCGGTTTGGCAGGGGAGATCAGCGGATAACAGCCGTTGATAACATCTCGCTCTCTATTGAAAAAGGCGACATCGTTTGTCTGGTGGGCGAAAGTGGCTGCGGCAAGTCCACGACGGGTAGTATGGTGGCGGGGTTGTTGCCAACGTCGTCGGGGCAAATTTTGTACAAAGGGCAGGATATTGCCACCATGGGTCGGGAACAGTACCGCGAATATCGTCATGGGGTGCAGATTGTGCATCAGGATCCGTATGCGTCGCTGAACCCAACGCAGACGATTGAGCAGATGCTGACCACGCCGCTGCAAAAGCACGGGAATTATGGCAGCCGAACGGCCGTTCGGCGTCGCGCCATTGAGCTGCTGGAAATTGTGGGGCTGACCCCCGCCGAAGAAGTGATGGCAAAACACCCTCACCAGCTCAGCGGCGGCCAGCGGCAGCGCGTCTCTGTGGCTCGCGCTCTTACCCTCAACCCGTCATTTATTGTGGCCGATGAAGCTGTTTCGATGGTGGATGTGTCGCTGCGCGTCAGTATCCTCACCATGCTCTCCCGGCTGCGGACAGAGCTGGATGTAACTTTTTTGTTTATTACCCACGACCTGGCCCTGGCGAAATATTTTGCCTGGCAGGAAGGTCGGGTTGTGGTAATGTATCTGGGGCGCATTGTGGAAGAGGGGCCAACGCCCCGCGTCATCCAAAACCCCAGCCATCCCTACACCCAGGCGCTGCTGTCGGCGGTGCCGGAGGCTGACCCGAACATTGCCCGCAAAAAGAAGCCGCTGGAGTTACGCAGTGCCGACATTCCTAGCTTGCTGCGGCTGCCATCGGGCTGTACCTTTCATCCACGCTGTCCGTATTTTGTGCCGGGTGTGTGTGAAACGGCCGTTCCGCCGCTCATTCCCATTGCCGGTGGTGGTGCTGCGGCTTGTCCCGTCCTTAACAAGGAGGCCGTTGCGGCATGATCGGTAGCGAACTTGGTCATGCCGCTTTTCGCATCGGCATGTATCTTGTTGTTGTTGCCGGGCTGCTTACCTGGTTTACCGACAGCGGCACCCCTGGCAACGTCATTTCCCAATTTACCCTGATTTTGGGAATTCTGTTCTTGATCATTGTAACAATCCTGGTGCGAATTGGTCGGAAATAAACAATCGGTTAGCAGAAGAATTCGGCAAGAAGTTCAACTTCTCAGAAGAAGTTGAACTTCTGAAAATGCCCAAATAACAAAGGAGGTGATGCCTGACAACAAGGTGCAAAAAAATCTTCCTATTGGCAAGGTTTGTTTAAAATTTCTTTTAATTTAAGGAGAAAGTTGTGAAAAATAAGAGATTCCTATTGATTGTGTTTGCCCTGGTCGCCGGCCTGGTTTTGGCCGCTTGCCAGCCCCAGGTTGTCGAAGTAACCCGCGTTATCACGGAAACCGTTACCGAAACGGTGACGGAAGAAGTGGAAGTGACCCGCGTTGTTGAAGGTGAAATTGTTACCGAAACCATTACCCAGGAAGTTGAAGTAACCCGTGTGGTTGAAGTTCCCTCCGAGGGTGGCAGTGGTGGCGTGAGTGAATTCCATACTGCCTGGCCCTATACGCCGCCTCCGGCCGGCCATTTCAATACCTTTGTCTCTGACGGCATGGGTCTTTCCATCTACCAGCCCCTCATGGAGCCTTCCCTCTTCTTCTATGTTTGGCACGACCAAAGCTGGATGCCGATGGCTGGCGACTCTTGGGAATGGGTTGATGACAGCACGCTGCGCGTCAAACTGCACGAAGGTGCCGTTTGGAGCGATGGTTCCGACTTCACCGCCCAGGACGTTCTCGATACATTCGCCATCCGCCGCCTGCTCAGTTCCTCTGAATGGAACTTCATGACCGACATCGTAGCCGTGGACGACCACACCGTTGACTTCATCCTCACCGGTCCCTCCACCACCTTTGCCCGCCGCGTACTTTCCCGTGCGGTTAGCATTCGTGCTTCCTCGGTCTATGGTGACTTTGCCCAGCGTACCCGTGATCTCGTAGACCAAGGGCTGACCTCTGACTCCGACGAATGGAGCGCATTGCTGCAAGAGTTCAACGCATTCCGTCCTGAGGATATGGTTGTGCTTGGCCCGTTCAAGATTGACCCGGCCAGCATCACCGAATCGCAGATGATTTTGAACAAAAACGAAAGCTCCTTCATGGCCGACTGGGTGAAATTTGATCGTATCGTTAACTACAACGGCGAGACCCCGGACGTGACCCCGCTGGTTTTGGCCCGCGAAGTGGACTACGCCACCCACGGCTTCCCGCCCGCCACCGAAGCACAGTTTATTGCTGATGGTACCCGTATCATCCGTGGCCCGCTCTACACCGGCCCGGCACTGTACTTCAACATGACTATCCACCCGTTTGAGATGCCGGAATTCCGCCAGGCGATGGCCTACGTCATTGACCGCGACGAAAACGGCTTTGTCTCTCTGGGTGAATCTGGCAAGCGTCAGGTGATGATGTCTGGTTTTGCCGACAGCGTTGCCGGGACATGGCTCACCGATGACACCAAAGCGGCTCTGAACCATTACGATGTAGATTTGGCAAAGGCTGAGGAAATCCTCACCGGTTTGGGCTTTAGCCGCGACAGCGATGGCGTTTGGATGGACGACACCGGTGCGCGGATGGAGTTTGACCTGACGGCGCCGGCCGAATTTGCTGACTGGTCTGCTGCTGCGGAAAATGTTGCCGAACAGTTGACCTCCTTCGGTATTGCCACCACCTTCCGTGGTGTCAACTTCCAACAGCACCCGACCGACGTTCGCGCCGGGGCGTTTGAAATGGCTATCCGTGACTGGGGTGCTGCCAACCCACATCCGTCCTTTGCCTACACCACAGATTTCACCAGCTACAATGGTGGCGGTGGTGAGGCTGTCACCGAAGGGGCTGGCATGAGCTGGCCGCTAGTGCAGCAAACCTCTATGGGTGAGTTGGATCTGAACCAGTTGACCATTGACGCTGGTAACGGTGGCGACGAAGCGGCTCAGAAAGAGATTATCAACCAACTGGCACTGGCCTACAACGAACTGCTGCCGCAGATTCCGCTGTGGGAACGGTATGGCAACAACCCGGCTTCGCAAGTGCGCGTGGCTGGTTGGCCGGCCGATGGCGACCCGATCTACAACAATGGCCCATACGGCGATCCGTTTGTGACCTACTTGCTGCTGACCGGTACGCTGTATCCAGCTCCGGGTAACGGGAATTAAGAAGTAATCGGTAATCGGTAATCAGTAATCAGTATGGTGGTTGCCCTGCTGGTTACTGGTTACTGGTTACTGGTTACTGGTTACTGAAAAAATGCGTATTGCAGTGGGTGGCATTGCCACAGAAAGCTGTACTTTCTCCCCCTGGACAACCAGGCTGGCTGATTTTTGGGTGGAGCGGGGGGAAGAGATGGTGGCGGGGGAGCGATATCCGTTTTTTGCCCAACATGCAGCGACGTTTTTGCCGACGTTGAATGCGCGGGCATTGCCGGGTGGGCCGGTAGAAACGGCCGTTTACCACACCCTCAAAGCTGAACTCCTCGAACGCCTGACCGCCCTTGGCCCCGTAGACGGCTTTTACCTTGACCTGCACGGGGCGATGAACGTGGTGGGAATGGATGACGCGGAGGGGGATCTGGCAACGGCCGTTCGTGCCGTGGTTGGGGAAAATTGCCTCATCAGTGCCAGCATGGATTTGCACGGCAACATTTCCGACCGGTTTGTGCGTGCCATTGACATGCTCACCGCCTACCGCACCGCTCCCCACATTGACTATATGGAAACGCGAGCCAAAGCCGTGGCGATGCTGGTTGGCTGTTTGCAAAACGGCACCCGCCCCCACATTTGGCGGCTGCCCGTACCCGTCATTTTGCCCGGCGAACGCACCAGCACCGAAGTGGAACCGGGGGCCAGCGTTTATGCTGCGCTGCAAGCCAGTGATGGCGTGTCCGGGCTGCTTGATGCCTCCATTTTTGTGGGCTATGTCTGGGCAGATGAACCCCGCGCCACGGCCACCATTGTCGTTACCGGCTTTGATGATGCAGCGATGCAGGCGGAAGCGCGGCGGCTGGGGCGGATTTACTGGGAGGCGCGGCACGATTTTGTCTTTGGTGTGCCGGCGGGCAGCGCCGATGAATGCCTCGATTGGGCGGTGGCGGCTCCCAACCAGCCCGTTTTTATCAGCGATTCGGGCGATAACCCGACGGCGGGCGGCGTGGGGGATGTGCCAGCTTTTGCCGAGCGGCTGCTGGCGCGGGATGACATCCCCAGCGCGGTGTTGGCGAGTATTGCGGATGAAACGGCCGTTTCTCACTGCCACGCCGCCGGTCTCAACGCCACCGTCACGCTTTCGCTGGGGGGCAAGCTCGATCCGGTGCATGGACGGCCGTTAACCGTTACCGGGCGTGTCATCCATCTAAGCAGCGACGACCCTGTGGCCGGGCAAATTGCCGTTGTCCAGGTGAAAACCAGCAAACTCATTCTCGCCCAGCGACGGAAACCGTATCACTACATTGCCGATTTTCAGGTGCTGGGCATTGATCCCCATGCCCATAAAATTGTTGTCGTCAAGATTGGGTATCTTGTCCCCGATCTTAAGCAAGCCGCTGCCCACGCTTTTCTGGCGCTTACCCCTGGTGCCGTCAATCAGGACATTCCCAGTCTGACCTATCACCGCATCCAGCGTCCCATTTACCCACTGGATCCGGAGATAAATTGGATGCCCTAACAGAGGTTGGAGATTGGAGATTAGAGATTAATGACCAACCGCTAATCTCCAATCCCCAATCTCCAATCCCCTCGAATATTGAAACATGGAAGCACAGCGGTTTGTCATTGGCGTAGATGGCGGCGGCAGCAAAACGGCCGTTGCGATTTTGAATCAGGCGGGTACCCTGTTGGGGCGCGGGCAGGGGGGTACAGCCAACTATCACCACCACGGGCTGGAACATGCCGGGCAAAATTTGTTGGCGGCGATGCAGGCTGCTGCCAGCGAAGCCGGGGTGGATTTGGCTCATGCCAGCGGCGCATTTTGGGGGATGGCGGGAGTAGATCGCCCGGTTGACCGGGAGCGAATGCGGGATTTGGCGGCGCAACTGCTGCCCGGCGTTCCCGTTAGCATTGACAATGATGCAGTGGCGGCGTTGGCGGGGGGATTAAACGGCCGTTGTGAAGGTGTTGTGTTAATTGCTGGCACGGGCATGATTGCCTATGGTGAAAACAGTGCCGGGGAGCGGGCGCGTGCCGGGGGGTGGGGGTACATTGTTGAGCAGGGAAGCGGCTACAGCCTGGTCAAAGAGGCGATTAAGGCGACGCTGCTTGCCAGCGATGAGCAGCAGCCTACCCAGCTCACCCAAACCTTTATTGATGCTCTCCAGCTTGCCCAAATTTCGGACATCATTACCTGGCTCTATGCTCGTGAACGCCATATTTCGCAGGTGGCGGCGCTGGCACCGCAGGTGCTGGCCGCTGCCGAAGCCCATGATTTTGTGGCTCAAAGCGTGGTTAGCCAGGAGGCAGAAGCGTTGGGCAAGTCGGTGTGGGCGGTAGTGCGGAAGTTGGGGCTGGAAAAACGGCCGTTTTCCCTCGTCCTCGCTGGCAGTTTGGTGGGCAAAAACGAACTGTACCGCCGACTAGTCATCCAGGCTGTTCATACCCGCCTGCCGCTGGCGCAGCCCTTGCTGCCGCAGCACGATCCGGCCGTTGGTGCGGCGTTGGTTGCCCTGGAAGAGAGTAGGGGAGCAGGGGAGCAGGGGAGCAGGGGGGATTCTTCTCCTCTGCTTCCCCGCTCCCCCGCTCCCCTGCCCATCTCTGAACAGCCAAATATATTAACCGCCGGGCTAGACCAACTGCCAACGGCCAACATCGTTGGCTTGATGCACCTGCAGGACAGGCAGGCGGCCGCCAGTTTGGCACCCATTTTGCCCGACATCGCTTGTGCTATTGACGCTATTGCCGAACGAATGCAGCAGGGCGGCCGGCTGATGTATGTGGGCGCGGGAACGTCTGGCCGGCTGGGCGTGCTGGATGCCTCCGAATGTCCGCCTACCTTTAGTGCTGATCCCGATCAAGTGATAGGCATTATTGCGGGTGGTGACAAGGCATTGACCCATTCCATTGAAGGAGCCGAAGACCACGCCGAAGCAGGGGCAATCGAGCTGGCGCGTTTAAACGTGGGGCCGCTGGACAGCGTGGTGGGGATTGCCGCCAGCGGTCGCACGCCGTTTGTGCTGGGGGCGTTGCAAGAGGCCAATGGCTGCGGCGCGTTGACCATTGCCTTGACTTGCAACCTGCCCGCCCCCATCGCCGATGAGGCCACGCTGGTGCTGGCTCCCCTGGTTGGCCCCGAACTGCTGACGGGTTCAACGCGATTGAAGGCGGGGACGGCGCAAAAGCTGGTGCTGAATATGCTGAGTACGGGGGTGATGGTGCGGCTGGGCAAGACGTATGGCAATTTGATGGTGGATTTGCAGGTGAAAAATGAGAAGCTGCGCGGCCGGGCGCGCCGGATGGTGGCGCAGGCGTGTGGGATTGATGAGGTGGCAGCAACGGCCGTTCTTGAAGCGTGCGGTGGCAACGTCAAAACCGCCATCGTCAGCCAGCTCGCCAACCTGCCCCCCGCCGCCGCCCAAACCGCTCTGGCTACAGCCAACGGCAACGTGCGGCAGGCGTTACAAAGCCAGAGCTAATTTGTAGACAGGATAATAAGAGGAATAGGACGCTGATTTTCCTGATTTTCCTGATCAGGGGAATCAGGAAAATCAGCATCCTGTTTTCAGGATTGAATGAAATGATGGATGAACTGTTCTTACTGCCGCGACCACGGCAGATCGAATTTTCGGGGGAAAACGGCCGTTTTTCCCTCACCCCCAACAAACTCATTGCCCTGGACGGCGGCACGCTGTTTACGGCGCGGCGGCTGCAAACGGCCGTTCGTCAACACGCGGGGCTGGATTGGGAGATTGTGGCGGGGACGGCCGTTCCCCACAACCAAATTGGCGTTGTTCTCAGCCTTACCCCCCACGCCACCCTGCATGAGCAGGGGTATCAATTGACGGTGACGGAAACGGCCGTTTACATCGTTGCCAGCAGTCCGTCCGGGCTTTTCTATGGTGTTGGCACCCTCATCCAGCTCATCGCCCAGGGCCAAACCACCCTCCCCCAATGCCGCATCACCGACTGGCCCGACATCCCCAACCGGGGCGTGATGCTCGACATCAGCCGCAACAAAGTCCCCACCATGGACACCCTCTACGCCCTCGTAGACAAATTCGCCAGTTGGAAACTCAACCAGCTCCAGCTCTACACCGAACACACCTTCGCCTACCGCCAGCACCAGGTCATCTGGGAAGGCGACTCCCCGATGACTGCCGAGGAAATTCTGGCCCTCGATGCCTACTGCCGCGACCGCTTCATCGAGCTTGTCCCCAACCAAAACAGCTTCGGCCACATGCACCACTGGCTCAACCACCCCGACTACATCCACCTGGCCGAAGCCCCCGACGGCTCCGAAACCCCCTGGAACTTCCGCTACCAAGGGCCGTTTGGCCTCTCCCCCGCCGTGCCGGAGACGCTCCCCTTTTTGCGCGGCCTCTTTGATGAGCTGCTCCCCAACTTTAGCAGCCACCAGTTCAACATTGGCGCGGACGAGACATGGGATTTAGGGCAGGGAAAGTCGAAGGCGATTGTGGAGGAGAAGGGTGAGGGACGCGCCTACCTCGATTTTCTGCTGGAGCTGTATCGTGAGGTGAAGGCGCGGGGTTACACCATGCAGTTTTGGGGCGACATCATCGTCAAATACCCCGACCTGGTAGCCCAACTCCCCCGCGATGCCATCGCCCTGGAATGGGGGTACGAAGCCGACCACCCGTTTGACCAAAACAGCCGCATCTTTGCCCAATCCGGCATCCCCTTCTACGTCTGCCCCGGCACCTCCTCATGGAACAGCGTCGGCGGGCGCACCGACAACACCGTCGGCAACCTGCAAAACGCCGCCGAAAACGGGCTAAAACACGGGGCAATAGGCTATCTGATCACCGATTGGGGGGACAGAGGCCACTGGCAGCCGCTGCCGGTCAGCTACCTGGGCTTTGGTTACGGGGCAGCGGTGTCGTGGGCCTATGGAGCTAACAAGGAGATGGACATTGCCGCCACCATCAGCCGCCACGCCTTTGGCGACGAAACGGGGGCAATGGGGCAACTGGCGTTCAATTTGGGCAACATCCATCGCCAAACGGAGATCAAGCTCCACAACGGCAACATTTTCTTCCACATTTTGCAGCTTGCCCCCGACAAGCTGGGGGATTTGGCAATTTTTAACACCAAAGGGGAAATCAAAGCCGAACAGCTTGAAGCGGCAGCAGTTGAATTGGCGCAGCTTTTGGCGCAGTTGGACGAAACCCACCTGCAAACCCCCGATGCTGACCTGATTCAACAGGAGTATCGCTGGGCGGCGGAGATGCTGCGCCACGGCTGCCAGCGGGGGCTGTGGATGCTGGCCGGAGCGCCGACGCCCGCCCCCGATTTGGCGGCCGATGCCGAACGGCTCATTGCCACCTACCGTACCATCTGGCACGTCCGCAACCGGCCGGGTGGCTTTCCCGAAAGTGTGGCGCGGTTAGAGAAGATGAGGGGGCATTATGGGGGTTAGGAGATTAAGCCATTAAGAGATTAAGAGACTGAGAGACTGGGAGATTGTTTAATCTCTTAGTCTCTCAGTCTCCAGTCTCCTAATCGCTCAATCTCTCAATCTCCACTTCTAACTGTGCATACAAAACAACAATTCATTGGTATTGGCGGTGGCACGGGGTCGGGCAAGTCTACGGTGGCGGAGGAGGTGGTGCGGCGGTTGGAGGGGCGTTACCGCGTCCACCTCATTCACCAGGACCAATTTTTCAAACCCGTTGACCAACTGCCCACCTTTTACTCAGAATTTCACCAGGAACCGCGCCCCGACTTCAACCGACCGGATTCGTTTCGCGTGGAGGTGATGGTTGCCCATTGCGCTGCCGTCTCCGGCTACGACGTGGTGATTCTGGAGGGCATTTTGGCGTTGTACTACCCTGCCCTGCGACAGCTCATGGACATCAAATGTTACATTGACACGCCGCTAGAAGAAATGCTCATCCGCCGCACTGAGCGCAACCTGGCGCGGGGGTATGGTGGCCCCTTTGCCGAAATTGCCCATTACAATCTGGAATGTGTGACCCCGCAGCACCTGCGCTACAACCTGCCCACCCGCCGCTTCGCCAACATCATCATCCCCAATGGGCTGCATGAGGAGGGGGAGAGGGAGGCGGGGGTGGGGAGGTTGTGCAGCATGATTGTGGGGGCGATTGGGGATTAGAGATTGGAGATTGGTGAAGGTTCACAATCTCCAATCTCCAATCTCTAATCTCTATGCAACGAGCAAATGAGAGAAACAACTTTATTTGAACAGCCGCGCTACCAAACGGCCGTTTCCCACTTCCACACCCTTTACGGCCCTGGCGAAATCGCCGTTTTTCGCGCACCGGGGCGGGTGAACTTGATTGGCGAACACACAGACTACAACCACGGTTATGTGATGCCGGTTGCCATTGACCGCGATGTGGTGATTTTGGCGCGACCCCGTGCCGACGGGGTGGTGCGGCTTGCCAACATGGAGCCGGAGTTTACCCCCTTTTCCTTTGTCATCAGCGACAACATCCCCAGTGCCTCGGCGGGCGACTGGAGCAACTATGTGCGCGGGGCGGCGCAGATGGTGGCGCAGCAGGTGGGAAAACGGCCGTTAATCGGCTTCGATGGGCTGGTTATGGCTGCGCCACCCTTTGGCGTGCCGCGTGGGGCTGGTCTTAGTTCGTCATCGGCCTTAACGGTGGCGGCGGCGGTAACGCTGGCGCATTTGAACGATTGGCGCCCGCCGCTGGACCAATTTGCCGCCCGCTGTTCCCGCGCCGAGTGGTATGTTGGCACGCGGGGTGGGGTGATGGATCATTTTGCCTCGCTGCTCGGCCGGCCGGGGCAGGCACTGTTTTTGGATTGTCGGCCGGGGGAAAACGGCCGTTACGCCACCCAATACGCCGCCCTCCCCAGCGGCTACCAGCTTCTTATCGCCAACAGCGGCGTCAAACACCGCAACGTTGGCGGCGGCTACAACTACCGCGTGGCGGCGTGCCGGGCGGGGGTGGCTTTGCTGCGGCGGCAATTTGTCGGGATCACCCATTTGCGCGATGTGGAGAAGGTGGCCTGGGCGGAGCTGGAGCCGCTGTTGCCGGAAGAAACGGCCGTTTCCGACCTCATCCAGCAGGGCATTGACCTGGGCGACATCCCCGGTCTGCCCGCCGATGCCCGGCTGCGCGTGCGCGACCGCTGCCGCCACGTCTGGACGGAAAATTGGCGGGTGCGCCAGGCCGTGGAGGCACTCAACGGTGGCGACGTAGCCCAATTAGGGCAGTTGCTCCATGCTGCCCACGCCAGCGCCCGCGATGATTACGACATTAGTTGCCCCGAAATTGAAACGCTGGTTACTGTTTTGAACGGCCAGCCGGGTGTGCTGGGGGCGCGGCTGACGGGCGCGGGCTGGGGCGGCTGTGTGGTGGCATTGGTGGCAGAGGGAGAAATAACGGCCGTTGCCCGCCACACCCAAACCGCCTACCATGCCGCCACCGGCATTGACCCCGACGTGTTTATCTGCGCCCCCAGCGGTGGCGCGGGGTTTGTGGGCAATATTGGTGAGTGATGAATAAGCAAGGTCGCACTCTTAAAGTGATTGTTTTGGCGGCTGGTTCCGGCACGCGAGCCGGGGTGCCATTCCC
>WBZL01000527.1_pt1 | contig 42470 bp, 41 predicted proteins | sample 5204291 | NCBI WGS metagenome assembly WBZL01 (sample SAMN12344345, study PRJNA552823) | activated sludge metagenome | biome: Activated sludge suspended growth; feature: Nitrification reactor; material: Wastewater; isolation source: activated sludge from nitrification reactor of wastewater... | reverse complement strand
GGATGAAGTATTCGGTGACTTTGGCGGGGAGGGGGGGGCGGGTTTGCGAGCCGGGAAGTTCGGAGCCGGGGAGGGGAGAAGAGGAGGCAAATTGCGAATTGTGAATTGGCAATTGTGAATTTTTAATGGGGGGTGCAGAAGTTTGGGGTCCCGATCCCGCGAGGGCTGGGGTGGGGGGCGGGGAGGATTTGGGGGGGGCGATCACTTCCGCGGCGGCGGGGATCAGGTTTGGTTCGGGTTCGGATTTTCCCAGAGAAGATAGTGCGTTGAGGGCGGGGAGTTGGGTGCGGGTGAGGGGGCCGGCAAGGTAGTTCATCGTCCAGCGGGTTTGGAAGAGGAGGGGTTCGGGCTGGTGGATGTTGTGGAGGAGGAAGACGCGTTTGCCGAGTTGGGAGATGAGGGTGTTGAAGGTGGCGCGGTTGAAGTTGCCGGAGGTGGCGCCTTCGAGGCCGTCGAGGAGGCGGTCTTTGTCGCGTTCGGTTTGCAGTTTGCCGATGAACCAGGTTCCGGCGTTGGCGAGGGCTTTGTAGTCGAGGTCTACGGGATTTTGGGTGACGAGGAGGAGGCCAAGGCCAAAGGCGCGGGCTTGTTTGAGGAGGCGGAGGAGGAGGTTTTTGGACGGGGGGTTGCGGGCGGGGGGGAGGTAGCCGAAGATTTCGTCGAAGTAGAGGAGGGCGCGGAGGGCGGGGGTGCCGGGTTGGGCGCGCATCCAGGTTTCGAGGGCGGCGAGGAGCAGGGTGGTGAAGAACATGCGCTCGCTGTCGGTGAGGTGGGCGAGGTAGAAAATGGTGTGGCGCGGGAGGCCGTCGGGGGTGTAGAGGAGTGCGGGGATGTCGAGGGGTTCGCCTTCGATCCACGCCTGGAAGGTGGGGGCGGCGAGGATGTTGTTGAGGAGCATGGCAAGGCCGAAGCGGTCGTTTGGGGGGAAGAAGGTGTTGATGTCGAAGACGCCGAGTTTTTGGAAGGGCGGGGTTTGGACTTGCAGGATGAGTTCGCCGAGGTCGAGGTCTTTGTTTTGGCTCCAAGCATGTTCAAAAATATTGGCGAGGAGGATGTGTTCGCGGGAGCGGACGGGGTCTATGTCTTCGAGGCCGACAAGGCCGAGGAGGGCGGTGGCGGTGCCGGAGATTTTTTCGCGGAGGAGTTCGCGGTTTTCCGCCCAGGAGATTTGCGGTGCTCTGAGCGAGGCGAGGATGCTGACGGGGATGCCTGCGTCGGAGCCGGGGGTGTAAACGGTGAAGTGGGCGGAGACGGCGAGTTGTTGGAGGCGTTCGACGGGGATGTCCCACTGGGCGAGGCCTTTTTTCCAGAGGTCGGCGGCTTCGGTGGCGGCTTGTTCGGGGGTTTTGCCGGTGCGGCGGGCGAGGTCGGCGTTGATCCAGGGTTGGAAGTCGGCGGGGGCGAGGTTGGGGAAGTGGAGGAGGGCGTTGGTGATGTCGCCTTTGGGGTCAATCATCAACGCGGGGATACCTTGCAGGGCAGCTTCTTCGAGCAGGCCGATGCACAGCCCAGTTTTGCCGGAGCCGGTCATGCCGACGACGACGGCGTGGGTGGTGAGGTCGGCGGGGTCGTAGTGGAGGGGATCGCGGGTGGTCTCAGAGAGGGCGGGGTCGAAGCGGCGACCGAGGTGGAAGGAGGAGGAGGGGGTCATAGGGGGAATAAAATGGAACGCGGATTTTGCGGATTGGACGGATTTACGCGGAGGGGGATTGAGGGGAGAGGGCAGGTTTTTGGAAGAGCTTGCGCGTTTGGGGAGTAATTAGGGCGATGCACATAGACAAGTAAAGGAGAATGCGCCCCGTCAGGAGCATCGCTTGATTTGGATATGTTGCGAGATTATCAAAGTTCATTATAAACATGATGACAAAGTAAATGAGCGGAAGGACTGAGAAAATAATCCCCGTGATCCACCACCCCATTTTTCGTTTACCTAGGCCAAATGCGATACTTGTGAACAACATAGATAATACTGGTGTATCCAGCGCTATAAATCCATCATTATCCAAGAATTCAACGATAAACTTGTACCATTGAAATAAACTCGTGATAAGAAAAGCACCCATTACGAATTTTAGGGGAAAAGGGACACGTTGTTGATCCGATAGTTTAAAGTATTGGTAAACAAGCGGAATAAAAGGGCCTAGATAAACCCCTATAGTAATCACGAGTGCGAACCAAAACGGGTGAACGTCTCTTAAAAGTTTCAGCCCCCACAAAACGATAAAGCCCAAAATACCAACAAAAACCAGAATAGATTCCAGGTTTATCACCAAGCGAGGCATTGATTTGGCATGGTCAGAGTTTTCTATCTCGTTCATTGTAGTTTGTTGATAAAAAGATAAAAGCCATGAAGGGAATTAAAGTATATCCCAAAATAATGGGAGAATTCCCTATATGTATGATGAAGAATAGTTTGATGTTGCCTAAGTCGGGAAAGCTATTTCATAAAATCGCCCATATCAATGTAGTCGTCATCGGATTTGACAGGAATAGGTGTTATTAAGTAGATCTTTGGAGAAGAAAACCGTTGTATAGCAACTCGCCAAAGCCACCTGATTTGAGATACGGCCCAAGCCACATCATCCGGGCGATTTTGCTGGTTTAAGCGTGTCAAGCGTTGACGCTGATTGCTACTATATGTGTGATATTGGGCCGGATTTACATCTGTGTGCAAAGAAACACCAATCAGGTCTTGGTTGTCAGTAGACCAAAGCCAACGACAACGACCAACATATAAAATTCCCTTTCGTGCTGTAGGAGGCATTTCAAGCTTCACTAAAATTTCCCCTCCTTGCCGTTCTACGACTTGTGCTGGTGGGTCATTCGGCTTGCAAAAAATCAAGAAACCTGATCTATCTATCTGAAAACGCGCATTTGGGTCAGACACATTAGAAACATTGTGTTTATCGAGGGTCTCTAATAATTTTTCAAGTTTGTATTTGCCGGATTTTGATACCCAATCAGATAAAAACATTTTTCCTCCAACTTCGATGCCAATAAAATCTCAGCTTTTTTTGCGAAACCGCGCGATCCTACCCTGAATCTCGCCCACAATCCCCTCCACCTCCTTCAAATCATGCGGATCGAGAAACCGGGATAGCTCTTTGATCAGCCCCTCCATCTCCGGTTGGTACGCATACAACAACGTCGCCACATCATTCTCATAAATCCCCACCTTTGCAAAATTTCCCTGCCGGTACAATGAAGGAAGTGCGTACAGTTTGAGCAATATCAACCCTTCCACCGTCGCCGTGGGGATGGTTTGCTCCGCAAACACCTGAGGGGTCGTATGCTGGCGTTGAACTTTGGCAAAAAGCGGGTTACTGGTGAGCAGAAAGTCAATCTGCAAATTCTCGAAAGTCCCCCGAGCAAAGTTCACATCCTGGCTGGTGAGGTGGATTTCGGGGAGTTTTTTGAGGGAAGACAAAGCCATGATCAGGTCAATATCTTCGGTATTTCGCCCCTCCACATATTGGAGAATGGCAATCCCCCCCACAAGCACAAAATCTGTTTTGCGCTCGCGCAATAAAACCAGTAGCCGCTCAACCGAAACAAGAAGAGAATCTGTATTCATCAAAGAACCATCCCGCTTTTTAGGCTTAAAAACCACCGCATTACGAATGACATTGCCGATGTGAATGGGGGGCTGAAGGGTCATGGAATGATTATATCTGGTTTCCCGTAGTCTACCAAAACCCCTACTCCCCCGCCTCCCCCACGACCCTCTGCACCTCCTCCAAATACACCTTCGCCACCTCCTCACTAAAAATCACCACCACATTCTCATCATTCCGCACCTCCGCGCTTACCGAAAAATTGTACGACCCCGTAATCACAATCTTCCCATCAATCACGATGAACTTGTGATGCAATTTATCCGGATTCGCATCCAACCGCACATCCAACCCCTCCGTCAGCATCCGGGCAAACTCCCCGCCGGGATTTTCCAACTGCCCCTCGTCGAACACCCCCTGCACCAACACCCCCGCCTCCGCCCGGGCGAGGATCGCATCCGCAATCTCGTTCGAGGTAAAAGAAAACGCCAGAAAATGGATACTGACCTCCGCGGAATTAATCAACTCCACGATCCGGGCGCTAACCCCGTCGTCCGGGGAAAACCACACTTCCACGTTTGTACCGGACACCGTGAACGAACGTCCTCCCACCTCGCGCGGCGACTCCGCCCCGAAGAGTCCGTCCCCAAACATCTCCTCAAACTCCGCACGGTACGCCTCCGCCACCTCCGCACTCCCGAGCCAGATCAGATTATTGTCGTTCCGATATCCGTCGTTCAACGTAAAATTCATCGAACCCGTCCACACCCCCTGCCGATCCAAAATCACAAACTTATCGTGCATCCACCCGTCCTCGCTCGTATCCACCACCACCGGAATCCCCGCCGCGATCAACTGCTGAACCTCCTCCCGATCCGCGTTATCCGCCTCCAACACCACCCGCACCGACAGCCCGCGTTCGTGCGCGTGCAACAACGCATCCCGCACACTCCACAGCGACAGGTCATACGCGGCCACGTCCACACTGATCTGCGCCGCCTCAATCGCCTCCACCAACGGCTCATCCGGCCCGCCGCTGAACCCGTCCAACGTCCGGTCGGTGAAATAGATCGCGTACCACGGTCCGGTTTGGTTCTGCGAACTGGCGGAAACGGTCGGGGGTGGGACACTGACCTCGGTCAACGACCCCGGCCCAGTCAGGGCGAGCAGAAAGGTCGCGGTCAATGTCAGCGCGGCGATCAATAACAGAGCAAGGGGAGTTTTGGGAGAACGATCCATATCGTATCAATAGAAATCGCTTGAAATTTAAGGAGCTTTGACGCAAAGGCACAAAGTCGCAAAGAAAATTCTTAAAACCCTTTGCGAGTCTTCGCGTCTCAGCGTCTTTGCGTCAAAAAGGGTTCAGGGTTTCCCCGGTTGTTACAAGTTTATTCCCACGGAACCTGCGGCGAGCGGTAAAAATTGATCTCCATCGCCTCAAAACGCGGCCCGTGCGCCGCCAGCCGAAGACGGTACTCCTCCCAACTTCTCCCCTCCGCAGGCGACCAACCGATCTCCGCGTGCCCGGGCAGACGGGGGAACGCCATAAATTCGATGTCTTTAATATCCTCGAGCGTCTCCGACCAGAGCGGGGCCTCGACGCCCAAGACATTTTCTTCCAGCACTCCCGGCAGGATGTTGATCGGGTCCCACGCATACCCCGTTTCCACCTCGATCAACCCCGCCCACTCCAGACCGAGTGGGGAAAAAGCGTCATATTTCATATCCAGATAAGTTTTCGACGAAGGGGACAAAATCACCGGCCCCCCGCGTTCCACCACGCTCCGGGCAAGCTCGTTATTCCATAATTGCACCACGGAATCTTCCCGCAGTTCCGCCCGCGTCACTTCTTCCCACCCAATCATCTGTTTGCCGTGCGCGGCGACCATCTCTTCCACCCGCTCAATAAACCGGATGTAATCGGGCACTGCCGTCGCCGCGGCCTCATCGCCGCCGATGTGAATGTATGGGCCAGGGGTCAGCGCGGCGATCTCGCCAATCACATCCTCCAGAAATTCATACGTGATCTCTTTGTCCACACACAGAGAACTGAACCCAACGGTTGTGCCCGTGTACAGCTTGGGGGCTTGATCGTCACAATTCAGTTCGGGGTACGAGGCCAGCGCGGCGTTGGTGTGACCGGGCAGGTCAATTTCCGGGATCACGATCATGTACCGGGCCTGGGCATACGCGACGAGATCAGCGTATTCGGCCTGGGTGTAGTATCCGCCGGGGCCACCGCCCACCTCGGTACTGCCCCCGTGTTCGGTCAGGTTCGGCCAGGCGTTGATCATCAGCCGCCACCCCTGATCGTCGGATAAATGCAGATGAAAGCGATTGATCTTGTACGCGGCGGCGAGGTCCATGTACCGTTTGACCTCATCCACGCTGAAAAAGTGGCGGGCGACATCCAACATCACCCCCCGCCACACGAACCGCGGTGAATCGCGAATCTCCCCGGTCGGGATCGCCCACGGCCCGGGCTGGGGGCTGGCGCGCTCGATGGCCGGGGGCAGAAGTTGCCGGAGAGTTTGCACCCCCCAAAATAACCCGGCGGGCTGGTGTGCGGTCAGCGTGACCTGTTCCGGGGTGATGCGGAGAACATACCCTTCCGCACCCAAAGAGGGATCACCCCCCAATGCGAGGGAAATGCCCACAGCAGAATCCCCCCCCGAGGATTGAACCTGAATCCCGAACCCGGTCGAGGGATTGAGCTTATCCGCCAGAAATTGACCGATGGCGGCGACTTCGTCCGAGGCAGGTGAAACGAAAATCGGGGTAGAGGCTGTGAGGGAAAAGACGCCACCCGTTGGGGTGACGGAAACAGGTTGGGGGATCAGTTGATTCATGGTAAGCAAGAGTCCGGGAGCGGTCGTAGGCGTAATTTCCTGGATAACTTCAGTGGGGACGGGGGACGTTTCCACCGGAGTGGGGGCGGCAGACGTACACGCCGTCAAAACGAAACAACTCAAAAACAAAGTGAGCAGATGCAAAAATAAACAAAACAAGGAACGATACTTCGTCATGCAGAAAGCCCTCCCATTATAGACCATCTTCCAAAATTTCGAACAAAAAAGGGGTGGGCGGGAGTACCTCTCCCATCCACCCCTCTCATGTATTCAAGCCACCGAATCAAGTCAACTCACTGAATCGCCGACTCGCTACTTGTCCAACAACGCCGCGACCCCGGGCAATTCCTTCCCCTCAAGAAATTCCAGACTCGCGCCACCGCCGGTGGAGACATGTGTCATCTGTTTAGCAACGCCCGCTTTCTTCACCGCACTGGCGCTGTCCCCCCCGCCGATGACGGTGATAGCGCCGGAGACAGCCAACAGTTTGGCGAGGGCAAATGTCCCTTCGGCAAATTTGGGCATTTCGAACACGCCGACCGGGCCATTCCACACGACAAGTTTTGCCCCGTCGAGGGTGGTTTTGTACAGCTCAAGCGTCTTCGGGCCGACATCGAGCATCCGCCACCCCGCCGGGATTTTGTCCACATCCACAACTTGGGAATTGGCTTCCGCATCGAATTTGTCAGCGATGACCGCATCTACGGGCAGGACGAGCTTGTCTCCTACGCTGGCGAAGATGGATTTGGCAGTTTCTAACGAAGCCGTCTCGACGAGGCTATCCTGCATATTCACCCCTTGTGCGGCGAGGAAGGTGTTTGCCATGCCACCGCCAATGATGAGTTTGTCGCATTTTTTGAGCAGGGTTTCAACGACCAGGATTTTGTCGCTGATTTTCGCGCCGCCCAGGATGGCGATGTAGGGATGTTCGGGATTGGCGACCGCGCGGCCCAGGTATTCCAGTTCCTGTTCCATCAAAAAGCCGGAGACCGCAGGCAAAAAGCGGGCGATTCCCTCGGTGGAGGAGTGGGCACGGTGGGCGGAACCGAACGCGTCGTTCACGTACACGTCGGCGAGGGCGGCCATTTGTTTTGCCAGTTCCAGGTCATTTTTCTCTTCCCCCGCGTGGAAACGGGTATTTTCGAGCATGATCACGTCACCGGGTTGGAGGGCGGCGGCCATTTTTTCGACTTCGGGTCCCACGCAGTCGGGGGCCATTTGCACGGGGCGGTTGAGGTGTCCGGCCAGCACTTCCGCGGCGGCTTTCAGACTAAATTCCGCCGAAGGGCCGCCCTTCGGGCGTCCGAGGTGGCTGGCGAGCAGAAGGGATGCGCCTTGTTCGAGGACGTAGTTAATGGACGGGAGGGCGGCTTTGATCCGTTTGTCATCGGTCACTTTGCCATCCGCCATGGGGACGTTGAAGTCCACGCGCATAAAGACACGTTTGCCTTTGAGGTCAAGGTCGCGTACAGTTTTTTTGTTCATTGCGAACTCCGTTTGAAAAAAGTTCCGCAAAAAAAAGGGTGCGTAGGGTGTACACCCTACGCACCCTTTTTTTGCGAGAAATTAGCGTTTAGAGACTCTTTGCCATCAACGCGGCCAGGTCGGCGGTGCGGCAGGAGTAACCCCACTCGTTGTCGTACCAGGTGACGATCTTCATGAAGTTGCTGGTTTCTTTGCCAAGCACCATCGTGAAGGGCAGGTCCACGGAGGAACTGTGCGGGTCGCCTTTGAAATCAATGCTGACGAGCGGTTCGTCCACAGCCTGGAGGATGCCTTTCATCGGGCCAGCGGCGGCTTCGCGGAAGCGGGCGCGCAATTCTTCGGTGGTGGTGCCTTTTTCCGTTTCCACGGTCAGGTCCACGACGGAGACGGTGGAGGTGGGGACGCGCAGGGCGTAGCCATCCAGTTTTCCGGCGAGGTCGGGGATGACGAGTTTGATCGCTTTCGCGGCCCCGGTGGTGGTGGGGATAATGCTCATGGCGGCGGCGCGGGCGCGGCGCAAATCGCTATGGGGCAGGTCAAGAATTTTCTGGTCGTTGGTGTACGCGTGCACGGTCGTCATGAACCCACGTTTGATCACGTAGTTGTCGTGGACGATTTTCGCCGCGGGGGCCAAACAGTTGGTGGTGCAGGACGCGTTGGAAACGACGTGGTGTTTGGCGGGGTCGTATTTATCATCATTGACGCCCAACACGACCGTGAGGTCTTCCCCTTCCGCGGGGGAGGAGATGATGACTTTCTTCGCACCACCTTTGGTGATGTGGTTTTCTGCGCCTTTGACGGCTTTGCCTTTTTTATTCACGCCGTCCGATTTGACGGTGAAAATGCCGGTGCTTTCGACGACGATGTCCACACCCAGACTGCTCCAGGGGATGTTCGCCGGATCGGTTTCGCGATAGACCTTGATCGGTTTGCCATCGACGACGAGGCCGTGGTCAGAGACTTCGACGGTTCCGTCAAAACGTCCGTAGTTCGAGTCATATTTGAGCAGGTGCGCCATCGTGGGCAGATCACCAATGTCATTGAACGCAACAACTTCCAGGTCATTGGGATACATATCCCGAATGGCTTTTAATACTTGCCGCCCGATGCGGCCAAATCCGTTGATACCAACTTTTGTGGTCATAATGGTCCTCCAATAAAGGATAAATAATTCGTAACTACGCGCCATGCTGAGCATCCCCCAAAAAAGGGAGGCGTGGGGGAACGTTTTCCCCCACGCCTCCCTTTTTTGGGAATTTTCGACGTAGCTACAGTTTTGTCAGGTACTAGGTGTTGGGTACTAACCCAAACGCTCCAATATTACCAGAAAATAAGGCTTCCTGAGTGAAAACGCGGAGGTTTGAGGACAATTGCCCCCATGATTTTGTGACTTAATTCACGATTGAGCCAGGGAACCGGCGCGATCCTGCAAAATCTGCACCAACGTTTGCGCCAGTTTTTCGGAGTCATGCCGCCAGGGATAATCGTCGTCCACGACATCGGCAAAATGCAGGGCATAGTGCGTTTTTAAATCTTCTTCCGCCCACACCCATTCCGTATTGGCCGGCAAAGGCGCTTCCATTTGGTGATTGCACAAAACCATATCGAACAAATCCTTGCCTAAATGATCCTCAATCGCCCGAAGATGATCCCCGACCGAGTACCCTTGCGTCTCCCCCGGCTGGGTCGCCACGTTGCAGACGTAGACCTTCAACCCCCGCGCGGACCGGATCGCCGCGGCGATGTCCGGCACCAGCAGGTTGGGCAAAATGCTCGTGTACAGGCTCCCCGGCCCGATCACGATCAGATCGGCGGCGAGGAGCGCCTGCACCGCTTTGGGATAGGCGGAGGGTGTATTCGGCTCCAGCCACACCCGCCGAACGTGTCCGGTCACTTCGGGGATTTGACTTTCGCCTTCGACACGGACTTCCCCGGTGGTATGCGGGAGGACGACATCGGCCACGAGCATCACATCCTGAAGCGTCGAGGGATACACTCTGCCAGACACCGCCAAAACCCGCCCGGACGCGGTCACCGCCCCCTCAAAACTGCCGGTGATCCCGGTCAACGCACTGATGAACAGGTTGCCAAAGGAATGGCCTTCAACGCCCGCTTCGCCCCCATCCGCAAACCGATATTGAAACAATTGAGACAGTAAATCTTCCTCATCGGAGAGGGCGGCGAGGCAATTGCGGATGTCCCCCGGCGGGAGGATGCCCAACGACCGGCGCAAGCGCCCCGACGAACCTCCGTCATCGGCCACGGTCACAATCGCGGTCAGGTTAAGGGTATGGTGCTTTAACCCCCGTAGGAGCGTGGACAGGCCATGTCCCCCGCCGATGGTGACGATGCGCGGGCCGCGTTCTTTCCGGCGGTGACGGGTCAACGTGTCCACCATCGTCTGACCGGGACGAATATAGGGGCGCATGAGGGCACGGTTCAGTCCCCAAATGCCCCAAAACAGGATGCCCGCGCCCAGCGCGCCGAAGATCAGAATCCGCAAGGGACGGGGGAATTGTTGGAGCGATAAAGTAGAAAGAATGGGAACCCACCAGGGGTCGGAGGCGGAGCGGTAGATATCGAGCAGAAAGAACGCGGTGCCGACGGAAACGAACAAGACGCCGAGGAACAAGACAAACACCCATCGTTTCACCCCCAGGCCCGGAGCCATCCACTGCGTCAATTCCAATCTAAAAGCCCGAAGACGCGCGAGTAAGCGCGCTAGTAAGCGTTCGCGTATTGTTTTTTGTGGCATGGGGTAATTATAATACCTGCATGAGTGAACCCCGTCCCTACCAACATGAGACTGATCTCGACCGGATGCGTGCCATCTTGCAAGCAGGCCGCGCGGCGAACAACGGTACGTTTTATGCCCATCCCGGCGATCTCAACTGGTGGTGGTACTACAGCGACCCCAAAAATATCTTTCCTCAAAGCACTTTTCTCTGGGAGCAGGAGGGGCAGGTGCGCGGCTGGGCGCTGACCGCCTACGGAACGATGGATGTTTATTTTCAACCCCACCTGCGCGGGACGCCAGAGGCGGAAGCGATGTATCTATGGGCGGAGGAGAAGCTGACCGAAATCACCCGGCAGGAGGGGGGTGATTCAATCGAAACGATTTGGGTGAACGAACACGATACGGTATTGATCGCCCATCTGGAAAAACGCGGGTTTACGCGCGAGGCCGCCTCGATGATTTACAACCAGCGGTCGTTGACTGACGAGGTCCCCGTTCCCTCGCTCCCCCCCGGAACCCTTGTGCGGGGGATGGGCGGGTCTGCCGAAGCCCCCAGCCGGGCGCGGGCGAGTTACGGCGCATTCCAATCGAAAAAAGATTGGGAACCCTACCTGCAAAACTACCGGAACTTCACCCAAGCCCCAATCTATGATCCCGAATTGGACGTGGTCGCCGTGACCCCGTCCGGGGACATCGCCGCCTTCACTATCTGCTGGCTCGATCCGGTGAACCGCATCGGGCATTTTGAACCCGTCGGCACCCACCCCGATCACCAACGGAAAGGGCTGGGCCGCGCGGTTCTCTACGAAGGGATGCGGAGAATGAAAGCGCGCGGGATGCTGACCGCGTCGGTCTGTGTGGATGATGATAATCCCGCGGGCGTGGGGGTGTATGCGGCGGCGGGATTTCGAGCCATTCATAAACTTTTGACCTACAACAAAAAAATCTAATGCCCCTCACCCTCCGCCCCCTCCAAACCATTGAAGACGCCGAAGCCTGCGAAGATTTGCAGGTCGCCATCTGGCCCTCACACCCCGGCAGTGCAGGATTTTCCATCCCCATTCACATGCTCATGGCGCAAATGGAACTGAGCGGCGCGGTGATCGGCGCGTGGGACGGGGAAAAAATGGTCGGGTTTTTGTATGGCAGTCAAGAACTGGACGACGCAGGCCGCCTCTATCATTATTCCTGGCTCGCGGGCGTTCTTCCCGCCTACCGCCACCACAAAATCATGGAACAGCTCAAATACGCCCACGCCGACCTCGCCCGCGCGCAAGGCGCGTACAAAATCGCGTGGACCTATGATCCCCTCCAGGGGGCGAACGCCAACCTGAACATCCACAAACTTGGGGGGATTGCCCGCACCTATTACATCAACCGCTACGGGTTCCGCGCGGGAGGCAGTCCCCAAAACATCGGAATGCCCGCCGACCGGTTTCTGTTGGAGTGGTTTTTGGACGGGAGTTTCGCCCGCCCGGAAATTCCCAACGTCCAAACACTTCCCCAAATCAATCGGGTGACCCCCAACGAACACGGATTGCCCATCCTTCAAGACCTTGATCTCCACTTGCGCGCCCCCCACCTCCGCGTCGAAATCCCTGGCAGTTTCGAGGCTCTCCGCGCCCATCCGCACGGCGCCGGGCTGGATGTGGATTGGCGCATGAAAACGCGGGAGATTTTTTTGCACTATTTCGGCCAGGGTTATCACGTGGTTGATTTTCTGTCGGAGCCACGCGGGGAGACCCGGCAGAATTTTTATCTTCTGACGAAACTCCCTTAAAGCCCCCAATGGGCGTAAAATTTCATCACACATTCCGACGCGAATGCAGGCATGTCCCCCGAAAAAAGGGATGGGTGGGGGATGCACATCTCCCACCCATCCCTTTTTCGGGGAGCTTGATCAACCGTACCAGGAGTCCCCATGGAAAAAAGACGTTTTGGCCGCACAGGCCACCTCAGCACCGTTGCCATTTTTGGCGCGGCCGCTTTTTGGAACATCACCCAGGACGACGCTGACCGCGTCATGGAACAGGTCATCGCCGCCGGGGTGAACCACATCGATGTCGCCCCCTCGTACGGCATGGCCGAACAACGCATCGGCCCGTGGATGCCGCGGGTCCGCGACCAGTTTTTCCTCGGCTGTAAAACGATGGAACGCACAAAAGAAGGGGCATGGCGCGAAATGCACGAATCCCTCGCCCGCCTCCAGGTGTCCTCCTTTGACCTTTACCAGATTCACGCCGTTACCACCTTCGCCGAACTCGATGCGGCGACCGCTCCCGGTGGCGCGCTGGACGCTATGATCCAGGCCCGCGAGCAAGGGCTGACGAAGTTCATCGGCATCACCGGACACGGGGTCGATTCCCCCGCCATTTTCCGCGAGAGCTTGCGCCGATTTGACTTCGACTCGGTCCTGTTCCCGATCAACTTCGTCCAATACGGCATCCCCTACTTCCGCGAAAACGCCGAAGCCCTCATTGCCGAATGTCGCCAAAAAGACGTGGGCACGATGATCATCAAATCCATCACCAAAGGCCCGTGGAACGACCGCCCGCACACCCACACCACCTGGTACGAACCATTCTCGCGCGAAGAAGAAATCCAAACCGCCGTTGACTTCGTCCTGTCCCAAGACGTGACCGGGGTCTGCACAGCGGGTGATACCACCGTCCTCCCCCTAGTCCTGCAAGCCTGCGAGAACTTCACCCCCATGACCCCCGATGAGCAAGCGTCTCTCATCGCCCGTGCCAACGAATACGAACCGCTGTTCACTTAACATCTTTTCCCCTCCGAAGTTGATAAAAACTTCGGAGGGGAAACACACGCCCCAGTCAGGGCAATTGGATGTGGCGAAGTATCTGGAGCCGAAAAAGACGTCTTGCAAAGGAAGATTTTTTTCGCCTATCCAAACGTTTTTACATGCAACGACGCACCCTGCCCAGTGATAAAAAAACACATGGATTTTTGATGCTATAATTTCAATCCCAACCGTAATTACTCAGCCAAGGTAAAGATATTAGCCTAAAAAAAAGGGTGAAAGGGGGATGTACATCCCCCTTTCACCCTTTTTTAGGAAGTTCCTCTCTCAGCCTGAGCAATTACGCCCAATCAACCTGGAAAGGAATATGGTATGACGATTCAAGAACTCGAAAATGCTGTAAGCCAACTCTCTCCCAAAGACCTAGCCAGTTTTCGCCGCTGGTTTGAAACGTTTGATGCCCAAGTTTGGGATCAACAATTTGAAACAGACGTAAAATCCGGCAAACTTGACAAAATTGCCGAGTTAGCGCGCAACGATTATCGTGCGGGTAAAGCCAGAGAATTATGAAGTATTTCACCAGTCCATCTTTTTGGGAGTTATACGAAAGGCTTCCCGTTTCAATTCAGGAACTCGCAGACAAGAATTTTAATATCCTCAAACGCGACCCTCATCATCCATCCTTACATTTGAAAAAGGTAGACGATTATTGGTCAGTTCGAGTCGGTCTCAAATACCGTGCATTAGGAATAGATGTGGATGAGGGGATTTTATGGTTTTGGATAGGAACTCATGCCGAATACGACAAACTCGTGAAATAACCATCGTCCCTTGCCGCGCTTCTCTTTAACTTTTCCGCCATCTTCGCGGCAAAAACTTCCTCGAGGCCTTCATGGAAATCAAATCCCTCAACTGCCCCAACTGCTCCGCCCCTCTCACCGTCGAACCCGGCGACACCGCCATCAAATGCGCCCACTGCGGCTCCGACCTTCGCATCTCATCGGGCGGAGAGGCCTCCCTGTTTTTCCGCAACCAGCCCGGAGGGTCTGCACAGCCCGAAACCGCCTCCGCCTATCCGGGTCTCGACATAGCCGAAGTGAGGCGCCTCATCGCCGCAGAGCACAAAATCAATGCCATTAAATTCGTGCGCGAGAAAACGGGCATGGGGCTAAAAGAAGCCAAAGATTTCGTCGAGGCCCTCGAAGCGGGTACGCCCCCCCCCATCCCGGCCAAATCTCCCCCCTCCGGCCCCATCTTTTCCGACCCGCACGGCAGTGGCATTGACTGGGAACGGATTCGTTCGGAACTCGCCCACGGACGCAAAATCGAAGCCATCAAACTCTACCGCGCCCAAACCAACGTCGGTCTCAAAGAAGCGAAAGACGCCGTCGAAATGTTCGAGCGTGGCCAAATCCCCCCTCCGCCCACCGCACCCCCACCCCCCAGCATCCCTGGCAACGTCAACCTGGGTGAAATCCGCCAATTGCTTGCCACCGGGAAAAAGCTCGAAGCCATTAAACGGTATCGCGAACAAACCAACGTCGGTCTCAAAGAAGCTCTCGACATCATTGAGGCCATGCCAGAGTCCCGTGATGTGCTCGGCGGGGCCGGAACCGGGGGTGGGAGCGGAACCGGGAGCGGAGGGGGTGGGAGTGGGATCGGGTGTATGCGCGTGCTTCTCGGCATGGCCCTCATCGTGCTTCTATTCATGGGCGGCTGTGGCCTGTATGTACAAACCACCGACGAATACGCTTGCGGCATGGATTTATTAACCCACAATCGTGACGTCATCCAACAACTCGGCGAACCCGTCGAAACCACCCCGCTCGCCTTCGTCATGGGGTACTCTTCTTCCTCAGATTGGGGAGGAAACTCCTCTGTCGGCTTTGGCATGTACACCCTCCTCTCCGCAGATGTGGGCACGCGGTGGGCCTACGTCGAAATCAATCATAGTAGCGACTTCCCGTATTACCTCGACGCCAACCTGTTCCACAACGACGAGCGCATTCGTATCCTCGACTCTATTTCCGAGGCGGACTGCAATCCATGAACTACCGCCCCCTCGGTCACACCGGCGTCCGCGTGGCACCGCTTTGTTTGGGAGCGTTCAATTTTGGCAGTGCCACCCCCGCGGCGGAGGCCATTCGCCTCATTCATCGAGCCTTGGATGCGGGCATCAACCTCATAGATACCGCCGATTACTACAACCATGGTGAAAGCGAACGCATCGTCGGCCACGCGCTGAAAGGGCGGAACCGCGCGGGGGTGCTGATCGCGAGCAAAGTCCACTTCCCCATGCCCGGTGATCCCGACCCGAACGGACGGGGCAACACGCGCCATCACCTCCTCAACGCCATCGAAGGCTCCCTCCGCCGCCTGCAAACCGACTATCTCGACCTCTACCAACTCCACCGCCCCGACTTTACCACCCCGCCCGAAGAAACCCTCCGTACCCTCGACGACCTCGTCACCCAGGGCAAAGTCCGGTACCTCGGCAGTTCCACCTTCCCCGCGTGGGGGGTGATGGAAATGTTGGGGATCAGTGAACGCCGTGGGTGGGCGCGGCTCGTCACCGAACAACCGCCGTACAATCTCCTAGATCGCCGCATCGAAAATGAACTTGTCCCCCTCGCGTTGAAGTACGGCCTCGGCCTCCTGCCCTGGTCCCCGCTCGCGATGGGAATGCTGACCGGGCGGTACGCGGACCCCGCGCGGTTCCCCGCCGATTCCCGCGCCGGACGGATCGGGGCCGTATACGCTGATCGGATCACCCCCCTCGCCCTCGAAAAGGGGAACGCCCTCCTGCCGCTTGCCCACGCGCGCGGCCTTACCCCCTCCCAGCTCGCCCTGCTGTGGTGCAAAGATCAGCCCGCCGTCATCGCCCCCATCATCGGCCCACGCACCGAGGCGCACCTCGAAGACGCCCTCCCACTCCTCGAAATGTCCCTCGACACAGAAACTGCCGCCGCGCTCGATGCCCTCTTCCCACCTGGGACCGCCTTTGCCGATTTTCATAATTCCAGTGGATGGATGAAGATGAAACTTTCGGTATAATGATCACAACCCTTCAAAACAAGGAGACAACATGACCCCCTCTGAAGTAAAACCCCTCAATTGGACTCCCACCCCAGGCATTGGCTACTCCGTGGCCCGCCGTGCCGATGGGGGGATGCAACTTACCTTTACCGATGTAGCACACAAAACGCTGATGCACTGGCGTGATTTTGCGATGCAACATTTGGAAGACTCCAACCAACTCACCCGCAATCTGTACGATTTGCGCCAGGTGAAAGAGATTACGCACGAGGCGGTGCAGTTTGCCGTCGAGGCCAATAGCGACCCATCCACCCGCAATATCCGTCTCGCGGTCGTGGTAGCGACCGAAAAAGTGCGCGAAGGTATTCTCGAAATCGCCGCGCTCTCTACCTCGCCTGGAGGTGGCTCAAACCTGAAACTGTTTGCAGACATCAACGAGGCAGAAGAATGGTTAAGCCGTCCCCTCGACACGATGACTTAATGCCTTTGTAGCCCCCTTGTGGGCGAAGTTCACGGGCACAAGGCCCTATGCTAATCAATCCTAAAACGAACTCGTCTATTTTCGAGTGGGGTACGCGCACCTACGTGATGGGCATTTTGAACATCACCCCGGATAGTTTTTCGGGAGATGGATTGTTGACCTCACCTCCCTCACCCCTGGCCCCTCTCCCAAAAACGGGAGAGGGGAGCGCGCTGGAGCAGGCGCGGCGGTTTGTGAACGCGGGGGTCAGTATCCTGGATGTGGGTGGGGAGTCCACCCGTCCGGGGTCGGTGCCGGTTTCTGCGGACGAGGAGGCGGGGCGCGTGGTTCCGGTCGTACGTGCGCTGGCAGAGGCCTTTCCGGGCATCCCCATTTCCATTGACACGTACAAAGCCGTCGTGGCAGAGGCCGCCATTCAAGCCGGCGCGACGATGGTGAACGATGTCTGGGGTCTGCGCGCCGACCCGGAGATGGGTGCGGTGATTGCGCGGTACGGCGTCCCGGTCATTCTTATGCACAACCGCAGTAAACCCGCCAACGCCGAAGTCGAAGCGCGTTTGGGCGGACGGTATGTGGGAGTGCAGTACGACAATTTGTTGGAAGATGTACAGCGGGAATTATTAGATAGTGTCGCGTTGGCCCACGCCGCAGGGATTTCTGACTCGAACATTATCCTCGACCCCGGCATTGGGTTCGGGAAAACCGTGCCGCAAAATTTGGAACTTCTCAATCGATTGAATGAAATTCGAGCGTTGGGATATCCGATTCTGCTTGGCCCCTCGCGAAAATCATTTATCGGCTACACGCTGGATTTACCCCCCGATCAACGTGTGGAAGGGACCGCCGCGACGATTGCCATCGGCATCGCGCGCGGCGCCGACATTGTGCGGGTTCACGATGTGGAAGTGATGGTTCGGGTGGCGAAAATGACGGACGCGATTGTGAGACCCCTGCTCAAAACAACTCCTTCTCCATTACTAGCGCGTCCTCTCCCCCTTTGTAATAATTCGGCCAATTGCTGACGACACGATAGCCATTGTGTTGATAGAGTTTGATGGCGGTGTCGTTGGAGAGGCGGACACTCAGGCGAACGCGGGGGGCTTTTAGTTCTTTTTCGCACTTTAGGAGCAAATCCGCGCCGATGCCGCGATTGCGATGGTCCGGGTGAACAGCAAGACTGGCTATCCAGGCGACATCGTCGGAAGGGCGATAATCGCCCAACACAAATCCCACCATTTGCGGGCCTTGCATCGCTTTAAGCCGGACCATGTTGGGAAAGGTCAGGGCGGCGATGATGTCAAACAGCGGCCAGGAATCTAACGGAAAACAAAGTTTTTCCAGTTGATTGAGCGGCAAGGTGTCCCGCCAGGTGGCAGGGGAAATTTCAATCGCCGGAGCGTGCGCGAGGGGATAGGTTTGAGCTTTCATAGAAACTCCGAAAAAAAGATGGACGAGGGAACTCGCCCATCTTTTTTCGGCAATTTACGGATTATTCTTCGTTTTTGCTCCCCCCCATGAAATTGGTCAACATGCTGGTGAATTCCATCGGGAAGATATATTTGGTGGAAGGGGACATGCCCATTGTTTTCAACGTTTCAAAATATTGAAGGGTCATGGTCTTTTGGTCAACGGTTTGAGCGGTTTCAAAGATACGCTGAAGGGCATCGCCAAAGCCCTGGGCACGGAGGAGTTGGGCTTCCCGTTCACCCTGGGCGCGGAGGATCGCCGATTGCCGTTCGCCATCAGCGCGGAGGAGCTGGCCTGTTTTTCGCCTTCTGCGACGTTGATGGCGGCTTCTTTCTGCCCGGTCGATTCGGTGACGAGGGCACGGCGTCCGCGTTCGGCGGACATCTGCCGGTTCATCGCATCCGAAATCTCGCGGGGTGGGATGATCTCGCGGATTTCCACGTTCGTCACTTTCACGCCCCAGCGCTCGGTCACTTCGTCGAGACGGGTACGGAGGAGGTTGTTGATCGTTTCCCGTTCGGATAACACGTCATCGAGGGGAATGCCACCGATGACCGCGCGGAGGGTGGTGGTCGCCATCCCTTGTGCCGCCGCCTCAAAGTTGCCGACTTGCAGGACACTGTCCGTCGAATTGAGCACTTTGTAGTACCAAATGAAGTCCACAGAAATGGCCGCGTTGTCTTTGGTAATGGAGGTCTGATGGGGAATTTCACGAACCTGTTCGCGCAGGTCTACGCGCACGCCCCGGTCAAAAAACGGAATCAGGAAGATGATGCCTGGGCCTTTTTCGCCAATCGAACGTCCCAGCCGGAACACGACGATGCGTTCATATTCCTGGACGATTTTGATAGCACTGGCCAAGAGGACAAGCCCCCCCACAAAAACGATAAAAACCAAACACGTAATAAAAGTTAACCCACCAAATATCTCGGCCTGAGCAAATTCAGAAAATAACATCGGACACCTCCAAAAGATACGTTACTGGGACGATTCAATCGCTTCGACCCATAAAATGAACCCTTCACGTCGCAGAATGCGCACAGACGATCCGGCAAGAATAGGGTGTTCACTGTGTGCGCTCCAATCTTCTCGTTGAACATATACAGTTCCCTCCTGGTAAATATCCGTCTGCGCTACACCGGTCGCCCCGATCAATGATCCCAAGTCGTGCGTCGGGGTACGACGTTGGGCTTCCAGGGTTTTAAGGGTCACAAGCCAGAGAAACCCTGCATTCAGCGTCGAGACGATCAACGCCAGGATGGGGTTGACCGCCGGAAGCCACCCCTCTCCCTGAAACAGAAACGCCGACCCGACCACCAACGCGCCAATGGACAACGCCAAATATAACAGATTGCCCGATTTCCGTACCGCCAACCAAAACGGAACCACGCCAATGAGCAAAATCCCCAAAGCCCAGAGATTGATGGGCAGGTGATAAACCTCCCACCCGGCCAATAATAGGATAAACATCGCACCGATCTCTAAAAATCCTGTCCCTGGCGTCAACAAGGCTAACAACGCCAGCATAAACCCGCCGACTAACAACAGGTAAGCGATATTGGGTTGAAGAAGAAAATCGTTGAGAGGCATAAGATTCGTATCTACAGCTTCGAAAAAAGGAAGAAAGGGGGGATGTACATCCCCCCTTTCTTCCTTTTTTTCGAGTTCTACCCTATGATTCAAGATCTGCACACGGCTTAATAAATTATACATCACCTCGCCCGAATCGTTTGGCCGGTGGTATGATTGTTCGCAAATCGGCAAATTTCTCCATTTTCCCAATTCCTCCATGAAATTTAATCTCGCTCTCGCCCAAATCAATACCAAACTTGGTGATGTACAGGCCAACCTGGATAAACACCTCGCCTATGCGAAAGAAGCCCGCGCGCAAGGCGCAAACCTGCTCGTCTTCCCTGAACTATCCCTAACCGGATACGTTTTACAAGACCTCGTGCCCCGCGTCGCGCACCAACCCAACGACGATGATCCCATTTTCCGCCCCCTGCTCCAGGCGAGTCAGGATATCGATATGGTCGTGGGGTTTGTGGATGAAGATCAACGCCATCGGTTTTATATCGCGTCGGCGTACCTGTCCCGCGGCGAAGTCGTGCATATTCATCACAAAGTGTACCTGCCCACGTATGGTCTGTTCGACGAGGGGAGGTTTTTTGCCTGGGGGGATAGCGTTCGGGCGTTTGATACCCGATTCGGGCGCGTGGGCATCCTGATCTGCGAAGATTTCTGGCACGCCTCCCCGCCCTATTTGCTGTGGCTGGACGGGGCCGATTTGTTGTTGTTCACCTCCGCCTCGCCGGGGCGGGGGCTGACGACTGCGCCGCAACTGGAGTCCGCGCGGTGGGTGGAACATATCAACCAGGCCTATGCCAGCCTCTTTACCACCTTCGTCGCCCACACCAACCGGGTCGGGTTTGAGGATGGCCTGCACTTTTGGGGAGGGGCCACCCTCTTCGACCCCAATGGCGAAATGGTGGTCAAAGGCCCTTACGCGGAAGAAAGCCTGACCCTCGCAGAGATTGATCTCAATCAACTTCACCGCACCCGCGCCCGCCTCCCCCTCCTCCGCGACGAACGCACAGGTCTCGTGGTGCGCGAGTTGGGGCGGATTTTGAACGATGGAAAACCAGGAGGGCGGTAGCGTAATGAAAAAAGCCTTATTTTCCCCGTTCGTACAAACGCTCAAAGATGCCTTAAAAGGTGAACTGGTGGCTGTTGTCCTGTTTGGTTCTCAAGCACGCGGAGATGCAAAACCAGAAAGTGATTGGGATGTGCTCGTCATCGCAAACAACCTACCCCCAAAATACTTTGCGCGCTATGCTTACTTAAAAAATCTCGTTCCGGTAGATATACGGGGTGCGGTTTCCATGCTGGCAAAGACACCCAGCGAGTTTGAAAGTTCTCTGCCGGCCCTCTATCTGGATATCGCCGTAGATGGTGTCCTTTTATACGATACCGATGGCTACGCACAAAAGAAATTGCACCAACTAAAAACAATCATTCGCAAGAAAGGACTTCAACGGCAGAAAGTTAATGACGAATATTTGTGGCAATGGAAACAATTTCCAGGCTTTGATTGGGGGTTGGAATGGGACGTACAACTATGACCTCCAAAGATGCACAATACCGTTTGAAAGTCGCACAAGGATTTTTGGAGGAAAGTCGCGAAGATATGGGTCTCAAACGCTGGCGGTCTGCCGTAGACAATGCTCAATTAGCGACGGAAAATGCGGCCAAAGCTGTTTTAGCACTGGTCGTTCCGCTCGGCAAAACGCACAATCCTGCTCATCCCTTACGAAAAGCCGTTCAGGAAAGTCTTTTCCCGGAAGAATATAGGGCACTCGTCGAGCAACTGGCTACGTTATCGGAAACCTTAGGGTTTGATATTCACGTCCAAACCGATTATGGGGATGAAGTGGAAGGGCTAACCCCGTGGGAAATTTTTGGCGAGGAAGATGCCCAACAAGCTATCACAATCGCAGATGAAACCGTAAAACTTGCAATAAAAATCATAAGAGGCCTCCTTGAAAATTGACCTCACTATCAACACCGATCTCGCTCGAGACATCTTAACCGGCTTCATCAAGAGTGAAGTCACCCGCGTCGGCTTCTCCCGTGCGGTGATTGGCCTTTCCGGGGGCATCGACTCCGCCCTGGCCTGTTACCTGGCTGTGGGCGCGTTGGGGCGGGAAAACGTGCTCGCAGTACGGATGCCGTACAAAAGCTCCTCCCCCGATTCCCTGGCCCACGCGGCCCTGGTGATCGAAGATTTACAAATCCCCTCGCTCACCGTGGAAATTACGGGGATGGTGGATGCCCTCTTTGCCCAATTCCCGGACGCCAACGCCCTCCGCCGGGGGAACGCGATGGCGCGGGCGCGCATGATCGCGTTGTTCGATCAATCCGCCGCTTTCAATGGGTTGGTGATCGGGACGGGGAACAAGACCGAGATTCTGTTGGGGTACAGCACCTGGTACGGGGATTCGGCGTCCGCGCTGAACCCGGTCGGGGACCTGTACAAAGCGCAGGTGCGGCAGTTATCCCGTGCGGTCGGGGTTCCGGCCCCCATCGTGGATAAACCCCCCTCCGCGGATCTCTGGGACGGGCAGACGGATGAAGCCGAATTGGGCTTCACCTACGAAGAAGCCGATAAACTCCTTTATTTGTTAGTCGATCAACGGTATCGCCCGGAAGATTGCGTCGAGGCAGGTTTCTCTCCGAAATTTGTCGAGACTATCGCCCGGCGCATCCAACGGAACCATTTCAAAAGGGTCATGCCCCCCATTGCCAAGCTTGGCAACCGGACGATTGGTTACGATTTTCTGTATTTACGCGACTGGGGCACGTAATTTAATCCTTTTCACGTTTCACGCATCCTACCTCGCGGCTTTTCCGTGAAGTGGGATGCGTGAATTTTTTTGTTAACCTCATGCACCTTCGAATTCCTCCTGCACTTCACCATCCCCGCTTTCGTCTGTTGTGGTTCGGGTTGATGGTTTCTATCACTGGCTCACAGATGCAGTTTTCTGCATTGCTGTGGCACATCCGTGAATTAAGCAATGTCGAGAGGGCGGCGATTGCCCTCGGGGCGGTGGGCCTGGCGCGGCTCGTCCCCGTCGTCATCTTTTCGCTCATTGGCGGCGTCGTGGCCGACCGAAGTAACCGCCGAACGGTCATGTTCATCACCCAATCTTCCATGGCGATCATTGCGCTGATTTTGGGCTTGCTCACGTTGACGGGGCAAACTGCGCTCTGGCACATTTACTTGCTAACGGCGCTTCAAGCGGTAGCCCAGGCGTTTGACCTGCCCGCCCGCCAGTCCATCACCCCCAACCTGGTTCCCGCGGATCAACTTCCGAATGCATTTAGCATGACCTCCATCGCCTTCCAAACCGGTTCGATTGCAGGCCCGGCGTTAAGCGGGTTGATCATTGCTTATTGGGGTCTGCCGTACACCTATATTCTCAATGCAATTTCGTTTTTGGCGGTCATCTTTGCGCTGATCAAAATGGGGGACATTCCCCAACAGATCGACCCCTCGAAAAATCGGACCACGGGCATTCAATCCATCAAAGAAGGCATTCTATTCCTCTCCGAGCGCCCGATCATTTTTTCAAGCATGTTACTCGACTTTTTTGCCACCTTCTTCTCTTCAGCCAATACGCTGATGCCCATTTTTGCACGGGACATTCTGCATGTGGGCGAAATCGGGTACGGATGGCTGTCCGCGGGGCAGTCGATTGGTGCGACCCTGGCGGCTGTGACTATCTCCCAAATGGATCGGATACGTAAACAAGGGCCGGTGTTGCTGTGGTCCGTTGTCCTGTTTGGGGTGGCAACGATTGTGTTCGGCGTTTCCACGGGTTTCGCCTTGTCCATGTTGGGGCTGATTTTGATGGGGGTGGCCGACTCGGTCAGTGTGGTCATCCGCAACACGGTTCGGCAATTGAACACGCCCGATCACATGCGCGGGCGGATGGTCAGCATCAACCAGATTTTCTTCATGGGGGGGCCGCAATTGGGTGAAATCGAAGCGGGGATCGTGGCGCAATTGTGGGGCGCGCCCTTTGCGGTGATCTCCGGGGGAGTTGGATGTATTTTGGCGGTGTGGTGGATTGCCCAGCGTTGGCCGCAACTGCGAGCCTATCAGGGTGAACCCGCCGCAACCCCTGCGGCGGCAGACTGAGCATGGACCTTTGGACGCCCCGCCTCCACTTGCGTGAATTTGTCGAGGCTGATTGGCCCGCGGTATTGGCCTATCAAAGCGACCCGCGCTATTTACGCTATTACGAGTGGGAGTCCCGCGACGAACTAGGGGTGCGCGAATTTCTGAAGATGTTCCTCGAACATCAAAAGCAGGACGTGCGGCACAAATTTCAGCTGGCCGTCACCCTGCGCGAGAGCGGTCAATTGATCGGAAATTGTGGGATTCGGATGGATGATCCCGACAGTCGGGTGGGGGATATCGGGTACGAGCTTGCGCCAGATCAGTGGGGGAAGGGGTACGCGACCGAGGCCGCCCGCGAAATCGTTCGGTTTGGGTTTGAGGAGTTGGGTCTGCACCGCGTCTGGTCATGGTGCATTGCCGACAATGTGGGGTCGTGGCGGGTGATGGAGAAATTGGGGATGCGCCGCGAGGGGCGCTTGCGCGAGAATGAATATTACAAAGGTCGCTGGTGGGATACGTTGATGTATGCGATTTTGGAAGACGAGTGGGCGGAAATTCACACAGGTTAGGCCGCTTCAGCGATGGGCACGGTAAACCAAAACGTGCTCCCCGCGCCCAACGTGCTTTTGAACCCGATCTCACCCCCCATCAACTCCACCAGATTTTTCGTCACATTGAGGCCCAGGCCCCACCCCGTCTGTTCCCGCACTTTTTCATCTTCCGAGCGGAAAAACTGACTGAAAATTTTCGGCTGATCCTCCGCCCCGATGCCCAGCCCGTTATCTTTCACTTCCACATATAGATACCGATCCTGAACACAAGCCCCCACGGTAATCTGCCCACCATTGGGCGTGTATTTCCACGCGTTGCTCATCAAATTGGTCAACACCTGAATCACCCGATTGGGATCGACGTAACAATAAGGCAAATCCTGCGGAACTTCAATCTGCAACGTTTGTTCGCGCTCCTGAATTTTGGGGTGCAAACTCTTCACCACCTGCTCCACCAACCCGAACATCGGCACCGCGGCATATTCCAACCGCAAACGCCCCGTCTCGATGCGGGAAATATCCGACAAATCCGACACCAGCACCCGCATCCGCTCCACATTGTTGCGAATGACCTCTAAAAAGCTCTTTTGCGAGTCATTGATCGGCCCAACCATCCCCTGCAACAGCAAATCGGTATACCCTTTGATCGAAGTCATCGGCAGACGCAACTCGTGCGACACCACCGAAACAAATTTTGATTTGGTTTGATTCGCATCCTGCACGGCCTGAAACAAACGGGCATTTTCCATCGCGGAAGATGCACGGGACGCCAACCGCCCAAGGAATTTCGACGCCTCTTCGGGGAAGGGATGGGCACTCTCGACAACCAACAGCCCCAACGGTTGTGCGGTTTGCAAGGGAATGGCGAGACGGGCGGGGATGCCGTTTTCCGCCTCGGGGGGGAACGCGGTCGGGGACCCGTTGACCAACGTTTGGGCCACCACCGGCTCGGACGGGGGGAGGTAGGTTCCCCGATCGGGGTCGCTCACCCGAGCGAGAGTCGTGCCATCCCGTTCGTACAGGGCAATCCATCCGCTGGTGGCCTGGGTCCCGCGCTTCGCCCATTCCAGGGTGATGTCCACGAGGTGATCCAGATCGAGCTGGCGGTTCAGTTCCCGGTCAATTTGTGAGAGGGTTTCAAGTTCGTCCACGCGGGCGGCGAGGGTTTGATCGGTTTGGGTGTACAGGCGAGCGTTTTCAATCGCCACCGCGGCTTGCGCGGCGAACGCATTGAGCATCGAGAGATCAGCCTCGGCAAACAAGCCGGTTTGCACGCGGTTATCCACAAACACCGCCCCAATCACACTCCCCCGCGACCGGAGCGGTGCACACAAAATAGAGCGCAACGCAAATGTGATGACCGATTCCTGACGGGCAAAGCGCGGGTCTTCCTGCGCGTTCGTGGTCACCACCCCCTCCCCGGTGCGGATCACCGTATCAATCACCGTGCGGCTGACCTGCAAATTCTCCTCCGACAAGCTTTCCCCGACAAAATTCCGCGCCGCGCGCAGGACCAAGTCCCCCGACTCGGGTTGGATCAGCACCAGAAAACCGCGCTCGGCCCGCGTCAGTTCGATGACCGCGTCCATCACCTGATTGAGCACTTCATCCAGATTCAAAGACCCCCCCAACATCGTGGAAACCCGATAGAGCGCCGCGAGACGCCCTTGTTCTTCTCCCTCGGCCAGAAAGGTGGCGATGTGCGCCAGACTTTCGGCGGCCTGGGCGGCCAAACGTGCGGTTTCGGCAGGTAGCTCAGTTTGACGCTCCAGGGTCCGCAGGAGTTTGTGGAGGGGTTTCAATTGGTTGGATTTGGAAGTGATCATGAAAAGGTTCCTATGAATTCCACGCGTTCTGTGAAAAACAAAAACCGCATGGAAACAGGGTGAACACGAAACGCTTAAGGCTGATTTGCCCCGCGGTAGGCGCACAAATCTTGCAGAGGGCAGTCTGGACAGCGTGGTTTACGGGCGGCGCATATTTCCCTGCCCAGCCGGATGATGTTTAAATGTGCGGCGTAATATGTTTCGGGCGGAAAAAGGCTGGCGAGGTGCGGATGCGCTTGTTCGGCAGTCATCGGTTCGGGGCGCAAACCAAGCCGCCCGGAAACGCGATGGATATGGGTATCCACCGGAAAAGCAGGTTTGTCCAGGGAAAATTGCAGAACGATGGTGGCCGTTTTGGGGCCAACGCCTTTGAACTGAATGAGCCAATCAAAGGCTTCCTGATCGGGGAGGTCTTTCAAAAAATCCAGGTTCAGCTCTCCCCGGAGAGCGGTGATTTCGCGCAGGACTTGTTGGATCCGTGCCCCTTTCTGGTTTGCCAAACCCGCCGGGCGAATAGTGTCCTGTACGGCGGCGAGAGGGGCATCCCGGACAGCTTCCCATGTGGGGTAACGCGCTTTGAGGGCTTCGAAGGCTTTATCCCGGTTATTATCGTTGGTACTTTGAGAGAGGATCGTGGAGACGAGTTCGTCTAAGGGCGGCAGGGGGTTGCGCCATTCCGGGTAGCCGTAAAACTCAAGCAGGCGTTGGTGAACGGTGAGAGCTTGGTTGGAAAGGTTCATACAAGAGAAAACGTAGAACGTAGAACGTAAAGCGCAGAACGAAATACGAGTTAAATTTTTTGCAGTTCAAAACACGGATGGCCTTCGCCGACCAAAATTTGGCGATAGTTATGGACAGACATGGATGGCCCGAAGGTGCTTAAAGTTTCCCACTCCCTTTCGGAAAGAACATTGAGTTGTCGTAGCACTTCCATAACAACCGCGGAACGGACATTTGGCCGCGCCCCCCCATCGGAAATTTTCACCATGATGCCGATTCCGGGTGCATCCGGGCGGAGGACGCCGGGCAGGAGGCCGATCCCCTGATACCCTTCCGCGCCCCCTTTGGAGACGATTCGTCCGCGGGTGACTTCCATCAGGCAGGTGTCGAACTCGCCCGGGCCAGCGATCATGACCGGATGGGTCATCATTGCGTGGGTGATGGTGCGGCAGGCCTCCGCGCGGGCGGGGGAAAGCTCCACGGGATCGCAGAGACGGGCGTAGGCGAGGGCGGCGTTGTACAGCGGCACGGCAAAGTTCGGAGCCGAACAGCCATCAATCCCTACGCTGACCTGGTCGGGCGTCAAATCGCACATCTCGGCGAAAGCCGACAGGATACTTTTTTGGAGAGGGTGCGCGGGGTTGACGTAGTCTGCAAGCGGCCACCCATGGAACTGGGACGAGGCCAGCATTCCACTGTGTTTGCCGGAACAGTTATGCCGGTTGGACGTGGGGACTTCGCCGCGCGCGTGCATGGCCGCCTGCGTGGGTTCATGGGACGAGGGATGCACCCCGCAGAGAAGATCGTTTTCTGTGACCCCCGCTTTTTGCTGAATGGAACGCGCCACGGCCACATGGTCGTCCGTGCCGTCGTGCGAGGCACAGATCAGGGCGGTTTCCTCGAGGGTGAAGTTGAAGGCTTGCGGCCCGCCCGCTTCGACAAAGGGCAATGCCTGGAAAGGTTTGGCCGTGGAGCGGAGATAGGTGCGGGCGTGTGGGTCCCCATGCCACGCGAGGAGCGTGCCATGCCGATCCACCACCGCCACCGCGCCGAAGTGGATGGATTCCACAATGGAGCCACGTGTCAATTCATAAATGGGAGAATAAACAGAAGAAGGTGGATTGGACATGATCAAGGATTGGGGTTCGAGGAGGTGTCTTCGTAGGGGAAGTAGTGCTGTTTATAATAATGATGGAGGCCGTACCGCAGGCGTTGGGTGTATTGTTCGGTGCGGTCTGCCGGAAATTCCAGATGCGACAACAAAGTGGGAATCAAACTTTCAGTCGCGGTGGGCAGGGAGTTTTTTTCGTGGAGTTTTTCCAGCTTTTTCTGGATTTCTTTCAAAAAGGATCGCTGATCCCGCACGTTTTGAACGTTGATCAGGCCACTGCGCCCACTAACGATCAAGTGGTTCTTAAAGGCAGGCGTGAGAAGAATGTCGAGGGCATTGATCCAATCGTTGAGGTTGGCGTTTTCCAGAAACGGAGGTTGGTTGACGACGACCGTATCACCGACAAACACGACACTGGCCTCGGGCACGATGAGCCAGATCGCGCCAGGGTTGGGGCCGGCGTGATGTTCGAGGATCACGGTATAGTCCCCCCATTCCAGCATCATCTGGTCGGTGAACGTGACGGTGGGTTTGGTCCAACGCAACCCGCTGAGGCCCTCGCAGATTTCCCATTCGGCCCCAGTTTCCAGGGTTTGGCCTTTGAAAATGGCAGGGCGGGTGTCCAGTTCCACGTTTGTTTTTTCGTGGGCAATGACGGGGCAGTCGAGGACGCGGACGCCCAGGGTGCGGTCAATGTGGGAATCCATGTTGACCAGCATCCGGCTCACGCCCCCCTGATTGCGGAGGGAGGCCTGCCAGGAACGGCCATGATCGGGATGGGGAGGGGCATCGATCATCAAAACCCCGTATGGGAGGGCCAGCGCCCCCAGCGTCACACCTGGATAGGTGTTGGAAATAAAAATGTTTTTTTCGATTTGTTGCATTGGGACTCCAACATGCCAAAAATGAATGAATTCAAAAGAAGGTTCCCCTTAAACCCTTAAAGGATGTCCCCACCCTGCACCCTGTTTTACGCAATAACCAATGGGGTTATGAAGACTCGAAAGGCAAACTGAACAAAAAGACGGAACCCTGTCCCGGTTCGCTTTCAACCCATATCCGGCCATTGTGCCCTTCAACGGCTAAACGGCAAAAAGCCAGGCCTAAACCAATCCCTCTCCCGCTCGTATGCAAGCGGGTAAATTTATCGAAAATTGAATCGCGTTTTTCGGCGCTGATGCCAGGGCCATTGTCTCTCACCCAAAAAAGTACGCCATCATCAAAGGCTCTGGCTCCCGCCCAGATTTGTCCCCCGAGAGGGGTGTATTTGATGGCATTTTCGAGCAGGTTGATGATGACGCGGCGGATCATATCCCCATCAATGTTCATAGTGGGCAACTCTACCGGGAGTTCGGTCAGGACTTCTTGTTTTTTGCTTTCGGCAATGGGTTTGACCGCATCAACGGCATCGTGAATAATCCCAAATAGTTTGGTTTCATCACGATTTAGCACCGGTTGCCCGGCTTCGAGGCGTTTGAGGTCGAGAAGGGAACTGGTCAGGCGTTGGATGCGTTCCGCGGAACGCACCGCGACATCGATCAGCGTATTGTACATGCTCTCCTCTTCCGAGAGCATCGACGCCAGAATATCCATGCTGTAGAGGACGTTCGCCAGGGGGGAGCGCAGATCGTGATAGATCATGGAAATCAGGTCATCCCGAAGCGTGTCGAGGTGTTTGCGTTCGGTGATGTCCCGTAAAATCCACTGTAAGAAACTTTGATTATCGAAGAAAATTTGACGAACGTTGACTTCGATGGGAATTTCGATTTCCGCCGCAGGGTGTAAAGTCGCTTCGTAGTACACCATGACATCGTCGCGCAGGTTTTCAAAATCCGCGCCTCCGACTTTTTTCAGATCGATGTCATGTAGTTGCTGGATTTTCATTTCCATCAACTCCGCTTTGGACACACGGTTGACAAAAGCCGCAGGCCGATTGGCCTCAACGATTTTCCCATCCCAATCCGTGATGACGATGGGGTCAATGCTGTCTTCAAACAGTTCCTGAAAACGCTGGCGGGCGTTTTGGAGGTTGTTCAATAAAGCGCGCTGTTCAATCACGGCTCCAGCCAGACTGCCAATGCCCTCTAAAAGCATTTGGGTATCTTGGGGGAACTGACTGTTGGTGGGGTTGATCGCTTCGAGCACCCCGATGATTTCCCCCCGGGAGCGAATGGGCGCACAGGCGATAGCACGGGTTTGAAACCCTGTGTTTTTGTCTACACGGGCGTTGAAATTTGGGTCTTTGCTTGTGTCGGGGATAATCTCGGCCACCCCTGTCCGGGCCACTCGCCCGACGATCCCCTGTCCGATTTTCAGCTTGAGACCGCGCACCTCACTGGCGACGGGGCCAGTGGCCTCTTTGATTTCGAGCATTTCGCCATCAGGAGTGATCAACGCGAGGGAAACCGCTTCCACGTCGAGGGCTTGATGCACCTGCTTGAGCACCCGTTGCAAAATATCCTCGGTGCCTAGCGCGGTGGTGATGGCGAGCGAACTTTCGGCCAGCGCGGACATCACCCGCGCCCGGTTGACGCTGTCCGCATAGAGTTGGGCGTTCAACACCGCAATTCCGGCCTGATCGGCAATCGCTTGCACCAGATTCAGATGCGCTTCGTCAAAGGTGTTGGGTGTGGGATGAACGAGGGTTAACACCCCCACGAGGGTTTGGCGCACCGTGAGGGGGGCGCTGACTGCCGATTTCGCTCCCGTTTGGTCGGGGGAGTCATCGGGGCGTTTTGTCCACCGTATATCCAGGGACGTGTTGGTGATCAGGACGGATTTGCGATGCCGCATGACCCATCCGGCCAGCCCTTTTTCGATGGTCTCGCGCAACTGTTCGGTTCGCTGGATGTAAACCTGTTCGCCGTAGATCATTGTAGAGTCTACGGGATGCTCGTTTTCGTCCAAGACAATGATACTTCCGCTATTTGCCCCCACAAATTGCGAAGAAAGCTGTAAAACCCGCTCCAGCACGGTATGTAAATCCAATGCGGACGCCAGTTCACGGCTAATCTTATAGAGAAGTTCCAGAGAAGTGAGAGATGCCTCCTCCGGTTGAGAGACCAATGTGATCATCGCGTGTATTTTATCATGGTAACGGGTCATGAGAAAACCCGAGAATTAACTGTGTTCCGTTGCTGATGGATATTAACGTCCCTTAGGTTTTGGGTGTCCTATTCGGAATTTTGAAGGATTTTCGGGAGCGCCATCAACCAGACGACGATACTCATCTCGATCACAGATTGCGTTTTTGTGACCCATGGATCAGGTGATCACGGATGGTTCTTTAAAACCTATCCGTGATCACCTGATCCGTGAGTCACATGGATATTTACTCATAAAAAAAGCGTAATTCCTGACCGTTGACGGTATATCGTATGCGGTTCTGAATCAGGTTCTCAAAAACGGAAGGTTGAGAAACAACACTTCCGTCGTGAGGCGGGTGTTGACATTACGCTCCAGGCGTTCCAGGGCTTGTTCGAGATTGAGAATGGCGAATCGGATTGCTGATTGCGGAATCTGACCCGATAAGCGCTCGATGGCGTCCTCGCGGTCCAGGTTGGCGGTCCGTTCGGTTAATCCGTTCGCGTGGTGCAACACATCATGCCACAAAGATATCCAGATGCGAATGGCCTGACGCAAGGTGTTTTTGTCATTTGAGATTTTTTCGGCGTAGGCAAACCGCGCTACCCGATTATCGTGCAGGAGTTGAATATGTTCATCCACCCAGGCCTGACGCTGTTCCATCGCTTCGGGGTGATGGTGCAGAAAATGGGCATACCCCGGCAAACCGCCGGAGACATGCGCCAACAATTTCGCTTCTTCCGCGGGGATTTGCCATTTTTCAACCAACCCCTCTGCCAGTTTTTGAAGCGAGAGCGGGCGCAGGCGCAAGACTTCACACCGGGAAACGACCGTGGGCAACAAAGCATCGGTACTTTCCGCCGTCAGAATCAGAATCACCTGGGAGGGGGGTTCTTCGAGGGTTTTGAGCAGGGCGTTGGCGGCGCTGGGGTGGGCTTCTTCAAAGCGAAGGAGGAGGGCGACGCGGTAACGAGCCTGGTAGGGGGCGAGATTCACCGTGCGTTGGAGGTCCCGAATCTGATCGACTTTGAGCGTGCCCCCGACTTCTTCGGCCTGGACCACGGTAAGGTCGGCGTGCTGTTGGCGGGCGATCTGCGAACAGGTGCGACATGACTGGCAGGGCACGCCGGGTGCGAGCGGGGTGGGGCAGTTGATCGCCTGAGCAAGCGATAACGCCAGGGTACGCCGCCCCGCGCCCGCCGGGCCGGTGATCAAATACGCGTGGCGAAGTCCCCCCCGCGCGATTTGTCCCGCCAGGAGTTGTGCCGCCCATTCATGTCCGAGAAGATTCCAGGTTAGTGAGGTATTCAATGAGGGTCTGCCTGTTGCGTGATGCGTGATGCGTGATGCGTGATGCGTGATGCGTGATGCGTGATGCGTGATGCGTGATGCGTAAATCATATCGCATTTATTTTCGGTTCTACGCTCAAAGCTCCACGTTCTCCGTTCAAGTTGACATCGATTCTACCACCCGTTACAATCCCCACATGAATTTATTGGATGGTTTGAATAAACAACAAGAAGAGGCTGTGAAGGCTTGTTATGGGCCAGTTTTGGTCTTGGCCGGGCCAGGCTCCGGGAAAACGAAAGTCCTGACACATTCGATTGCTTATCGGGTGGGCACCCTGGGTGCGCGTTCCTTCAATATTTTGGCGGTGACGTTCACCAACAAAGCGGCGCGGGAGATGGAACACCGCGTGGAAGGCTTGTTGGGCGGGCAAGCGCAGGGATTGACGTTGGGTACGTTTCACGGGATTTGCGCCCGCATCCTCCGCCGCGAAGCCGAACGCCTGCCCTTCGACCAGAATTTTGTCATTTTCGACGCCGACGATCAAGAAAAACTGGTCAAACAAGCCCTCAAAGACCTGAACGTTGATGAAAAAAAATTCAACCCGGGCAGTGTGCATGGCTCGATCTCCAAGGCCAAAAACGAACTGATCTCCGCCGAAGGGTATATCATCCAAAACTATCGGGATGAGGTGGTCAAACGCATTTTCGCCCGCTACCAGGAGCTTTTACTCGCCAGCAACGCGGTGGATTTTGACGATTTATTGTTATGCACGGCCAACCTGCTGGAAGAATATCCCGAAGTGCGCCAGAAATACGCCCGTCGCTACGAACACATTCTGGTAGACGAGTTTCAGGACACCAATACCGCCCAATACACCCTGCTCAAACATCTGGCCTCCGCCCACCAAAATATTTTTGTCGTTGGGGACGAAGATCAATCTATTTATCGCTGGCGGGGGGCAGATTACCGTAACGTCCAACGGTTCGAACAAGATTTTCCCGGCGCGCGAGTGATCAAGTTGGAGGAAAATTATCGCTCCACCCAAACCATTTTGGATGTCGCGATGGCGGTCATTGACCGAAACCAGTTCCGTCACAAGAAAAAACTTCACACATCGCGCGGCACGGGGCAAAAAATTACGTGGCACGAAGCCTATAACGACCATGTTGCCGCCGAGTATGTGGTGGACAACATCGCCCTCACTGTGAGCGACAAACGCGCCACCCCCGGTGAGTTTGCGATCATGTATCGCACCAACGCCCAATCCCGGGTGTTGGAAGAAGCCTTCTTAAAAGCTGGTTTACCTTACAAACTCGTTGGCGCACAACGCTTTTACGGGCGGAAAGAAGTCAAAGACGTGATTGGGTACCTGCGACTGATTCAAAACCCCTCGGATGAAGCCAGTCTCCTGCGCGTGATCAACACCCCCGGACGGGGCATCGGCGACAAAACAATTGCCGCCCTCCGCGCCCTGGCGGGGAAAGTGGGGCTGACCTCGGGCAATCTCTTGCTTGAACTCCGACAAGGTCCCGCCTCTGCACATTATGCCGCCCTGCCCGGACGCGGTGCCCCCGCCCTGGCCGCGTTTGGCGAAATGCTCTATCGCTGGCTGGTAAAACGTGACGATTCATCCCCCCTTCAACTGATGGATCAAATCCTATACGATCTGGAATACGAAACCTATCTGGACACCAGCAACGAAGAGGGGTTGGGACGCTGGGAAAACGTGCAGGAATTGCGCCGCCTTGCCACCGAATACACCGAACGCAGTTTGGTGGACTTTTTACAGGACATTGCTCTGGTTTCTGATCAGGACACCCTCGCGAACGCGACCGACGCCCCGACCCTCCTCACCTTCCATGCGGCCAAAGGGCTGGAATTCCCCGTCGTCTTCATCGTCGGGCTGGAAGATGGCACCCTGCCGCACATCCGCTCCAAAGAAGACCCAGAAGCGATGGCTGAAGAACGTCGCCTGTTTTACGTGGGCATTACCCGGGCCAAAAACCAGTTGTATCTGATCAGCGCCATGAACCGCACCACCTACGGCTACTCCGAACCGACTGACCCCTCCCCGTTCGTGACCGAAATCCCCGCGGAACTCCTCAACGGGGGTGGCTCAACCCGCAAAAAACGGGCGGACATCCGCGCTACCACCGCAGAACCCACCACTTGGGAAAAATTTCAACAAACGCGAACAGGGGCACCGGCTGTCCCTGTCCGGGCGCGGTATGCCGCGGGGATGCGGGTGCGCCATGCGTCCTGGGGCGAGGGCATGGTGCTCAATAGTCGGTTACAGGATGGGGACGAAACGGTGGATATTTTCTTTGAAAAGGTAGGGCTGAAACGGGTGGCGGCGTCGTTGGCGAATTTGGTCGTGGTCGCGAAGTGAATGACTTGAGCCGAAAAAAAGGATGGATGGGGGAATGTACATTCCCCCATCCATCCTTTTTTTCGGAGTTTCTTTATTAGGTAAAGTGAGTGCAGGAGGTACCGGATGTCCACCAACAAAAAAAAGAAGAAAACCCGTAGCAAACCGGGGAAACGGTATCCTTTTCTGATGTACAGGCGCACAATGAACCGCGTCTGGGGGATTACGTTGTTGCTGGGGTTGGTGTTGTTAGGTTTGTGGTGGTACGGGAGTGCGTTTACCGAACTGTACCGCGGCGGATGGGTGGATACCATGATCCTGATTTCGTGGGTGGTCGCCCTGGGCGTCAGTGCCATTGCTTTTTTCGGGCGGTTTCTCAGTTACGTGCAAGCCAACGTGGATCACTTTGTCATTCGCACTCCGTTTTTTAAGCTGAAAGTTTCCTACAAACGCATTATCGAAGTGCGTTCGACGGAATTTCACAAATTATTTGATGCTGAAAATTTTTCGTGGGCGGAGCGTACGTATCTCGAGCCGTTCATTGGGGACACGGCGGTCGTCATCAACCTGCGCGAATATCCCATTTCTCCCAACATTCTCAAATTCTTTTTCTCGAAATTTATGCTTTCCCCGCGCGACAAAGGGTTTGTCATCATGGTCCCGGATTGGATGGCGTTCAGTCTGGATTTGGATAGCCGATACAGCACGTACCAGCAAAAGCATAGCCCCCGGCCACAAGGATTAGGATTTCAGCGAGGAACGTATCGCGGGTAGGTGTCTGCGTCTACCTATTTAACATCGTCATCGCCCTTCAAGGCACGTTCGGCTTTCTTCTGCATTTGATTCGCCCGCTCTCGTTCATACAAACTGACATTAACCAGCGAAATCGCCGCGTAATCGGCAATCGCTTCGAGTAAAAACTGGTTGCTTTTTGTAAAAGGTTGGGCCTGCTTCCGCATCACCACCAACAAACCAATCACGTGTTTTTGCGCTTTGATGGGCATCACCATGATGGATTGCCCGGCAGTCTGCACCTTAAACCGTTTGAGCGGTTCCCCGTGCAGGGTCAACGGTTCCCCGGACAGGGCGACGAGGGAACTGATCCCATCATCGAACGGGCGATTCAGACGCCCGTCCAGGTCTTCGGGCATGTTGTGCTGGGCACGCAAAAGCAGGACGTTGTGCCGCTCATCGCGAATCAACAACCATCCCAGATCGGCATCCGTGACCAGGATCGAACCTTCGATGACCTTTTTGAACAGCGCTTGCGGGTTGGTGATGGATGTAACGGCTTTGCCGATGGCGATGATGGTGGTTAATTCCCGCACCCGTTGTTGCAATTCAGCATTGGCCTGTTGAACTTGTTGCGCCAGTTGGAGGCGTTCTACCCGACTGCGGGTGGTTTTAACTGCCCGCTCCACCGCATTGATCACTTCCGCTTCCCGAATCGGGGTTGTGAGAAAATCCGTCGCCCCCATGCGAATAGCGTGTAAAATGTCGTTTTGGTCATTCTTTCCAGCCACGACAATGACCGGGATGTCCATCCCCTGCGATTGCAAAATGGCGAGTAAATCTTTGGCACTCAGGTCGGGGAGGCGCAGGTTGGTGATCATCACCTGCGGGTTAAATTGCCCAAATTGGAGGATAGCATCACTGGCCTGCGCGACCGTTTTGACCTGGTAACCCATTGGCTGTAAGGCCTGGCGGGCCACCAGATCACGGGTGATAGGATCACTTTCAACGATGAGAATACGTTCGAGGGTAGGGGTGGGCATACATTTATGATAGCATGTTTGAGGGAAAAGAGGGAGGCAGGTCAGAAAAAATCTAGCATGAATCTTATGCATGGGTTAGAGTTCTCTAAGAGGGAGGGGATCACGCTTGACCTGGAGTATCCTCCCTGCATACAATTCGTCCGAAACCATCCGCAAAGTCTTTTCCAGAAAGCATAACCCTGAACAACGAAACTAGCGTCCACAAGATTCTTCTCTCCATCAGAAATCAAAAGGCATACACCATGAAGACCTCTTTCAAAATCGTCCTCGCCATCACCGCCCTCACCCTGGCCGCCCTCGCCTGCCAGACGTTGGGCGGGTCCCCCACGACCCCGTCCGGGGTGTCCACCCCCGTCGTGCAACTCGAAGCGCCCAGCGTCGAAAACACCACGTCCACGGAACCCATCTTCCTCCCGCCCGACTCCCTGACGGCGTTGTATGAACGGGTCAGCCCCGGCGTTGTCTCCATCCGTGTCCTCACCGCCGACGCCGGCGGACAGGGATCGGGATTTGTCATTGACATGGACGGACACATCCTCACCAATTACCACGTTGTCGAAGGGGCCACGGACATCGAAGTCGATTTTACGAGCGGGTTCAAAGTCCGCGGGGAAGTGATCGGCGTTGATCTCGACTCCGACATCGCCGTGCTCAAAGTCATCGCCCCCGCCGAAGAACTGCACCCGATCCCGCTGGGCGACTCCTCACAGGTCAAAGTGGGGCAGTTGGTCGTCGCCATCGGCAACCCGTTTGGATATAGCAGTTCGATGACGATTGGCATCGTCTCTGCGAAAGGCCGCACGCTCGACTCTTTGAACACTGCGGACGGCGGCAACCCCTATTCCGCGGGAGACATTATTCAGACCGACGCCGCCATCAACCCTGGCAACTCCGGCGGCCCGCTCATCAATATGGATGGCGAAGTGATTGGCATTAACCGCGCGATTCAAACTGAAACCTTCAGCACCAGCGGGGAACCTGTCAATAGTGGCATCGGCTTTTCCATCTCCATCAACATCGTCAAACGCGTCACCCCGTTTCTCATTTCGCAGGGATATTATGAATATCCGCTGTTAGGCATCAGCAGTCCGCCAGAAATCACCCTGTTTGATCAGGAATTCAACAATCTTCCGCAATCCACCGGGGCACTCGTCACCTTCCTCGTCGCAAACGGCCCGGCGGATCAGGCTGGGGTACAGGTAGAGGATCTCATCACCCACATTGACGGCACCGAAATCCTGGTCTTTGGCGATTTGCTCAGTTACCTCATCGTCAATAAAAGCCCCGGCGATCAGGTCGTCTTAACCGTCCTCCGCAACGGCTCGCCAATGGACATCACCATCACCCTCGGCAGTCGCGGAGTCAACCAACCTTAATTTGAACTCAGTGTAGTTCCGTAAAAAAGAGATGGATGGGGACAAGTTTGCCCTCATCCATCTCTTTTTTGCGGGTATCTCTTTTTTGTGCAATTCCCATCATTCATCATTGAGTCATTCGCATGTCCAACCTCCAAGCTGATCTCGAAGCCCTGCTTGAAAACGAAGCCTTGACCGCCGATCTGAATGACGACGCGGCCAACGTGTTACTGGATTGGGGCATGTCCCGCGTCCGCCTCCTTCACCGGCTCGCAGTGGACGAACCTGATCCCGAAGGGTACCTCTCCACCCAGACGAAAGCAAACCGAAAGATGATGCGCGCCATCAACACCTGGACCGCCTCCCGCGCGGAAAAAGACCCCGCCGGACATCTCGCCGCCCTCGAAGACATCCTGACCCACGCGGGGGTGAGCGCTTCGCCCGAACAGCAGACCGCCTTCCTCACCGCCCACCTCTCCGACGCGCCCCCGGAATTTATCACGCAATTACGCAGTTTTTGTAATCGTCAAGAGTAACTACTCAGTCAGAGTAAAGGTTAGCCCGAAAAAAGGGTGAAAGGGGGATTGTACATCCCCCTTTCACCCTTTTTTTCGGAAGTTTCCTCTCTAAGCCTGAGCAGTTACGAATACACTTTTTGTGAAAACAGATAAAATAAAATACGTCGCCCTGGGGCGACGTATTTTATTTTGATAGGAGATCATCTATGGCAAAAAAGAAATCCTCTTCTCGAAGCGGGGGCATCCCAAAAAATTTGCAGGGAATCGCCGGGCTGGCGGTCATTGGCCTGGTCCTGCTCTTTGGCTTTTTGGGGCTGGACCCGCTGGGGTTGTTGGGTGACGGGGAACAGACCCCCGCTCAACCCAGTGAAGCCACCACCGGAGAGAATCCTGATCCCGTGGTGGAATCCCTCCCCTCGTCCGGGAGTTGGTGGGAAGTCTATTTCACCGACCCGATCAACATGAACAACCCCGACCAAATCGCCGGAACCATCGAAGAAACCATCATTACCTACATCAACCAGGCTCAATCGGTGATCCATATCGCGGCGTTTGAGTTCAACCTGACCCCCATTGCCGAAGCGCTCATCGCCGCGCACGACCGGGGGGTGGAAGTGATGTGGGTGACGGACGACGAACATGGCATCGAGGCCGACGAGGAAGAGGGGCACGGCCAGTTTGCAATGCTCGAAGACGCGGGGATTGAGGTGAAAGACGATGGCCGTAGTGCGTTAATGCACAACAAGTTCATCGTGTTTGACGGGCAAATGGTGTGGACGGGCGCGACGAACCTGACCGTGAACGGGATTTTTGAAAACAATAACAACGCGATCCTGATCCGCTCCTCTCGCGTGGCGGCGATTTTTGAGAGCGAATTTCAGGAAATGTGGGCGGGCGAGTTTGGGCCGACCTCCCCTTCGACGGTGGATGAACAAAGTGTGACGGTGGAGGGAGTTCCGGTGCAAATTTTGTTTGGCTCGGAAGATGAGGTGATTTTACATCTGCTCCCGTACATCGAGGGGGCGCAGTCCAGCATTCGGTTTATGGCTTTTTCGTTTACGCAAGACGATTTGGGGGACGCAATGCTGGCGCGGGCCGCGGACGGCGTGGATTTGAGCGGGATTTTTGAAACCCGCGGGAGCGAAACCGATTCGAGCGAGTTGGGCAAGATGTTCTGCGCGGGGTACGCGATGCGACAGGACGGCAACCCCAGCACCTTCCACCACAAAGTGATCGTCATTGACGAACAAATCGTCGTGACCGGTTCGCTGAATTTTTCCGAGAATGCCGACAACAGCAACGATGAAAATGTCGTGATCATTGCCGATCCGACGATTGCGAAGTTATTTTTAGAAGAATTTGACCGCCGTTGGGCGGAGGCTAGAGACCCAGACGGGGCGGAGTTAGGGTGTAACTAAAAAAAGAGTTCCGAAATCTTGGAGATTTCGGAACTCTTTTTTAGGGGTATTTTATGGCTCGGTAATGCCTTGAACGGCAATCCAAATCGGTTCAGCAAACGGGCCAGGACCGGGACCCCCAACTGTCCAGATGGTATCTGTAAAGGTCATCGTTACACCAGGAGCGAGATAATCTGCGATGGGTTCAGGCCAGGAACCCTCCAGATCGCCCCTATTCCACACCATGCCTTGAAGATTGGTAATCGGTTGGTCTGTATCATTCCGAATCGTCACGCCAACCATGGCTCCATTAATAATTTGCACCGTGTTCGTCATCACAATGGTAGGGGCCATGTAGTGGATATCGCTGGTCATGTTCCAACTTACAATTTCCACTTCCATGCGCGCAACTTGTGTGCAATCCACAAGGAGGAAATATTCAAAAGGATTCCGCTGATCTGGCAGGGTGGCCGTAAAAACTGGTGTCGTTAATGTTGATGTGATGAATTCATTATTCTGATCGAAAGCCCTGATTTCGATATTCACATCATACACTGCGTTCGGGTTAGTGGTTACTACGTTTCCTGCGGCTCCCGCGTAATAGGTGAGGGGCACACACCCTGTTCCTAGCTCTGTGATTTTAACCGGGGCAGGAGAACTGACATAAGGTAGAAAGAAGCAATAGGTATCCAGACAAGGCGTCCCGGCAATGACTGAGCTACTCCCTGGGTTAAATACCAGAACGAGGAGCAACAAAACATCCAGGAACACACGCGGGCGAAGGATTAGTCTGCTGTTCATTGTGTAATAAACCAGGAACAAATGCCGGGCAATACGATGGGACGGCTTAATACACCGTAAAGTAAGTTTTCCCACATTTGCACACGTAACAAACTTCAGAGGACTTCCTTTACAAAGCACTTAACCAGATTTACGGGCCTGTCATAGAGATTTCAGAACTCTTTTTTAGGGGTATTTTATGGCTCTGTAACCCCTTGAACCGCCACGTAAACAGGTGTTATAGAAGGCCATCCTATCCCATGTATCGTATCTGTAAAAATGAAAGTCTCACCAGGAGCCAGATAACCAGTCACCGTTTGAAGATCCAAACTGTATAAACTGTCTAGTGCCCAAGCCAGTCCTTGAACGTTAGTAATTGCTTGATTTGTATCATTTCGTATCGTCGTGCCGACTTTTATGCCATCATAAATTGGAACTGTATTCGTCATTATGATCGTAGGGATAATGTAGTTTATGCTACTGGTCAAACTCCAATTCACAATTTCAACTTCTGTATGTGCGACTTGAGAGCTATCGACCATGACCACAATATCAAATGGGTTGACTTGAGTTGGAAAAGTAGTTGTTAATATTGTTGGTTCTGAAAAGGTAGCCAGCAATTGGTTATATTCATCAAAGGTCCTCACCTCGATATTCACATTATATACAGCATCTGCGGTAGTCGTCATCACATTTCCTACAGCCCGTACGTAACCTTCATAGGTGCCACTGATCCGAAATTCTGTGATTTTAACCGGGGCTGGAGAACCCACGTAAGGTAGGAAGAGACAATAGGTCTCCGGGCAGAGGAAATTAGCCATAACTGAGCTATTGCCCGAGCTTAACATTAGAGCCAGCAGAAGCAAAACATTAAGGGCAACGCGGGTACGAAAAATTAATCTGTTGTTCATTGCGTAATAAACCACGAACAAATGCCAGGTAGCACGATCGGACGACTAAGCCAGACGCCAGGGCCCGTCAGGCCTCGATAAAGTTCAACGTTTAAGTAGCGCGCAACGCCAGAATAACACACGACTGGGTAAACCATGGCAGAATATGCAGTCTGGGAATAGGTATCAACAGAAATGGTTCGAGTATTTTCAAAATCATGCAAACTCATATATCCCCTGTAAATGTTGGCCCCATCAGAAACCCGAATCCACTTGATCTGAATGTTTTGAGTTTGTTGAGTGTCAAAAGTTCCTGTATCTTTAATGACTGCAAAGAATACAGTGCTGTATCCGACAGGCAAATAAAGATTATTCTTATAAGCGGCCCGACCACTAACAGTATTATAAACCCAACCTTCGGTCAAGTCTGTTACATTAACGGGTGCATTTCGATCCGAACCTATGAATGACCAAACCGTGTAACACGCGCCAAAAGGAGCAGTATGCCAGTTAGTAGAGGAGTCGGGCCAGGCAATAGAGTTATTATCCCTCAGGAAGGAATTTTGATAAATCTGTGTACCTGGATAAGGTGCCTGATCTATTGCCAAGCCGCCAATTTTAATAGATTGTGGGTTATATAACTGATGTTACGCAGCCTTGAGAACTTGGAGTTCGTCATAAGCCACGCGAATAGCCTTGAGATACAAATGGGCGCGCAAGGCAAAATGATTCAGATGACGCTTGAGTTTGAGAC
>WBZL01000526.1_pt1 | contig 42474 bp, 31 predicted proteins | sample 5204291 | NCBI WGS metagenome assembly WBZL01 (sample SAMN12344345, study PRJNA552823) | activated sludge metagenome | biome: Activated sludge suspended growth; feature: Nitrification reactor; material: Wastewater; isolation source: activated sludge from nitrification reactor of wastewater... | reverse complement strand
CCGCTCACCGGGATCTCGCCGTTACGCAGTTTGTCGAGGACGTTTTCGACCTTGTGCGTGAAGGCTTCGATGAAGCGGCATTCGACGACGCCGGCACCGCCCTTGATGGTGTGCGCGGCGCGGAAGAACTACAGATCCCGGATCAGTCGGTCTTTCCCGCCAACGCTCAGTCGGCTAAGCTCAGGAAGTTCATCCATCATTCAACATCAGCACAAGGCGTGCCCAGATCCTGCTGAGTAGTTACTCCTGATGATTCTGACGGGGATGCTGTAAACCTGCCGAACGTGGTTCTCATGCTGGTGGCAGTCAAGGGATTGATCGACGTCGGTGAACTGCGCGACGTGTGGCGGGTTGGCCGCTTCGAGTTCGGCGTCGCCATGGTGGCTTTTGCCGGCGTGCTGCTGCTCGGCATCCTGAAGGGGCTGATTGTCGCGGTGCGGGTCTCGATGTTGTTGCTCATACGGCGGGCAGCACACCCGCATGTGGCTTTCATTGGCCGCAACCCGGGCATCCGCATTTACTCCGTCATCGAGCGCAACGCGGTCTGGCAGCAAATCCGCTCGAACGCCGCACCGCTCGGCCTGGTGGTGAGCAACCTTTCCAGCTCACCCGTTGTCGATTGACCGGCGCACGCATGCTGGCGCAGCTGCACGGGGATCTCAAGGCCGCCGGGATTCGCCTGCGGCTGGTGGCGGCACATGCGGCCGTGCGCGACATCCTGCGCGCCGAAGGCCTTGAGGAAAGCATCGGCTACTTCGGCCGCAGGATCACGACGGCTGACGTCATCGACGAGTTTCAGGGCCATCCGGCAGGTGGGGCGGCCTGACCTCGTCACAGGCCTAGATCCGGCTCAGTAGTTCGGTCTTCTTGGCAGCAAACTCTTCGGCGCTGAGAATCCCCTTGGCGTGCAGGTCGGCCAGCCGCTCGATGAGCGCGAAGATGTCGCTCCCACCGCCGGACGGGTGCGCGCCGCGGGAATCCGAAGGCGGCGCTGACGAGGGGGCGGCGGCGGGGGGGGGAATGGCCGCAGCCTGGAGCTGGCCGTCCACCGCGACGACCGGCAGGCTGGCCACGTCCACCAGGCCGTACTGGCTGGAAAACGTCAGCGACCCGCCAAGGCCTTGCTGCTGCGAGAAACCGCCGATCTGATGATCGAGCGTATCGTAGATCGTCACCCGGCCGCCAAGCTCGATCGCTAGCCGGCGGGCCTGGGCGAAGTAGGCGTAGCGGACGCCGTTCTGCGCACCGGTGCTGGTCGGCCAGCGCAGGTCCCCGCCCCACCAATCACCGGCATCCCCGGCCGTGGGCGGCACGAACAGGCTCACCGGACCGACCGGCCCAGCGCCATCCTGTAGCTGTCGAGCGTCACTGAAGCTGCCGCCGAGCTGGCCGCTGTCGTGACTCTGCTGTTGGCTGTAGCCGCCACCCTGGCTCTGCGATTGAAAGCTGCCTCCCCGAAGGAGGTCGGGCTCGCTGGCCAACAGGGCGGCGAGGTCATGACAGAGCCCGTCGACGCGGCCTTTCAGGGAATGGTTGAACATCTCGGACAGCATGGTCATGCCACCGCGCATCCATTGGCCGGCACCGCCGAATTCCGGGTGGTTGAACTGCGCCATGCTACCCCGAGCGTTGCTCACGGCGTCGAGCATGTGCAAGACCGCGGCCGGAGTGAAGGAATATCGCTGGGCCAGGTCATTGATTGCCTGCTGGCCGGTGGAGGAAAGAGCTCGCATCGAAACGGTTCCGAGTGATGGCAGGAGAGTCGAACTCTAGCGTGAACCACCCATCCTGTCTGCCCGGTTCTTTCATTGCTGGCACAGGTGAGCGGGGGGCCAGGAAAATTCATGACCGTTCGCATCCGGTAAACGCAACAATGTTGCGTTTGCAATGATTTTGTGTTTCCATGTCTGTCGTGAGACCTTCTCCCGCTTACGTCCTCTCGGCAATCCATGGCGCCACCCGCGACGCTGGCGCGGCGATGGCGGTTGCGTGTTTGCACGCTCGCCAGCGGCAGCAAATCGCTGGTCTGCCGCGATTCGACCATGCCACCGAGCCGTGGGCCGGGCGCACATGAACCCGCCCGCTCGGCATCGCCCGGCATCATCCACCCTGTCCAGGCAGCGGGCAACCGCGATGCTGCGCAATATTCTGGCGGTGGTCATGGCGCTCCTGTTGCTCGGCGTGCAGCACGAGGTGCAGTGGCACGACCTGAAGCATCTCGCCGAATGGCGGCAGGCCATGCAGGAAAAGGGGTTGCAGGACCCGGACAGCGATGCGCTCTGCGTCGAGTGTCTGTTGCTCGCTGCAGCGGCCAATGCCGCACCAGCAGGCCACCCGCCGCCGCTTGACCAAACGCTGGGCGACTTCGTCCTGGTCGACGCCTGCGCAGCCATCCGCCCGGCCGGCGTTCCCGCCTACTATTCCAGCCGCGCCCCACCTGTGCAACTCTGAACCGTCCGGTTTCGCCGCCCTCCGGGCCGGCGATGATCAACCACGTTTAGAGGATGCAGAAGCATGTCCAGATTCATTCAGGTATCCGGCGCATGCGCGCTGGCGCTGCTCGGCGCGCCCCCGGTATCTGCCGCCAGCGACGCCGAACTCGCCGAGATCCAGGCGCAGATACAGCAACTGAAACAAAGCTACGAAGCCCGCATCGAAGCCCTCGATCGCCGCTTGCAGGAGGCCGAGGCGAGGAACGCCAAGGCCCCGGCGCCGGCCGCTTCGCCGGCGGCGGCCACCGTGGCGGCAGCTCCGGCGGCAACGCCAGCGGCCGTCAGCGCCAGCAACAGCGCCTTCAATCCCGCCATTTATGCCGTACTGCAGGGCGCTTACATCAACCAGTCGAAGGACCCGGACAAGTACGCGATCGCCGGTTTTGTCCCGAGCGGCGACATCGGCCCCGGCAAACGCGGCTTCAGCATCGCGGAATCGGAACTGGGATTCTCCGCCAACGTCGACCACAAGTTCTTCGGCAATCTGATCCTTGCACTGACGCCGGACAACAACGTCGAGGTCGAGGAAGCGTACGGCGTGTTCACGGCCCTGCCCGGTGGCGTGACGCCGAAGTTCGGTCGCTTCCTGTCGAGCGTCGGCTACCTCAACGATCAGCATCAGCATGCCTGGGATTTCTATGATGCGCCGCTGGTCTATCAGGCCTTTTTCGGAGGCCAGTTCAGGAACGACGGCCTGCAGGTGAAATGGCTTGCACCGACCGACACCTATCTGCAGTTCGGCGCCGAAGTCGGCGACGGATCGAGTTTCCCCGGCAGCGAACGCAGCAATGGCCGCAACGGCATCGGCGGTGGCGCGCTGCACGCGCATGTCGGTGGCGACATCGACGTCAGCAACAGTTGGCGCGCCGGTCTGTCGTGGCTCACGCTGCGACCGAACGAACGGACCCATACGGAAATCGACCGCAACGGCAATCCGGCCCAACTGGAATTCAGCGGCCGCAGTCAGGTCGCGATCGCCGATTTCGTCTGGAAGTACGCGCCCAACGGCAACGCTAAGGAAACCCACTTCAAGCTGCAGGGCGAGTACTTCTGGCGCAAGGAACGCGGCAACCTGCGCTACGACAGCGACGGCGCGCTCGGTCTGACCAATACGGCAAGGAATACCTCGCGGCAGAATGGTTTCTATGTGCAGGGGGTCTACCAGTTCATGCCCGAGTGGCGGGTGGGAGCGCGTTACGACCACCTCGATCCCGGACGTGTCGACTACGGCGGCAACGCCGCCTACCTGGGCGCTTCGTCGTTCAATCCGAAGCGCTACTCGCTGATGTTCGACTACACGCCGTCCGAGTTCAGCCGCTTTCGCATCCAGTATCAGCAGAGCAAGCTGCAACCCGACTTCACCGACAACATCCTGTTCGTCCAGTATATCCTGACGTTGGGCGCGCACGGTGCGCACAGTTACTGAGTGAGGAGAGGCCATGAAAAGGTATGTCAGGTCCTTTCTGGGCCTTGCGCTGACGCTTCTCGCCGTGCCGGGGCTGGCTGCGCTCAACGTTTTTGCCAGCGTCCCCGAATGGGCTGCCCTCGCCGAGGAACTCGGCGGCGACCAGGTGAAGGTCTACGCCGCGACGAACGCCTTGCAGGATCCGCACCACGTCGAAGCGAAACCCAGCCTGATCGCACGCGCGCGCAGCGCCGACCTGGTGATCGCCACTGGCGCCGAGCTGGAAGTGGGCTGGTTGCCGCTGGTCCTGCGGCAGGCCGGCAATCCACGCGTGCAACCCGGCCAGCCCGGCTACCTGGAAGCGACGGCCTTCGTCAGCATGCTCGAGAAGCCGCTGCGGCTCGACCGCGCCGACGGAGATGTGCATCCGGCCGGCAATCCGCACATCCAGCTCGACCCGCGCAACATCGCGCGCGTGGCTGCGCCGCTCGCCGCCCGTCTGGCCGATCTGGACCCGGCCAATGCCGCGTATTACCAGGCGCGCCACAAGGCATTCGCGGAACGCTGGAGCAAGGCGGTCGCCCAATGGGAACAGCAGGCCGCGTCGCTGCGTGCTACCGCCATCGTCGTCCACCACAACGCGTTTGCCTACCTCAATGCCTGGCTGGGATTGCAGCAGGTGGCCGCGCTCGAACCCAGGCCGGGGATCGAGCCGACCACCCAGCACCTCTCGGCAGTTCTTGCCCTGCTGCAACGGCAGCCGGCCAGGATGGTCATCCGCGCGGCGTACCAGAGCGACCGGGCATCGCAGTGGATCGCCGAACGTGCGAAGATCCACACCGTGGTCCTGCCCTTCACCGTCGGCGGTGACGATTCGGCAAAGGATCTCTTCGGCCTCTTCGATGACACCATCCAGCGGCTGCAAAAAGGCAGCCAATGAATCCAGGCGTGTTTGATCTGTCGATCCTGTTGCCAGCCTTCGTCGCCGGGGTACTGGTGACGGCAACGCATGTGCCGCTTGGTATGCAGGTTCTTGCGCGTGGCATCGTCTTCATCGATCTGGCGATCGCACAGATCGCCGGCTGCGGCGTGCTGATCGCCGATCAGCTCGGATTCGAGCCGGAAGGGGCTGCCGTGCAGGTGGCGGCGCTGGCTGCGGCACTCGCCGGCGCCCTGCTTCTGACCTGGACCGAGCGCCTTTGGCCGGAGGTGCAGGAGGCGACCATCGGCGTCGTCTTCGTTCTTGCAGCCAGCGGCGGCGTGTTGCTGCTGGCAAGCAACGTTCACGGCAGCGAGCATCTGCGCGACCTGCTGATCGGACAGATTCTCTGGGTGCAGCCGGGCCGGCTGCTTTGGCACGCCGTGGTCTACATGGCGATCCTCGTGCTCTGGTTCGGCTGGCGCGAACGCCTGGGACGCGCCGGCTTTTATGGCCTGTTCGCCATCGCCGTCACGGTATCCGTGCAACTCGTCGGTCTGTATCTCGTTTTCGCGACGCTGATCGTTCCGCCGCTGGCGACCCGGCGCATGCTCCAGGGCCGGCTTGCTGCTGCCTGGCTGCTCGGCATCCTCGCTTACGCCAGTGGTCTGCTGGTGTCGACGGCGCTCGATCTGCCGAGCGGTCCGACCATCGTCTGGCTGATGGCGGCCCTCGCGCTGGGGGGATACGCAGTCTCCACACAACCGATCAAGGAATCTCTACCATGAACCGCTTACCCTGCGTCTTCATCGCCACCGTCTGTCTGTTGCCGCTTTCCGCCGCTGCCGGCGAACCCGCCGCCCACGTGCATGGTGCCGCCAGCCTGCAGGTGGCCATCGACGGCAAGAACCTGACGCTGAACCTCGAAAGCCCGCTCAACAACTTCGTCGGTTTCGAACACGCCCCCCGTACCGAAAAGCAGAAAGCCGCCGTGCGTGCAATGGCTGAACGCCTCAATCAGCCGGCCAGCCTGTTCATCGCCTCGCCGGCCGCCGCCTGCACACCGCTGTCGGTGAAACTGGAATCGCCGGTGCTGGAGCCGACGAAGCCGTCCGCCGGTGACGGCCATGCCGACCTCGATGGCGAGTTCGTTTTTCGCTGCGAGCATCCCGAAGCCCTGCGTGCGCTCGAAGTCGGTCTGTTTCAGGCTTTCCCGAGGCTGCAGCGAGTCGACGCGCAGGTGGCGGGGCCACGCGGACAATCGGCTGTCCGACTCTCGCCACAGCAACGGCGCATCGCCTGGTAGACCGGAATGACGTCGGAAACCGTCATCGAGATCGAGAACCTGCGCTTCCGCTGGCCGCGGGGAGATGGGTTCCGCCTCGAAATTCCGTCTTTCGGGGTCCGTGCAGGCGAGCGAATTTTCCTTTATGGACCGAGCGGCAGCGGCAAGAGCACCCTGCTCGGGCTGCTGGGCGGCGTGCTGGTGCCCGAGCTTGGGCGGATCAGGCTGCTCGGCAGCGAGTTGACTCACCTCAAGCCCTCGGCGCGCGACCGCTTTCGCGCCGACCATGTCGGTTTCGTCTTTCAGCAGTTCAACCTCATTCCCTATCTTTCGGTGGTCGATAACGTTCTCCTGTCGTGCCGCTTCTCGGCGCGCCGACGCGCGCGCGCGATGGCGGCCAGCGGATCGCTGCACGACGAGGCTGCGCGCTTGCTGGCCCACCTCGATCTCGAGGAGGCGCTGCACCGACAGGGCGTCACGCGCCTGAGCGTCGGCCAGCAGCAGCGCGTGGCGGCGGCGCGCGCGCTGATCGGACGCCCGGAAATCGTCATTGCCGACGAACCGACCTCGGCCCTCGACGCCGAGCGGCAGGAAGCCTTCCTCGCGCTCCTCGCTGGCGAGTGCCTGGCGGCGGGCAGCACGCTGCTCTTCGTCAGTCATGACCGGCGGCTTGCCGCGGGTTTCGACCGCGAGCTCTCGCTGGCGTCGATCAGCCCGGCCTGCGGCAAAGGCAGAGCCGCATGAGTCCGCTCCTCCTGCTGGCCGCGCGCAGCGCCTGGAACCGGCGCCTGACGCTGGGCATGACGCTGATCGCCGTGACCCTCAGCGTCACCCTGCTGCTCGGCGTCGAGCGCGTTCGCCATGAGGCGCGCAACAGCTTTGCGCAATCGGTTGCCGGCACCGATCTGGTCGTCGGCGCCCGCACCAGCCCTGTGCAGTTGATGCTCTACGCCGTCTTTCGCCTCGGCGAAGCCACTAACAACATTCGCTGGCAAAGCTACCGCGCGATCGCCGAGAATCCCGCCGTCGCCTGGTCGATTCCGCTGTCGCTGGGCGATTCGCATCACGGTTTCCCGGTCATCGGCACCTCGTCGGCCTATTTTGAACATTTTCGGTACGGGGATGCGCAGGCCCTGGCTTTTTCGGCAGGCAAGCCGTTTGCCGGGATCTTCGAGGCCGTGCTCGGCGCCGAGGTGGCTGCACGTCTGGGCTACCGTCCCGGCGATCAGCTCATCCTCAGTCACGGCATGGGCGACGTCAGCCTGGCCGAACACACCGACAAGCCGTTCACGGTGGTCGGCATCCTCGCTGCGACCGGAACGCCGGTGGACCGCAGCGTCCATGTCAGCCTCGAAGCGATACAGGCCATCCACCTCGACTGGCAAGGCGGCGCGCCCTTGCCGGGCCTGTCGATTCCTGCCGAGTACGTGCGCAAGTTCGATCTGACGCCGAAGGAAATCACCGCCGTGCTGTTGGGACTGAAAAACCGCGCGGCGGTGTTCAAGGTGCAGCGCGATCTCAACACCCGTTCCGCCGAGCCCCTGCTGGCGGTACTGCCGGGTGTCGCGCTCGATCAGCTCTGGCAGGTGGTCGGCATCGCCGAGCGAACCTTGCTCGCCGTCTCGGCGATGGTCGTGGCGGTCGGCCTGGCCGGGCTGGTGGCGGTCGTCCTCGCCGGTCTCGGTGAACGAAGGCGCGAACTCGCCATCCTCCGTTCGGTGGGCGCGCGGCCGAGCGAAATCTTTGTGCTGCTGACCGCGGAAGGCCTGTTCGTCACCGTCCTCGGCGCGCTGCTTGGAGCTGCCTTGCTGGCCCTGCTGACCGCGCTGCTGGGCCCGCTTGCGCAGGCGCATTACGGGCTGGCGATCCGCGCACGCTGGATTTCGTCCGATGAACTGGCCCTTCTCGGCGCCGTCGTCGCCGTCGGCCTGCTCGCCAGTCTGCTGCCGGGCTACCGCGCTTACCGAATCTCTTTGGCCGATGGCCTGACTCCCCGCCTGTAAAGGACCCCCCGTATGCGAATCCTTGCGTTCTTCTCTGGCCCGATCGCGGCCGTGGCCGGTCTTGCGCTGCTGGCCGCCTTGCCCTTGAGCCTTGCCGGCAGCTCCTGCGCTGCCGATGCGCGCAGCGATTATCGCGTCGGCGATCGCCTGTCGCCGTCGAAGTCGGCCACCGCGCCCGCGGCGGTTTACCAGGAGACGCCGTGGGACGCACTGATCCCCAAGGATTGGGACCCCCAGCAGGCTTTCAAGGGGCTGGACCTGCGCACGCTCAAGGATTCCGACCCGCGCGCCATGGAGGCGCTGCAGCGGCTCCGGGAAAGCTGGGACAACGCCCCCGTCGAGCAATCCCTGCGCGGTCAGCGCATCCGCATCGCCGGCTTCATGGTACCGCTGGAAAAGAAGGGCGACGAGGTCTCCGAGTTCCTTCTCGTCCCCTATTTCGGCGCCTGCATCCACGTGCCGCCACCGCCCGCCAACCAGATCATCCATGTGATCCTCGCCAAACCGCTGAAAGGCCTGCAGAGCATGGACGCGGTGTGGGTCAGCGGGGCACTGGCCATCACCCGTTCCGACTCGCCCTGGGGCGCTTCCGGATACCGGATGCAGGGCGAACTGGTCACTCCCTACAGCAAACGCTGACGAAACGGGAAGGGTGGCGGCTCAGAATAGTTCGACGTTCGACGGTTTGCTGGCCGCCGCCGGCGCAGCGCTGGAAGGGCGCGCCTGGCGGGCGGCTGGCGGGTGCGGGCGGTGCGCGGGGCCGATCGCCTGACGATGGGCGTCGCGCTGCTGGTCCATGACATAGTCCGAGAACTGCTGCTCCATCTGCCGGGCCAGTGGTTCGATGCGCGCCTCGTGACCGCCCTCGGCGCCGCGTTCGATGCTTTCGGCGAGCGCTTCGGCGTGCTGGTCGAGACGTGTGAGGCCGCCGATCACCTGTTCGATCTGCTGGCGCGTCACGTCCTGGAACTGCACGCTGGCCAGGGCCTCCATGAACATCGTGGCGAGTTTGCCGCTGCTCGCGGTGATGCGGTCGAGCAGCTGCCGTTCGCGCGTGGTCAGGCTCTCGTAGCTGGCGCCGAGGGTGGCGAGCTGCTGCGTGAAGCGTTCGAGACTGTCGCGTTCCTCTTTGATGTGTGAGTGCGCGAGCTTGTCCGTGAACTGGCGCTCGATGATCTGGGTAACGGCGATGATGCCGTCGTTGATCTTCTTGACCGCGGTTTCGGTTTCGTGCGAGAGCTTCCTCACCTCGTCGGCGACGACCGCGAAACCGCGTCCGGCCTCGCCGGCGCGGGCGGCCTCGATGGCCGCGTTGAGTGCCAGCAGGTTGGTCTGGCCGGCAATGTGCCGGATCAGTTCGACCAGGGTTTGCAACGAGCGGGCTTGCTGGACGGCTTCGGCGCTGTGCTTCTCGTCCGCGACGGTTTCTTCGATGCGCTGGGCGATGAAGGCTTCGAGCTTGCCGATCAGTTGGCGATTGCCGGCGATCCGCTCTTCGGAGTCGTGCGCCATGGCCTGCGATTCCGAGGCGGCGCCGGCGACGAACTGGTTCAGGTCGGTGACCACCTCATCGATCGTCTGCAAGCGTGAAGTGACATCGTAGGCGGCCTGTTCGGTCTGCTCGACGACGCTTTGCAACTGCCCGACAAGGACCCGGTTGAAGCGCGGGATCTCCCGCAGCTCGGGCAGCGCGACGCGCTGACAGACCTTGTTCGACGGGCAGCGCGGGCGTTCGTCCCGGAGACTTTGGTCGATGCCGAGGTGGGCGTCGTGGTACAGGAGCCGCGAGAGCGCCTGCTGGAGGCCGCAGAACAGCAGCAGGCCGAGCAGGGTCATCAGGAGGTCGCGGCTGCGGTCGCCCAGACCGAAGGTGTGGCTCAGGAAATCGACGTACCAACCGTGCAGAAGCAGAACGACGACGAGCAGTGCGGCGGTCGCGGCCAGTCCGGTGAGCAGCGAACGTCGGCGGAACCGGTCATGGGGTTGGCCGGGGGAAGAGGTCATGATTTCGGCCTAGCGGATGACCAGCTTGATGGTGTTGAGCAGGTCGTCGGCAGTCGCCGGTTTGACGATCCAGCCCGAGGCGCCGGCGGCCTTGGCTTCCGCCTTGCGGCTTTGCTGTGATTCGGTGGTCAGGAAGAGAATCGGCAGGAACTTGTAGGCGGGCAGCGTGCGCACCTGCTTGATCAGCTCGATGCCGTTCATGCCGGGCATGTTGAGGTCGGTGATCAGGAGGTCGACCTTGACTCCGGCCTTGAACTTCTTCAAGGCCTCGTCGGCATTCGACGCCTTCTCGACGGCAAAGCCGGCCTTGCCGAGGATGCTCGATACACTGAGCAGGATGGTTGCCGAATCATCGACCAGAAAAATGGTTTTTGCCATGGGAAAGCTTTCTCCTGTGTGGAATGGGGCGCGTCGCCGGCAGCACTGCCGGGACGATAAAGAGCCTGGTCAATGACCTGCCGCGAGGCAGGGGTTGGTATCTCCGAACACTATCCTGCACACCCGAGCTCATGCTGGGAATTGTACTGACAATTCCCGGAGTGAGCACAATTTACCATCCTACGACGGGGTTTTATGGTCCAATAACAGATGGTAATTGGCCACTTCAGATGGCTGGCGGTCAATACCTCAGGATTCATTTCGGGAGATTGCGATGCGCATTCTTGTCCTCTTCTGGCGTTTTGCCATGCTTGTCGGCGGTCTGACCGTGGCTGCACAGGGAAGCACCGCAGACCTCGCCACGAGCCGGATCGATCGGGTCCGGGAGGCCGGAGTGCTGCGTGTCTGCATCTGGCCCGATTACTACAGCATCACCTATCGCAACCCGAAGACGCAGGTGCTGTCCGGGATCGATATCGATCTGGCCGGCGAACTCGGCAGGGACCTCGGCGTGGCGGTGCAGTTCGTGGATAGCTCCTTCGCCAGGCTGATCGATGATGTCACGCAGGATCGCTGCGATCTGGCCATGTTTGCGGTCGGCATCACGCCCGCGCGTGCGGAAAAGCTGCGCTTCACGCGCCCTTATCTGGCTAGCGACATCTATGCGATCACCACCAGAAGCAACCGCCGGATCCAGGACTGGGATCAGATCGACCGCACCGGTTCGGTGGTGGCCGTGGCCAGAGGGACGCTGCATGAGTCGATCATGAAGGGCAAACTCAAGGCGGCGAAACTGCTGGTGCTCGACACTCCATTTGCACGCGAACAGGAAGTCCAGTCGGGTCGCGCCGACGTTTTTCTGACCGACTACCCCTATAGCCAGCGATTTCTGGCGAGCACCGACTGGGCGCGCCTGGTCTCGCCTCCCGGTACCTACCACATCACCCCCTACGCTTATGCCATGCAGCCTGGTGACGAGGCCTGGGCGGCACGCATCGAGCGCTTCGTCAGCGACATCAAGCACGATGGGAGGCTGCTGGCAGCCGCCCGGCGGCACAAACTCGAGACCATCGTGTCCCCATGACGCGACGCGCCTGGCGGCAGTTACAGACGACGTTTCTGCTTCTTCTGGGCGTATTCGTGGGCGGCATGGTCGCCATGAGCGTCTACACCCTGTGGCGACTGCGTGGCGAGGCGGTGGCCAACAGTCTGGGCATCGCAGCAATGCATTCGCGGAGTTTCGAGGACTTCCTGACACAAAGCCTGCACCTCACCGAGCTGGTCGCGGTCAACTCCCTGGCACCGGTGCCACTTGTACGGGATGCGCGCAAGGTCGAGCGGACTTTCGTGGCGGCTCTGGAGCATGCACCGTTCCTACGCTCGATATCCCTGCTCGACGACGCGGGCCGGATCGTCGCCAGTTCCAATCCCGCCAACCTCGGCGTGAAGGTGGCGACGCAAACTTATCTGCCGGCAGACGCTGGCGGGCTGCAGATCCTGCGCATAGGCGAACCCTGGGCCGGACGTGATTTCGCCAGTGGCCAGCCATCGACGGCGGGAGCGCCCGTCGATGCCGACTCGCTCAGCTTCATTCCGGTGATACGCGGCATCGGGCTTGGCAAGGATCGCGTGACCTTGCTCTTTGCACTGAATCCGGACTATTTCATCAACCATATTGCCCAGAAACTCGCCGCCGGGGAAGGATCGGTCAGCGTGCTGCGTTACGACGGCACCTTGCTGATGGATAGCGATCCCGGCGGGCGACCCGGATCGTTGCGGGACCACTTCATTCGCGACCTGCGCCTGGACGAGGTCGAGTTCGGCCAGTTCGAGCAGGACGACGGCGAGGACCGCCCGCAGCTGGTCGCCTTTCGAGCATCGCGCCTGTACCCCTTCCTCGTCGTCACGGCGCTCGATCGTCGGCACGCCCTGCAGCAATGGCGGATCGAGACCAGAACCGTGCTGGGCGTGATGGTTCCCGCCCTGCTGGCGAGCACGCTGCTGGCGATCGGCCTCTACCGTCGGCAGATGCAGTTGGCCGAGCAACGCGCGGAATCCGAGCGCCTGCAGCAGATCAACGCGGCCAGCGTGTTCACCAACGCCCGCGAGGGCATCATGATCACCTCCCCTGATGGCACGATCCTCGACGTCAATGAGGCCTTTTCCCGAATGAGCGGTTTCGATCGCGAGGAATCGCTGGGGCAGAACCCGCGCTTTCTCCGCTCCGGTGTTCAGGAAAAGGAGTTTTACACCGCCATGTGGGGCAATCTGATCGGCCAGGGCCACTGGAGCGGTGAAGTCTGGAATCGCGGCAAGAACGGCGAGATGTTTGCGGCGATGCTCACGATCAGCGCGGTGCGCGATGATCAGGGCAGAACCCGGCAGTACGTGGCCCTGTTCACCGACATCACGCTGCTCAAGGCAAACGAAGAAAAACTCAAGCGGACGGCTCACTACGACGCGCTGACCGGTTTGCCCAATCGCGTGCTGCTGGCCGACCGCCTGCAGCAGGGCATGATGCAGACCCAGCGGCGCGGCCAGCGCCTGACCGTTGCCTTTCTCGACCTCGATGGCTTCAAGGCCGTCAACGACCAGCACGGTCATGAAGCCGGCGACCAACTGTTGATGACCGTGGCGGGTCGAATGAAGCAGGTCTTGCGCGAAGGCGACACGCTGGCGCGCCTGGGGGGCGACGAGTTTGTCGCGGTATTGCTCGATCTTCCCGACATCACTTCCTGTGCGCCGATCCTGAACCGCCTGATTATGGCCAGCGCCCAGCCGGTGCCCTACGGCGAGCAGCGACTGCAGGTGTCGACCAGCATCGGCGTGACCTTCTACCCGCAGGCCGAGGAGGTCGATGCCGATCAACTGTTGCGTCAGGCCGACCAGGCCATGTACCAGGCCAAGCTCGCCGGCAAGAACCGCTACTGTGTCTTCGATGCCGAGCTTGATCGCAGCGTCCGCAGCCACAACGAACGGCTGGAGGACCTTCGCCGTGCCCTGTTGGCCAATGAATTCGTTCTCCACTATCAGCCCAGGGTGAACCTGCGCAGCGGCGCGGTGATCGGGGTCGAGGCCCTGATTCGCTGGCAGCATCCGGAACAGGGATTGCTGCTGCCGGCCACTTTCCTGCCGCTGATCGAGAATCACCCGCTGGCGGTCGATCTCGGGGAATGGGTGATCGCGCGTGCGCTGGAGCAGATCGCGGCATGGCGCGCGGCCGGACTGGAGATGGCGGTCAGCGTCCATATTGGCGCGCGGCAGTTGCAACAGGCCGGCTTCGTCGAACGCCTGGCCGAGATTCTGGCCGGACAGCCGGAGGTCGAACCCGGCAGGCTCGATCTCGAATTGCGGGAGACCCGTGCGCTGAAGGATCTGGCCAGCGTCTGCGCGATCATCACCGCGTGCCGGAAAATCGGCGTGTCGTTTGCCCTCGACGATTTTGCCTGTGGTCATTCCTCACTGACCTACCTGAAGAGCCTGCCGGTTTCCCGGATCAACATCGACCGCAGTTTCGTCTGCGACCTGTTCGAAGGTGGGGAGAATCGGGCCATCCTCGAAGGGGTGATCGGGCTTGCCACGGCCTTCCGCCGCCAGATCGTCGCCGAAGGCGTGGAGAATGTCGAACAGGGCCGGATGCTGCTCCAGCTCGGCTGCGAAAATGTTCAGGGTGACGGCATCGCCCGACCGATGCCGGCTGCCGACCTGGTGGCCTGGGTGGTTGCCTGGCAGCGCGAGGCAGGGGTTGCCAAACCGGCTTCGCCACGCACTCTGGCGACAACGGACCCGTCATAGCCGGACGGCGTGTTTCCTCTCGCCCGGCGCGTTCAGAGACGCAGCGCCGCCGTCAGCGAGCGCACGTCATCTTCCGACTCATGCATGATTGCGAGCAGCGTGTCTTCGCCGATCAGCAGGTCGATCGAGGCTGCCGTGCCTTCCCTGGGAACGCCGTCGAGGTCGCGTAACGGGCTTTCGACCGGAGCCAGTTCGTCGGCCAGCAGCAGGGTATCGCCGAGCGATATCGGCGGCATCGCCAGAAAGCCCCGCCAGCACACTTCAATCGCCTCGACCACCGTTTGTGGGACCTCCAGAACCTGGAGCAGGGCACGACCGACCTCGGCCTCGCCGGTTTCGCACCACGCCGAGAAATCCTCGTCGAGCAGGCCAGGATACTCGGCGGAGCGTGAAATCAGGTAGAACCCACTGATTTCATGGACGATGCCGGCGAACATCGCGGTTTCTGGGTCGAGGTGTGTCACCTTGCGGGCGATCACCTGCGCCAGTGCCGCGACATGCGCGGTGTGCTCCCAGAGTCGCGCCGCCATGGCGCGATCCTGCGCCGACAAGGGGGAGGCGAGCGCGCGCGTGACGACCGCCGCCGCCAGCGAGCGCAGATAGCGAAAACCCAGCCGCAAAACGGCCGTGCGTACGTCGGTGATCGGGCGGCCCGAGGGATTGAAGGCGGTCGAGTTGGCCAGCGCCACGACCCTGGCCGACAACAGGGGCTCGGCCTTGATCAGGCGCGTGGCCTGATCGATGTGGCAATCCGGATCGTTGATCGCATTCTGCAGTTTGAGCGCGACCAGCGCGTTGGTCGAGAAGTTCACCTCGCCATGCTCCAGTTCTGCGGCGATCTTCTTCAGGATGTCGTATCGTTGCATGGCCGTATTCAAACCTCGCGTCGGTTTAAGATTTCGATCAGCGCCGCAGGGATCTGCTGGAGTGGCAACACCCGATCGGCGGCGCCGAGCTTGATCGCCTCCCTTGGCATGCCGAAAACCACGCAGGAGGCTTCATCCTGGGCGATCGTCGCGGCGCCGGCATCTTTCATCTCCTTGAGGCCGCGGGCGCCGTCGTCGCCCATGCCGGTCATGATCACACCGATCGCGTTGCCGCCGGCAAACCGGGCCACCGAGCGAAACAGTACATCGACCGAGGGTTTGTGGCGATTGACCAGGGGGCCGTCGAGCACCTCGATGTAATACTGCGCGCCGTTGCGCTTCAACAGCATGTGCCTGCCGCCGGGGGCGATCAGCGCGCGCCCCGGCATTACGCGGTCGTTGTTCCGGCCCTCGCGGACCTCGATCGTACACAGCGAATTGAGGCGTTCGGCGAACATCGCCGTGAACTGCTCGGGCATGTGCTGGACGATGACGATGCCCGCGATCGTCGGCGGCAGGCGGGTCAGCACCGCTTCGAGCGCCTGTGTTCCGCCGGTCGAGGTGCCGATGGCGATCACCTTGTCGGCCGTCCGCGGCACCGTCGCGCTGCCGGCGGAGAGGATGGCGTCGGCGCTGTTGCGCGTCATTCTCTCCAGCGTCGGCAGCCGCGTGCTCGCCGCCGGATGGGCGGTGGCAAGCGGTTGTCCCGGCAAGGCGACCCGGGTCCTGGCGGCCGCGCGGATGGCGGCGATGATGTCGTTGGCTGCATCTTCGAGGAAACCCTTGAGCCCGAATTTCGGCCGGTTGATGATGCTCACGGCACCGGCAGCAAGCGCCTGCATGAGCGTCTCGCTGCCGGTCGCGGCGGGCGATGAACAGATGATCACCGGCGTCGGTCGTTCAGCCATCAGCTTGCGCAGGAAAGAGAGGCCGTTCATGCGCGTCATTTCGATATCGAGAATGATCACATCCGGCCAGCTCCTGCGCAGCTTGTCCATCGCGAAGAGCGGATCGGCCGCCGTACCCATGACCTCGATGCCGGTCTCCCGGACCAGTGCCTGCGCGATGACCTGGCGGACCAGCGGTGAGTCATCGACGATCATGACCTGGATTTTCTTGTCGCTCATCAATGATGCTTTCGATGCTGAAATGGTGAATCGGTCATGACTGCCGGTGCTCCTGGTGGCTACCCAGGTTGACTGGGTCCCCGGATCAGGCCCGTGGCCAGGGATGTGTCGGCGATTGGCTGTGGCGGAGCGTTGTCGGAGTTACCCGTGGCGATCGTGTCGAAGGTGTCGGCGCAGACCAGAAAGCAGTCTACGATCAAGGGGTCGAATTGCTCGCCACGCCCCTGCACGATGATCTCGACCGCCTTGTGGTGGGGCATGGCGGGCTTGTACACGCGCTTGCTGATCAGGGCGTCGTAGACGTCGGCAATGGCCATCAGGCGTGCAGCGAAAGGGATATTCTCGCCGCTGAGGCCCTCCGGATAGCCTTTGCCGTTCCAGCGTTCGTGATGCGAATAGATGATTTCGCTGGCGATTCGCAAGAAAGGGTGCTGGGTGTCGCCCCCGCATTCGGCTTCGCGCAGGGCATCTCGGCCGAGCGTCGTATGCCGCTTCATGATCTCGAACTCACCGACATCGAGTGGTCCCTCCTTGAGCAGGATCTGGTCGGGTATTCCCACCTTGCCGATATCGTGCAGGGGGGCGCATTTCCAGATCAGTTCCCATTCTTCGATTGGCATACGTTCAAGCTGTGCGGGTTGTTGCAGGAGGTATTCGACGAGCGTCCGGACGTAGGCGCGGGTCCGGCGGATATGGTTGCCAGTCTCGTTGTCGCGGGTTTCAGCGATCGCTCCGAGGGTCACGATGGTCAGTTCCTGACTGCGCTGCAGGTCCAGCGTCCGGGCTTCGAGAGCATGCGTACGTTCTCTCACCAGAGCTTCGAGATGGAGATTGCGATCCGCCAGATAGATCTGAGCCTGGCGCAGGCGTAGTTGCGTGCGTACGCGTGCCAGCAGAATCGGCGGCGCTACCGGCTTGGGCACATAATCGACGGCGCCGAGTTCGAGACCGCGGATGATGTCGGCCATATCCGTGTGGCTGGAAAGAAAGATCACCGGGATCTCGGCGGTGCGGGTATCCCGCTTGAGCGCCGAGCAGACCTGATAGCCGTTCATGTCGGGCAATTCGAGGTCGAGCAGGACCAGGTCCGGTGCCGGCGACAATTGAGCCAGTTCGAGGCCCTTGCCGCCACGTGTTGCGATGCGCGTGCGAAAGTGCGGGAGAAGACATTCGTTGATGACTTCAAGGGTGGCCGGATCGTCATCGATCAGGAGAATGGTAGTCATGATCTTTCATCCAGGGTGTGGGTTGTTTCATGATCGGGGAATAGCCGTCTTGCGGCGTCGAAATCGAAACTGCGCACGCATGCCAGGGACGCGTGCAGCGGTGCTGCCCACGCCGTCTCGCCGAGTTCCGCGAGACATTCATGGATGGCGCGCTCGCTGTCGCCGTCGGCGGTCTCGAACCGGCGCAGCAGGGCCAGGATGCTTGCCGGCAGGGGTCCGGCGGGCAGCGATGTGGCGAGTGTAGGCGGCGTGTCGGCAGTGCCGCTTCCGAATGCCCGCCTGATCTGTTCGCTTGCTTCGTCGACGGCTGCCGCCAGGCCAATGATCGCCGCGTCGGCGGCTTCGTCGCGACTCGCCGCCGCCTCGACCTGGCGGGCAAAAGCCTGTGCACGGGTGATCCCGAGCATGCCGGAGCGTCCGACGAGGGCATGGGCGAGCTGGCGAACCTGTTCCCGCTGGCCGGACGCCATCGCCTGTTCGATCCTGCTGACCTCGGACCTACCTTGATCGGCAAAGTCGCGCAGCCAGTGCCGGTAGCGTGCGGCATTGCCGGCGAAGCGGGCCAGACCGGCGGCGCTGTCGATGATGCCGGGAACCGGCCAGGCGGGCATGTCCTGATCGCTGGTCGCAGGCGGTAAAGTGTCCATCGCGGTGGCGGCTTGTCGCTGCTTGTGGACGGGAATCCATTTCGCCAGCATGCGGTAGAAGGTCGGCTGGTCGAACGGTTTGCCGATGCTGTCGTTCATGCCGGCAGCACGCTGGAGACTGATTTCGTGTTCCATGATGTGCGCGGTCATGGCGATGATCGGTAGAGCCTCGAAACCGGAGTAGCTACGCAGTTCGCGGGTCGCGCTATAGCCGTCCATGACCGGCATCTGGATGTCCATCAGCACCAGATCGAAAGCGTTCGCGCCGCTCACCCGGAGATGATCGACCGCTTCCTGGCCGTTGTTGGCCATCACCGGCGTGATGCCGACAGTGCTGAGCAGGGCTTCGACGATTTCGCGGTTGATCGGATGATCATCGACGACCAGTACCCGAGCGTCGTCATAGGCTTCGGGCAGTGCCTGCAGCGCTGATTCGGCGAGGGTCGTGCCGGGCTTTGCCAGCTCCCCAGGTGCCTCCCCCAGTGCCAGCCAGAGCGTGACGCGAAAGGTGCTGCCGGAACCGGGCTGGCTGCGGGCGCAGATGTCGCCATTCATCTTCTCGGCAAGGTGCTTGCAGATCGCAAGTCCCAGGCCGCTGCCGCCGAACTTGCGCGTCATGCTGGCATCGGCCTGCGTAAAAGGCTGGAACAACTGCGTGATTTCGGGTTCGCTGAGGCCCAGACCGGTATCCTCGATATCGATGGCCAGATGCACGCGCGTCGATTCCGTGTTCAGTACACTGATCCGCAGCTCGATGCGGCCGTTGCTGGTGAACTTGATGGCGTTGCCGAGCAGGTTGAGCAGGATCTGTTCGATTCTCAGCGGGTCGCCGATCAGGACATCGGGAACCGCCGGGTCGATGCTTTCAATGAGTGTCAACCCTTTCTCTGTCACTTGGTGCATGAGCACCGACAGGCAGCGCTCGATAATGCCACGCAGGCTGAACGGGATGTTTTCGAACTTCAGTCGGCCAGCGGCGATCTTGGTCAGGTCGAGCAGATCGTTGATCAGGTGCGCCAATGACTTGCCGGCATGGCCGATCTTGTCGATGTAGTCCTGTTGCCGGGGATCACGGCTGAGTGGCCGGGCGAGTTCGGCCAAACCGATGACGGCGTTCAGCGGCGTGCGCAGTTCATGGCTGACATTGGCCAGGAAAGCGTCCTTGGCGCGGTCGGCCTGGGTCGCAGCGGCCAGCGCCGCGCTCAGGTCGGCGGTACGCTTCTCGACCTGTTCCTCGAGCTGCAACTGATGGTCGATCAGTTCGCGGGTGCGCGTGGCCACTTCGCTGGCAAGGGTGGCATGCCAGGTCTCGACACGTTCGGCCAGGGTGTTGAAGGCCGCCGCCAGGGTTGCCACTTCATCACCGCGGTGCGGCTTCGCCAGCGTCATGCGGGCGCTCAGCTCGCCCTCGGCGAGACGCTGTGCGACATTCGCCAGTTCCCGGATCGGACTCGTCACATGCCGTGCCGCCAGAACAACGATGATCAGGCCGCTGACGGTGAACAGCAGGCCGAAGAGCAGCAGTCGCCAGGCGTGCTGCTCGAGTTCGTGCAGGATCTCGTCGCGCTCGCGGCGAACCGCCAGAGTCCATCCTTCGTTGGCGGCAATGCGCACATAGCGATAGATGGCAAGGATCGATCGTCCGTTGGCCGCATTCTCGACGAAGCTGCCATCCATTCCCTGGGAAGCGGGCGGTGGCGGGTTCTCGCCCGCCCCGGCCAGCAGACGGAAGGTCGCGAGCAGTCGCTGCTGCTGATCGAAGAGTGAAGCCGAACCGGAATTTCCGAGCGAACGCAGTTCAACTCGATCGAAATTGCCCAGCAGTTCCTGTATCGACAAGCTGGCCACCAGCACCCCGAGCAACTTGCCGGTGGGGATCCCAGCGGCGTCCCGCTCGAGGACCTGACGGGCGATGATCAGGCTGGGTTCCCCGGCGACCGTCGGACCGGTGGTTTCGATATGTTCGACGAGACCCGGCGTCAACAGGCGCCCGAGCAGCTCGGTGTTGGCGAAGGGGTATCCGACCAGGGTCGCGTCGCTGGCAGCCAGCACGCGCCCGTCACCCGTTGACACCAGCGCCAGGTATTCGTAGGCATCCGGGTAGGCGCCCATCACCGAATCGAGGTGGCGACTGGCAGCGGCAGACGCTGCTTTCGTCTGTGGCTTGGCCAGTGCCTGCATGATGTCATGGCTTCCGGAGAGAATGCGCAGATCGCCCCGGCGTTCCCGCAGAGCGGTCTGGATCTGCGTGCTGCGGCTGTCGGCACTCAGTTCGAGCGCCTGCCTGGCTTCGGCCAGGTGGGTCTGGTTGGCTCCCGGTAGGCCGAAGAACGGCAATCCGTACAGCCAGGCCGTGAGCAGGGCGGTGATCGCCAGCACCAGCAGTGTGCCGAACAGGCCGGCGACGCGCAAGACGATGCCGGTGCCTGGCGAGCTCCGGTTCACGGCGATGTTCTCTTCGGCAGGAGGCATGCTAGGGCTCGTAGTCGAAGACATACGGGCGATAGCGGGCGGGCGCAGCCGAGACTTGCTGCAGTCCGTCGTAGGCAAAAGCCATGGCCAGGCGCTCCCAGGAGGTGTTCGCAGGCAGCTTGCCAAGCCGTTGCAGGAAATTGAACTCGCCGAGCAGGGGTTGACGATCGCCAATTGCGGCCGGGATGGCCGGCGCAGCGGGTACCTCGATAATTTCGCGGCGGGCGATCGTCACTGCCTGTGCCAGGGTCAGCGCGGGTGCCTGGCCGCTGAAAGCGCTGCCGTCGTGCATTGCCCAGCGGACGGCGGATTCAATGTTCTTGCGGTTCTGGCGCATCCATTCGAGTGCGCGGATCAGCGCGGCGACCAGATGCCTGGCCGCCTCGGGATGCCGTTTCACGAAGCGTCTGGTGAGCACCAGATAGTCCGAGCTGGGACCGCGGAAGACGATGCGTGCCTGCGGAAGGCTGGCCAGGGCGATGGTCGGTGCCGGTTCCCAGGCGGCAAACCCATCAATCCGTCCTTGCGCCAGCGCAGCAGGCATTTCGTCAATGGCCAGAGGGACCAGCGTCACATCCTGCTCACTCAGCCCGACGCTGGCCAGCGCCTGCAGCAGCGTGTAATGTGCGCTGGAGTCCGGCACATATGCCAGGCGCTTGCCCTGCAGGTTGGCCAGCAAGCCCTCCTGGCGCGCGACCAGTGCCGTCGCGCTGCGTTTGGTGAGGCCGGCAATCGCGACATCGGTACGTGCCGCCAGGAGGATTGTCGGCAGGTCGCCGAGCAGCCCGGCCTCGAGCCTATCATCGGCCAGAAGATCAAGCATGTCGCTGCCGCGCCGGAACGCGAAAGTGGCCAGCGGCTGGCCGAGTTCTTCGAGCCGGCGCTTGAGGATTCGATCACGCTGCACCAGCGCACCGATCATGGCTGCCGGAAAACCAAGGGGCTGTACGCCGATGTCGACAGAAGCAGCGTTCCGGGGCAGTGCGTAGCGCGCGAAATACTCCTCACCGGCCGCGGCAGGGCTGGTACAGAAAAGCCAGAGCAGCAGGAGCAGTCCGCTCCAGTCGCGCAGCCTCGTCATCCGGTTTCCTCGTGGCCGGCAAGGAGTTGCCGCGCGGTCTCGAAATCGAATTTCTGCGCTGCTGCCCGCGCCGCTTGCAGCAGCGGTTCCCAGTCGCTATTCGGCAGTTCCGCAAGACAGCTTTCGATCGCCGTGACGCTGCCGCCATCCGCGTCCTGCAGCAGGCGCAGCAGGGTTGCCACCGAGGCGGGCACCGGTCCGGTGGGTTTTCCCCCCGTTGGCGGTCTGGCCGCTTGGTGGGTCGCCTGCCGAGGGATGGTTTTGGCGAGCACCGCCTGGATGCCGGCGCTCATCGCCTCGATCGACTGCGCCAGTTGCCGGCGCAGCGCACGGCCCGCCGGACTGTTCGCCTTGCCGGCCCGCAGTACCTGCTCGAGCGCCTCGGCCAGAGCTTGCAGTTCATGCATGCCGAGCGTACCGACGCGACCCCTGAAGGCATGCATTGCCTGTCTCGCCGACTCGCTCGCACCACCAGCCAGCAGGGTGTCGATGGTCGCGGCGAAGCCGGCCGATTCGTCGACGAATTCTCGCAGCCAGTGACCGTAACGGGCGCGGTTGCCGGCGAATCGCCGCAGTGCCGTAGCACTGTCGAGGCCGCCGATCGCCGCCCACTCGTTCTCGCCAGCGTCGACAGCGGAGGTCGCAGGTAGCACCGCTGTGCTTGGGGTAACCCCCTGCACAGCCAGCCAGCGCGCTAGCAGTGCAAAAAAAGCCGGCAGTGAAAACGGTTTGCCAAGGTGATCGTTCATGCCTCCGGCCAGGTACACTTCCTTTTCGTGTACCATCGTGTGCGCCGTCATGGCAACGATCGGCAGCGTGGCGAAACCCGGCAGCGCACGGATTCGACCGGTGGCTGCAAGGCCGTCGAGAACCGGCATCTGGATGTCCATCAACACCAGGTCGAAAGCCTGAGGGCCAGCCTCGCGGAGAATGTCCACCGCCTGCTGGCCGTTCTCGGCGAAACGCGGCACGATGCCGACGCTGCCCAGCAGCTCGAAGACCAGCTCGCGATTGAGCGGCTGATCATCGACTACCAGCACCCGCGCTGCCGGATAATGCGCCGGCGGGCCAGCGGCAACGGCCGAGTCTTCGCCGGTCGGACACTCGCTGGCGGTCGTCACGCCCAGGCGCAGGCGGACGCGGAAGCATGTGCCCTGGCCCGGCTGGCTGCTGACTTCGATCGAACCCTGCATGCCTTCGGCGAGTTGCTTGCAGATCGCCAGGCCCAGGCCAGTGCCGCCGTGCTTGCGGGTGATCGACGGGTCGGCCTGGACGAACGGCTGGTAGATGCGGGCGATCTCGCTCTCGCTCATGCCGATTCCCGAATCCTCGACCTCGATCAGCAAGCCGGCCTGCTGAGCGTCGAGGTCCTCGATCGCGATGCGTACCACGATCCAGCCGGTCTCGGTGAACTTGAGCGAGTTGTTGAGCAGATTGAGCAGAATCTGTTCGATACGCAGCGGGTCGCCGACCAGCCATTCGGGAAGTCGCTCGTCGATCCGGCTTTCGAGATTCAAGCCCTTCTCTATGGCATGGTGTCCGATCACCGACAAGGCGCGCGCGACGGTCTTCCGGAGACTGAACGGGGTTTTTTCCAGGCGCATCTCGCCGGCCGCGATCTTGGTCAGATCGAGCAGATCGTTGATGATCGCCAGCAGCGTCTGGCCGGCGTCCCTGATCTTTTCCAGGTATTCGCGTTGGCGGGAGGCGTCGTTGTGGTTCAGCGCCAGCGCCGAGAGTCCGATGACCGCGTTGAGCGGTGTGCGCAGTTCATGGCTGACGTTGGCGAGAAAGGCGTTCTTGACCCGGTCGGCGATTTTCGCCGCTTCCAGTGCCGCCTGCAGGGCGCGGTTCTGCAGGTAGAGGCGAAGAAACACTTGCGTCTTGGCGCGCAGCAACTGGTCCTTGATCGGCTTGGTCAGATAATCGGTGGCGCCCGTCCGGTAGCCATGAATACGATCCTCCGGGCTGTTGTGGGCGGCGGTGATGAAGATCACCGGCGTATCGGCGGTCTGCGGATTGGCGGACAGTCGTTCGCAGACCTCGAAGCCGTCCATCTCGGGCATCTGCACGTCGAGGAGGATCAGTGCGAATTCCTCTTCAAGGGTGATCGCCAGAGCGTCGAAACCGTTGCTGGCCTCGACGATCGTCGCCTCGACACCCCTGAGGGCAGTGCGGATCGCCAGGCGGTTGGCAGCCAGGTCATCGACGACGAGGATCTTCGGAACGCCGTTCATTTCGACCCCGCCATGGTTTTTCGGAAAACCCGCAGTTCGGGCTGCAGCGGCACCCAGGTACGCTCCCGGTCAAGGATCGATTCGGTGCTGCCGAGGACCAGGAAGCCGCCGCGCTGCAGGCTGCGTTCGAACAGGTCGAGGGCCCGTGCCTGCAGTGCCGCGCCGAAGTAGATCAGGACGTTGCGGCAGATCAGCAACTGCGTTTCCAGGAAGGCATCATCGGTGACCAGGTTATGCTCGACGAATTCAATCGCTTGCAGGATCTCTGCACGAATGGCCATGGTCTCATCGCCGTCATGGCCAGGGGCATCGAAATAATCGTCGAGGCTGGCGCGGCCGCCAGCCGCCAGATAGTTGGCCCGCCACTGCGCGAACTGGTTCGCCAGCCAGCGGCCGCGGCGCGCGATCCTGAGCAGGTCGGCGTTGATGTCGGTGGTGATCAGCCGCGCCTTGAACGACAGACCACATTCGTGCAGCAGGATGGCGAGCGAATAGCTTTCCTGGCCATAGCCACAGCCGACCTGCCAGATGTTGATGCGCGGGAAGCTGTCGAGTTCCGGCATCACCTGTTCGCGGAGATACTTCCACACCGGTGGATCGCGGAAGAATTCGGATACCGGCACCGATAATGTGTTGATCACGGTCTGTGCCACCTGTTCGTCGTGCAGCAGAGCCGGCAGCAATTCAACCAGGCTGCCGATCTGGAAGGTATCGACCAACTGCCTGAGCCGGCGGATCAATGAGGCGCGGTCGTAACCGCTAAAATCGTAGCCATAGCGCTCGCGCAGCAGCAAGAGCAGCAGGTCGGCCTCGATGGCCTCGATTGGGCGCGCGGATTCTCTTTTCAGAGCCATTTTTCGAGCAACTGCAACAGGCGGTCGATATCGACCGGTTTGGCGAGGTAATCGCTGGCGCCGGCGGCGAGGCAGAGCTCGACGTCGCCGGGCATTGCCTTGGCGGTGACGGCGATGATCGGGATCTGGCCGGAGCTGCCGCCGCGCATTCTCCGGATCAGTTCGTAGCCATCCATGCCGGGCATCATGATGTCGGTCAGGACCGCAGCGAACTGGCCGGTGGCCATCATTTCCATCGCCTGTGCGCCGCTGCCGGCGACGCTGACGGCAAAGCCGCGAGCGCGCAGTGCTTTCGACAGCGCCGACTGGTTGCGAACGTCGTCATCGACGATCAGCAGCGCTTCGTGCCGCGCCCTTGCGGCCGCCGGTGCGGCGTCGGATTCCATCGTCTGCCGGGCGACCGCGAGCAGGACTTCCTCGCGCAGGCGCGAGCTTGCCTGGCCGTTGAGCCGTCCCTTGGAGATTACCGCGTCGGCGTGCGCATGCAGCCGCAGCAGTTCGGCGTCGTCGAGGTCGCGTGCCGAGTAGACCACCACCGGCGGTGGCTGTGGCGTGGCGGCAGCTTGTTCGAGCCATTCGAAGCCGCTCATGTCGGGCAGCATCAGGTCGAGGATGACAGCATCGTAACGCGTGGCGGCGATTGCCGCCAGACCGTCGCTGCCATTGTGTACCTGACTGAGTTCGATGTTCGTCTCCTTGAACAGGACGCGCACCGCCTGGCTGCTCGCCTGATCGTCTTCGATCAGCAGCACCTGCCGCTGGCGGGCGGACTGGGCGGCTGGCACCGGCGAGCGGTCGAGCATGTCGCGGAGTGCGGCCAGCACTGCGTCGCGGGTGATCGGCTTGCGGATGTAGCCGGCAGCGCCGAGTGCCGCTGCCTCGCCGGTGTCGGCCGCACCGGAGATGATGTACACGGGAATGTCGGCGCTGTCCGGGTTGGACTTCATCCGGCGCAGGACCTCGAGGCCCGGGATGCCGGGCAGACCGAGGTCGAGCAGCACGCCGGCCGGGCGCTCGGCGGCGATCAGTTCGAGCGCCTTTTCCCCGCTATTCACCGCCAGTACGGCGTAGCCGAGCGTTTCGATCAGGCGGGTGACGAGCATCACCAGGTGGCCATCGTCTTCGACGACCAGGATCAGCGTGTGGCGGTCGGCGGTGGCCGGCCGCGCGGCCACCGCCGGTGCTGCAGGTACGGGAGGACTGCTGCCGCAAGAGACGATATCCGGCAGGTGTACCGAGAAGCGGCTGCCGCTGCCGGGTGTGCTCTCGATGTCGATGCGGCCGCCCAGCAGTGCGACGAGTTGGCGGCTGATCGCCAGACCCAGGCCGGAGCCGCCGTACTTGCGTGCGCTGCTGCCATCGACCTGCTGGAAGGCATTGAAGATGCGTTCGATCTGGTCGGCTGCAATGCCGATGCCGCTGTCGATGATGTCGAAACGCAGTCCCCTGTCCTCGGCACACAGCACGAGCCGCACCGACCCCCGGTCGGTGAACTTGATGGCGTTCGACAACAGGTTGGTCAGGATCTGGGTCAGCAAGCGGCGGTCGCTGTGGATCATGGGTACTGCGGTGGCTTCGACTTCGATCGAGAATGCAATCGACTTCTTGGCCGCGAGCGGCTCGAACAGGCGGCGCAGGTAAAGGAGGATCTCGGAGACCGGAAAATCCCTGATCAGCATTTCGACCTTGCCGGCCTCGATTCTCGACAGGTCGAGAATGTCATTGATCAGTGACAGGAGCTGGCTGCCGCTCTCATGGATGACGCTCGCCGACTCGACTTCATCGTCATCGAGATGGCCGGTCGCATTCTCGGCGAGATGCTTGGCCAGGATCAGGATGCTGTTCAGCGGGGTGCGCAGTTCATGCGACATGTTGGCCAGGAACTGCGATTTGTAACGGTTGGCCTGCGCGAGTTCGCGCGCCCGCGTCTCGGCCTCGCTGCGGCCGAGTTCGAGTTGCCGGCCCTGCGCTTCCAGACGGCGGTTCTTCTCTGCCAGTTCCTCCTGCCGCACCCGCAGTTCCTCCTGAGTGCCGCGCAGGGTCGCATTCTGTGCCTTGAGTTCGTCGGACTGGGCACGCATTTCGTCGCTCAGCGCCAGCATTTCGCTGTTCCTGTCGGCAAGTTCCGCCTTCTGCTGGCCCAGGAGCTTGGCCTGCAGGCGACTTTCATCGAGCAGCGCGAGATTGCGCTCGGCGGCTTCGATGTTCGCCAGATGCAGTCCGAGCGGGCCCACCAGGGCCGCCAGAAAAGCGTGCTCATCGGGCGACAGCCGGCGCGTCGCCGCCAGCTCGACGACCGCCAGCGTCTGGTTCTGATGCGTGATCGGGTAAAGCACGAGTTCATCGGGAGGGAACTCGGCCAGTCCGGTGGCGATCATCATCAGACCGCCGCCCACCGGCGCCAGGATCACTGCCTGGCCATCGCGGGCGCACTGGCCGACCAGCGATTCACCGGGCGCGAAGCGGTCCTGCGACTGGCTGCGCCGGGCCAGTCCCTGGGCGCCGGCACGCCGGTAGTGGCCGTCGGCGTCGCGCAGAAAGAGGGTCGCGACGGGAACGTCAAGCTGCCGCCGCAGATGGCCGAGCAGGGTATCGGCCACATCGGCCAGGGTTTCTTCCTGGCTGACGGCGGTGGTCAAGGTGGCGACGTTTTCGTGAATCCAGCGGTCGCGCGCAACCGCCTCGGACATCTTGCGGAAACTTTCCGCCGCCTTGGCCATGTCGCCTATCTCGTCCTGGCGGTCGAGACCGGGAATCGCCGTTTTCTCGCCGCTGGCCAGGCGCCCCAGTGCCGTCTGCATTGCCAGCACCGGCTGGAGCAGTCGCCGGCCACCGACGACCGCGATGGCGGTCGCTGCCCCGGCAATCAGCAGGCCGCTGCCGAGCATCAGCCATTGCAGCGAATACAGGCTGGACAGCGCTTCGTCACGGCTGATCTTGGCGATCACGCCCCAGCGTGGCTGGTCGCCGAGGGCGCCGGCAAAGGGCTGCAACTGGCGGTAGGCGATGAACGAGGGCTGGCCGCGATAATCGATGAGCTGATCGCTGCCGTCGTTGCCGGCGAGCACGCGGTTGACGGCCTCGGTCTGCAGTTGCCGCTTGAGGACCGAAGATTCCTGGTCGAAAAAAGTGTTGGTCAGCATCCAGCCGCCGCTGCCGACGACAAAGGCTTCACCGCTCTGGCCGAGTCCGGCCTTGAAGTGCATGTGCCGGTCGAGCGGTTCGAAAGCGATCTGCGCCACCAGCGCTCCCAGCGGCTGACCGGTCTCGGGTTCGATGACGGGGATGGCGAGGAACATCGCCGGCCGGTTGCCCGCGGCCGCGTAGTGTTCGGCGTCGGCAAAGGCCGGGACGCCGCTGACTGCCTGGCGCAGGGCGATCACCGCCACGCGCGCCAGGCTGCTGTCCTTCCATGGCCCGGTAAACAGGTTGGTCGCAAAATCGTGATCCTTGAGCAGGGAATAGACGACATGGCCTTGCCGGTCGACCAGCAGTATGTCTTTCCAGCCATAGACGGCATGGCGCCTGCGGAAGAACACATCATGCTCGCGGTGCGCCTGTTGGTAGCCACGACGGCAGGGATTGTTGGCGAGACTGGCGGCGTGCTCTGCGTCACTGTCGTATAACTGCTGGAGTTGGCTGTCGGCGTTGGCGCCGCAGGCGGCGAAGGCGGTGGCAAACTGCTGCATGGCCGCGATTACGGCAGGGGCGTTGCCCATGCTGACGATATCATTGCGCATCCGTTCGAAGTGATTGTGAATATCTTCGCGGCGCGCCTCGGCGACCGCCGCCAGCGCCCGTTCGGCGGCGTCCTGCAGCGCGTTGCGGGCGACCAGGGTAACGATCGCCAGCAACAGCGAAACGGCAGCGATTGCCGGCAGCACCGTCTGGAGGAGCAGTTTTGAACCCAGTTTCATGTCGGCGCCCGAATCATTTCGGCGAGGATCTGCTTCGCCGCTTCAAAATCGAAACCTTCCGCTTTCGCCAGCGCTGCCTGCAGCGGCGCTTGCCAGTCGCGATCCGGCAGTTCCGCAAGGCAGGCGGCGATGGCCGCGGCGCTACCGCCGTCGGAAGCCTCCAGCAGGGGCAGCAGGGCCGCGATCGCGGGCGGCATCGGCCCTTCTGGCCGCGCCGCCGCCGCCGTGACCGGCCTGCCGGAGCCGAGTGCTGCCTGCAGGCTGACGCGCATGCGTTCGATCGACTGTACCAGTTGCGGGCGGATTGCGCTGCCATAATTATTGTCCGGATGGCTGTCCGGAGTGCCGTCTGTTTCGCCACCAGCTTCGCTGGCTCGTAGAAACTGCTCGAGTGCCGCTGCCAGATCGTGCAGCTCAGTCATGCCGAGCGTCCCGACGCGGCCCTTGAAAGCGTGCACCATCTGCCTTGCCGCCGCGTACTCCCGATCGCGCAGCAGCGCGTCGAGCCTGGCGATGAAGTCCGCCGAATCCCCGACGAATTCGCGCAGCCAGTACCGATAACGCGCGTCATTGCCGGCAAAGCGCTGCCGTGCCGCGCTGGCGTCCAGACCGCCGATTTCTGACAGTTCTCCGTCGCCATCACTACCGCACTCGACACCGGCCACGGGTGCAGTCGGTACCGGCGGGGCCTCGGCGCGGTGCGCCAGCCACCTGGCCAGCAGCGCAAAGAAACTTGGCAGGGCGAACGGTTTGCCGAGATGGTCATTCATCCCTTCGTCCAGGTACATCTGCTTTTCGTGTTCCATCGTGTGTGCCGTCATGGCGGCGATCGGCAGCGTCGCAAAACCCGGCAGTGCACGGACCCGGCGCGTTGCCGTGAGGCCGTCGATGACCGGCATCTGGATGTCCATCAGGACCAGATCGAAGGCTTCAGGACCGCACTGGCTGAGGATGTTGATTGCCTCCAGGCCGTTCTCGGCGAAGCGCGGGACAATGCCCACTTGGGCCAGCAAATCGAAGACGATCTCGCGGTTGAGGGGTTGATCATCGACCACCAGGACGCGCGCGTCGTGGTAATGCGTCGGCAGGGCCTGGACTTCCGGCGCCTTGTCGCCGTCGGGAAGGTCGCTTTCGGTTGCCAGGGCAAGTGTCAGACGGACGCCAAAGCATGTGCCTTCGCCCGGCCGGCTCCTGACCTCGATCAAGCCGTGCATGCCTTCGACGAGTTGCTTGCAGATCGCCAGGCCCAGGCCGCTGCCACCGTACTTGCGCGTGATCGACAGGTCGGCCTGGACGAAAGGCCGGTAGATACGGGCGATCTCGCTTTCACTCATGCCGATTCCCGAATCCTCGACCTCGAGCAACAGACCGGCGCGCTGCGCGTCGAGGTATTCGACGATGATGCGTAGGATGATGCCGCCGGTGTCGGTGAATTTGATCGAATTGTTGAGCAGGTTGAGAAGAATCTGTTCGATGCGCAGCGAATCGCCGACCAGCCTTTCGGGAAGCCGTTCGTCGATCTGCGCTTCGAGCCGCAGCTCCTTTTCGGCGGCGCGATGGCTGATGACCGAGAAAACGCGCGCGGCGGTCTGACGGAGGCTGAACGGCTGCGCTTCAAACCTCATCTTGCCGCTTGCGATCCGGGTCAGATCGAGCAGATCGTTGATGATCGACAGCAGCGTCTGGCCAGCATCGCCGACCTTTTCCAGGTACTGGCGCTGGCGGGCGTCGGTGCTGCCCTGCAGGGCCAGTGCCGAGAGCCCGATGACGGCGTTGAGCGGTGTCCGCAATTCGTGGCTGACGTTGGCGAGGAATGCGTCTTTGACCTGGTCGGCGATCTTTGCCGCTTCCAGCGCGCTGGTCAGTTCGGCCGTGCGGCGTTTGACGAGGTCTTCGAGGTGTTCCTGATGTTCTTCGAGTTGGAGCTTGATCTGTCGTTGTTCGGTGACGTCCTGCTTGACTCCGAGAAAGTGGGTGATCGTTCCGTGCTCGTCGACGATCGGCGAGAGCAAGGCTTCTTCCCAGAACAGTTCGCCATTTTTGCGCCGGTTGAGGAGCGTGCCGCGCCATTCGCCGCCCGCGAGCAGCTTGTCCCACATTTCCCGGTAGGTTTGCAGCGAGGTCTGGCCGGATTGCAGCAGGCGCGGGTTCTGGCCGATAACCTCATGCCACGAATAACCGCTGGCCTGGACGAAACGCGGATTGACATATTCGATCAGACCTCCGCGACTGGTGATGACGATCGACACCGGGCTCTGCTCGACCGCCTGCAGCAACTTGTGGACTTTTTCCTCGGCGGCCCGGCGTTCGGAAATGTCGGCGAAGATCCAGATGCTTCCCTCGTGTGGATGCGCGGGGTCGATTGCCCGTCCGTTCAGCACGCCCCAGAAAGTCTGGCCGTCCTTGTGTTGCAAGAGAACTTCCTCGCAATGGCTCCTGCCGGCACCGCAGTCGGCGTAGGCGCGCTCGCCGACGGCCTCGAAGATGGCGCGCGAGGCATACAGGCACTCGGTCGATTGCCCGGACAGCTCGCCGGCGCCATAGCCAAAGATTTCCTCGAAGCGGCGATTGCACGAAACCACCCGCCGGTGTTTCAGGTAGGTGATGCCGACCAGCGCGTTTTCCAGGATCGTCTGATGTTCGGCGAGCAATTGCCGGGTCTGCTCGCGCTGCTCGTGTTCGCGGCTGACGTCGAACATCAGCCCGCGCAACCTCGTCGGCTGGCCGTCCTCGGCGATGACCCGAACCCGGTCGTGTAGCCAGATCGTATGTCCGTCGGCGGCGACGAAACGATATTCCAGATCATAGGGCAGCCCTTGCTCGCTGCGACTCGTGCGGTAGGCGCTTGCCCAGGCCCGGTCGTCCGGGTGCAGATGCGCCACCCAGAAGTCGGCCTGTGCCCAGTCGGCAACCGGAAAACCCAGCAGGCGTTCGGCCTGGGAACTGACGAAGGTGAATTGCAGAGTCCGGGCATCGGCCTCCCAGACGATGCCGTCGATCGACTGCACGAGTTCCTCGTGCCGCCTGCTCAGGCGCTGCATTCGCTGGCTCATGCGGGAGGCAAAGACCCTGGCGAGGAGGAACAGCCCGGCCGTGGTCAGCAGCACCGCGATGCTGGTGATCCAGGCGTGTTGCTGCTGGCGGAGCAGCAGTGGCGTGATGTCGAAGCGGATGCTGATGCCGCCACGCACATCGCCGACCCGGTAGTCCATGTCCTGATGGCAGCGCAGGCAAGCGGTCTCGACCAGCAAGGGAGCCATGTAGCGGAATTCGCTCCCATCACCGCTGCGGAGCATCGCGAAACGTTCCTTCTCGCCGGCCGCGAAACCCGCGAGTGCCGCGCGTTCCCAGTCGTCGGCGGCGTTGTCGGGGTTCTTCAGTTGCAGGCTGGTAATGTGAAAACGGTAGTCGCCATCGCGCGCCGCCAGTTCCGAGATCTCTCGCGTCATCAGCGCCGGATTGCGCAGGGTGTAGGTCTTGCCGTTGGTCGCCGTGATGTCGGGGTCCTGCAGGTACGGATTGCTTTCGATCCCGGCGCGTTTTTCCACATAGACCCCGCCGTGCTCGGCGTTCCATCTCCGGGTCAGGACGATGTCGCGGAAATGCGCGCGTGCGCGCGTGAGCACGAACTCTTCGACCATCGCCTCTTCATTGGCCAGCTCAAGGAAAATCACCGCCATGCCGGCGACGATCAGCAGTAAGCCGATCTTCAGCAGAAAGCGATACTGCAACCATTTCCCGGTCATCCATTGACGCGTATTCAAAGCGGATTCGAACGCCAGCGTGCCAAGGCTGTAGCCAGTTGGCGATCCGAGGTTTCGACGTGATCGATCAGCCAGCGCTTGATGAACCCGGCAATCGCCGCGGCGCTGACGATGCCCTCGTTCATTTCTTCGATCTGGGCACGGACCTCGTCGAACAGGTGTACATGTTCCTTCTGGTGGCGGGCCGAAAATTCGTAGTGGATATCCAGCATCAGTTGTTCTTCGCGGGCGAAGTGATCACGGGTGAGGGATTCGAGTTCAACCAGCAGGGCCTGGGTGGCAAGCCGGTCAGAGCGCTCGCTCGCCTCCTGCAGGCGATTGAGCAGGCCGACCATGGCGCGATGATCGTTGTCAATCTCGGTGTGCCCGATTTCCAGTGCTGCGCTCCATACCAGTGGTGCCATGGTGTCATCTGTCCAATAAGTTTGCGGATAAAAGCCTGGTCGCTTGGTCTGCAACCGGCTGTTGCGGCCGTTTTCGCGGATCTTTCCCGCCATTTCGTGCAATTCATTGATCAACAAGATGATAATTACATTGGCGGGCATTTGGATGGAAAAAATCCTGGAAAAGTTCGGTTCAGTTTGCCGATCAGAGGGTAAACATGGGCGTACCCTCTGTTGAAGGATGACCCCTCACGGCGCCCGAATTCTCGACAGACTCGGGAAAGCGCTCAGCCGCCAGCGGGCGGCTGAAGAAATATCCCTGGTAGTAGTCGCAGCCGTGCTCTTCGAGAAAAGCGAGCTGCTCTGCCGTCTCGACGCCTTCGGCGACCACCGAGAGGGACAGCGAATGCGCCATGGCAATGATCGTCGCGGCGATCTCGGCGTCGCCGGTGTCGGTGATGACGTCACGGATGAAACTCCGGTCGATCTTCAGCTTGTCGATCGTGAAGCGCTTGAGGTAGCTGAGCGAGGAATAGCCGGTGCCGAAATCGTCGATCGACAGGCGCACGCCGAGCGCACGAATGCGATTGAGGATGGCGACGGCCCGCTCGCCATGCTCGATGAGGATGCCCTCGGTGATCTCCAGTTCGAGAAAGCAGGCGTCGAGACCACTGTCCGCCAGGGTCTGGCGAAGCAGTTCCGGGACATCCTGCAAAAAGAACTGTCGCGGCGAAATATTGACGGCGATGGTCCGCAGCGCACGCCCGGCGTCGAGCCAGGCCCGCATTTGCCGGCACGCCGCAGCCAGTACCCAGGCGCCGATCGGAGCAATCAGTCCACAGTCCTCGGCGACCGGAATGAAGTGGATCGGTGCGATCATTCCCTGCTCGGGATCGTACCAGCGCAGCAGTGCTTCCGCGCCGATCACCGCGCCGCTGTGGGCCTCGATCAGCGGCTGGTAATGCAGGAGCAGATGGCCGAGGTCGATCGCCCGCCGCAGGCGCGATTCCAGGTGCATGCGTTCGAGGGTGCGTTTGGTCAGCGCTTCGGTGTAGAAGCAGAAGGTCTTGCGTCCTTGCGCCTTGGCCAGATTGACTGCGGTGTCGGCGTTGCGCAGCAGCAGCGCCGGATCGCTGCCGTCGTCGGGCGAGATGCTGATGCCGACGCTGGCGCTAAGATAGATCTCGTCGCTGCCGGCGATCCGGAAAGGCGCCTCGAGCGCCTTGAGCAGGTCACTGGCGACGACGGCGGCATCGGCTGCGACCTCGATTTCTTCCATCAGGACCGCGAATTCGTCGCCATGCACCCGCACCAGCGTGTCCTCATCGCGTAGCCGCAACTTGAAGCGTTCAGTGATCGCAACCAGCAGCACATCGCCGAACTCGTGCCCGAACGAGTCGTTGATGTTCTTGAAGAGGTCAAGGTCAAAGATCAGGAGCGCCATCTTGTGATGGTGACGCCGCGCCCTTTCGAAGGCGTGCTCGAAACGGATGTTCAGCAGGCTGCGGTTGGGCAGCTTGGTCAAGGGGTCGTGGTAGGCAATGAATTCGGCTTGTATCTCGGCGTTGCGCAGGCGGCTGATGTCGGTGAATACCCCGATGTAGCGTTCGATCTGACCATACTCGTTGTGCACCGCACTGATCGTCAGCCATTGCGGGTAGGTTTCGCCGGTCTTGCGGCGGTTGCAGAGTTCACCCTGCCAGAAGCCGGTGCTCGTCAGTTCGTTCCAGACCATGCGGTAGAACGCCTCGTCATGATGTCCGGACTTGAGGATGCTGGCATTCTGGCCGATGGCTTCCTCGCTGGTGTAACCAGTGATTTGCGTGAAGGCCTGATTGACGGCCACGATGCGGGCGTGGACGTCGGTAATCGCCACGCCGTCGCGCGTCAGTTCGAACACCTTGGCCGCTTGCCGCAAGGATTCCTCGCTTCGCCGGATCGCAGTGATGTCATCGACGATCACGGCAAACTGCCCGATTTCCGGGCAGTAGGCGGTGACCCGGTAATAACGTTCGAGTTCGGCGCTGTAATCATCGAACTGCTGACTGTCGCCGGTCAGCGCGACTTCACCGTAGCGCTCGATCCACTGAGGTTCGAGCTGCGGCAGCACTTCGCGAACCCGCCGGCCGACGAGCCTGCTCCTGGAGAGGCCGGTAATCGCCTCGAATGCCGGGTTGACGTCGATGAAGCGATAATCGCAGGGCTGGCCTTCGCCATCGAGGAGGATCTCATGCAGCGCAAAACCCGAGGGCAGGGCATCGAACAGCTTGCGCAGGCCTCGCTCGTCGATCGTCGGGCGGGCTGTCTGGTCGATCATTGGGTGGGATGCCTTGACAGGATCGCTGCCAATATGGACTGAGGGCATGATTTCTTCCTGTGGAGATCAGTCGGTCCTTGCGCCTTCACTGTCGCCCGGCAATGCTGGTTCAGAAACGCTCGAAGTCGTGGCTGGCCAGCGCCAGGGTGGCGACGCGGGCCGTTCTTCCGCTGCGTGCGGGCGCCGCCTGTGGAGGGGTGGACGGGGACGCTCGCCGCGTGCTTGCCACGCCGCGGCCTTCCTCCGCCAACCGGAAGAAAGTCATCAGCTCCTGCAGTTGCGCGGCCTGGCTGCCGAGTTCCTCGGCGGTGGCGGCGAGTTCTTCGGAAGCCGAGGCGTTCTGCTGCGTCGCCTGGTTGAGCTGCCCCATCGCGCCGTTGATCTGGCCGACGCCGGAACGCTGCTCCTGCGAGGCGGCGGCGATCTCCTGGACGAGATCGGAGGTCTTCTGGATCGACGGTACCATTTCGCCGAGCAGCGACCCGGCCTGTTCGGCGAGTTTCACCGACTCCTTGGCGACGTGGCCGATTTCCTGCGCGGCCACCTGCGAGCGTTCGGCGAGTTTTCTCACCTCGGCGGCGACGACGGCGAAACCCTTGCCGTGTTCGCCGGCGCGCGCGGCCTCGATGGCGGCGTTCAAGGCCAGCAAGTTGGTCTGGTAGGCAATTTCGTCGACGATGCCGATCTTGTCGGCGATGGTCTTCATGGCTTCGACGGTGCGGCCGACGGCTTCGCCGCCTTCGATCGCCTGCCGCGAAGCGGCCGAGGCCATGCCGTCGGTGACCTTGGCGTTCTCGGTGTTCTGGACGATCGAGGCGCTCATCTGTTCCATGCTGGCCGTCGTCTCCTCGACCGAAGCCGCCTGTTCGCTAGCCGACTGCGAGAGCGACTGGGCGGTCGCCGAGACTTGCCCTGAGGCGTTCGAGAGGTTGTCGGCGGCGGTGCGGACTTCGCCGATGATCTCGCCGAGCTTGCCGACCATGGTCTGCATCGCCGACATCAACTGACCGACTTCGTCCCTGCCCTGCGCGTCGACCCGGACCGTCAGGTCGCCTTCGGAAATGGCATTGGCCGCGTGTACCGCGGCATTGACCGGCACCGTGATCGAGCGCGTGACCCAGACGGCGAAGCCGGTGCCGAGGAACAAAGCCGCCAAGGCGAGCATCAGGATGAGGAAATTGGCCTGCTGGGCGGATTTCCCAGCCTCCTCGCCAGACTTGTTCATCAATTCGGTCTGGAAGTCGGTCAGCTTTTTGATCGAAGCCATGAATTCGAGTTGAGACTTACGCATTTTGCCGAGCAGGTGGGTGGTGGCCGTGTCGATCTTGCCAGCCTTGACGATCTCGATGAAATTGTTCGTGTCGCTAACATATTCCTGGCGCAGAGCGATCGAGTCGGCGATGAGCTTCTTGCCGGTTTCTGAAGTGATCGTTTTCTCGAGTTGCCCGAAACGTTCACTGACGACCTTGCGAGCCTCTTCTAGCCTATTGAATTCCTTGTTGATTTCGCCCACGTCCTTGAACAGCAGCACGTTGCGCGATGTGCGCGCAACAATATTGACCTGCTCGATGATGTCTTTGGCCAAGACGGTCTTGGGAAACTTGTCGTCGACCACGTCGTTGATTTCTTGATTGAGCATCTGGATGCGGTAGTAGGACACTGCCGCGAGAATGGACATCAGCATCAGGACGATGCCGAAGCCGAAGCCCAAACGGGCGCCGATTTTGAGATTCTTGAACATGAGGGTTGATCTCCAGTGAAAGGCAGGGTGATGACTGAAATCAATCAGTACGATGATTTCCTTGACGTTGAGGACGCCGACGGCGAACATCTCGCCGCCGAGAACGAAGATGAGGTGTTGCGGCGGGTTCTCGGCCGCTGCCGGCAGCGCGGCCGCGCCGCGCCGCGCCGCGCCGGGTGACCGCGTTGGCAGCGGGTCGGGCAGGTGAAATCGGGGTCATGGCCGGGGTCTTCCTCAGAAACGTTTGAAATCGTGCTCGTCCGGCGTCGGCGCGGTGCCGTGGGCCGGTACCCTGGAGCGTGCGGGCGTCGCCTGCCGGGCAGCCGGCGCGGCGCGGCGCGCAGTCGGGGCGTGGCGATCGGCCTCGGCGAGTCGGAAGAAAGTCATCAGCTCCTGCAGTTGCGCGGCTTGGCTGCCGAGTTCCTCGGCGGTGGCCGCGAGTTCTTCGGAGGCCGAAGCATTCTGCTGCGTCGCCTGGTTGAGTTGCCCCATCGCACCGTTGATCTTGCCGACACGAAAACTCTGCTCCTGCGAAGACGAAGCGATCTCCTGGACGAGGCCGGAGGTTTTCTGGATCGACGGCACCATTTCGCCGAGCAGCGTACCGGCACGTTCGGCGAGTTTCACCGATTCGCTGGCGACCGTGCCGATTTCCTGCGCGGCGAGTTGCGAGTGCTCGGCAAGTTTTCTCACCTCTGCGGCGACAACCGCGAAACCCTTTCCGTGCTCGCCGGCGCGTGCCGCTTCGATGCTGGCGTTCAGCGCCAGCAGGTTGGTCTGGTGGGCGATATCGTCGACGATGCCGATCTTGTTGGCGATCGTCTTCATCGCTTCGACGGTTTGACCGACGGCCTCGCCACCTTCGACGGCCTGTCGGGAAGCCAGTGAGGCCATGTCGTCGGTGCTCCTGGCGTTATCGTTGTTGCGCGCGATCGAAGCCGCCATCTGTCCGATGCTCTCGGTACTTTCCTCGACCGAAGCCGCCTGCTCGCTCGACGATTGCGAAAGCGACTGCGCGGTTGCCAAGACCTGGCGTGAGGCATTCGAGAGCTTGTCGGCGGCGGTGCGCACTTCGCCGATGATCTGCGCGAGCTTGCCGACCATGGTCCGCATCGCACTCATCAGTTGGCCCATCTCGTCCTTGCTCTGAACGTCGATGTGGACGGAGAGGTTTCCCTCGGCCAATTCGCGCGCTGCCAAGGCGGCGCCGGCAATTGGCCGGGTGATGCTGCGCGAAAGCAGGGTGCTGACGACGACTGCCAGACCCAGTACCGCTAGACCGACGATCGTGATGGTCGTGACATTGGTGACGACGATGCGGTTGACCGAAGCCACTGCCCTGGCTTGCTCGTCCTGGGCAGCAGTCACGCCCTTTTCGCCGATGCTCCTCTGTTCCGCTACCAGGTTCTTGAGACGGCCGTTGAGTTCGATCGACTGGCGCGTGATGTCAAGCACCTCTGCCAGGCGGGCGATGACGCCACCTTCACCGAACAGGAGCTGGTGGGTCTTGGCCAATGCGGCGGAAACCTCATCGAGTACTTTCAGATCTGCCTTCGCATGGCTCGCACTGAGCGTCTTCCGGAGTTTGGCAATCAAGCCGTCGGCGCTGGAGAATTGCTGGCGGACCTCGACTGTGATCTCTTTCAGGTTTGTCGTATTGCGGGCACCGAATAGCTCACGACCGCGGCTATTGATTTCAAAACACGCGCTGATCAGTTCGCCGGTAAGCGTCACCGTTTCGCCGGCCGCTGCCGATTCCTTGAGCGAATTATCATGGCTCTTGTTTTCGATCGCGTAATGGTTCGTGGCCAGGGTGATTTCCTGTTCGATTTCGGTCAATGCACCGCTCAACTGTCCACCGATGCCCTGGACAGACTGCTCGTAGGCCTGTTTCTGCTCATCGGTCGCCGTTTTGCTGATGATCGGTGCGCGCTGTTCGATCAGACCAGCGCCTTGTTTCCGGATTTCGGCAACGCGAGCAACGATTGTCTTGACGCCCGGTTCCGAGGACGAGACGAGCGGATTCTTGGCAAATTCGCTGAGCGCCGTGTCAAACCTGCTGCGCAGCAGCAGCAGCGCTTTTCGTCCTTCGGCCTTCTGAATCTCGATGAAGGTGAAGTTCATGTCCTTCAGGCTGTCGCGAATCTGCGTGAGGTTCATCAGCTTCTCGGTGATGTCGCGCGCCTTGTCGCTAGCCGACGACAACTGCCGGGAAGACCCTTTCTGAAGTCTGTTCATCGATCCGGTGAGCTGGTTGAGCTGTTTGTCCACCTCGGCCAACTGGGTCTTCATTGCGCCATCGGCTGCCCTGGCCGCCTGCTCGGCGGTCAGGCGACTGCCGGTGTTGGCGATGATTTGCCGCGCCAGTTCGCTCAATCCGTCCACCTTGAAGAGGCCCGTCGAGTCTGTTCCCGCGAGCGCCCGCAAGTCGCTGGCGCGCTGCGCCAACTCGGTCTCGCTGTCCTGGGTTGCCTTCTCGGCGGCGGTGAACTCGCTGGCATCGGTCGCCAAGGTGACTTTCAGAAGATTCGACGTGTGTTCCTGCATTGTGCGTTGTAGTTCGATGGTCTTCAGTTGGTATGGTGTGGAACGTTCGGTCAGAACCTGTAGCTTGCCCTGGATGAAACGCATGCCGACCAGACTCACTCCACCGATGACGGTGATACCGACGATGGTCAGCAGGGCGAACAGCAGCAGTTTGCTTCGAATCTTCACGGCGGACCTTGCTTTCGGGCAGGGATTACTGCTTGGTGAATGGCTTCCCTTCCCCCTTGACGAAGTCGATCAGCTTCTGCACCTTGGCTGAAGGTTTGCCGGTGGTCACCAGGATGATCGGGCTGGTCAGGGGCGGGTCGTTTTCGATCACCTTGACCGACGCGTCAGCGATTCCGAAGGGGTCGATACCGATGGCCTCGGGAGTCGCTGCCACCGTTTCCTTGATCTTCACGTAGTTGCCGGACTCCAGGACGTCCTTGGCGACCGCCGCGCCGTCGAGAACTTCCTTGCTGAACTGCGCATTCTGGCCCGGTGTCCCCTTGCCCCAGACGACGATGATTTCCTTGTCGTCGCCGCCGACTTCTTGCCAGTTGGTGATGGCGCCGGTGAAGATTCCTTTCGCCTGCTCCTTGCTCAGCTTGCTCACCTTGTTGCTGGGGTGTACAAACAGGACGGTACGGTTCCTGCCTACTTCGCTCACCTGCAGGGTGGCCTTGTCGACCTTCACCCCGTCCCCGGCCGCTCCGGCAATCATGCTGTCGATCGAGACTGCCGCGACCGCGGCCTCCACTTTCCCCTTGCTCAGATCGACCAAACCATCCTTTGGCGACGATTGCAGGTTGATCAAAGTAATGCCGCTTGCCTTTTCGAAAGCCGGTTTCACGGGCAGGAAAATGCCGCTCATGGCCGCACCGCCGCCACCGATCTTCAGTTCCTCGGCAGCGCCAACGCCGGTGGCTGCCGTCAAGAGTGATGCCGCAATCGCGAGTCTGCTGATGAGTTGCTGTGTGTTCATTTCTGAATTTCCTTTGGAACCAATTGGTTAACGAATCCATGTGGACAAGCGTCGGTGCCTGGCCACGCGTCGTGCTTCAGGTCTTGGTGGCGCCTACCTCTCCGCCCGCTACCTGCGCCAGCATCGCGATCTCGTCGACCGACAACACCTTGATGATGTTGAGGAGGATCACGAACTTGCCGGCGACCTTGCCCATGCCGTGGATGAAGTCGGCGCGAATTCTGGCGCCGAAGGATGGTGGCGGCTCGATGTCGCTGGCCGGGATCTCGATCACTTCCGAGACCGCGTCGACCAGGAGCCCGATGTCGTGACGAAGGTCGTTCTCGCAGACCTCGACGATGACGATGCAGCTGCGTTTGCCAATGAGGCTCTGGGTTTTCCCGAAGCGCGCCGCGAGGTCGATGACCGGGACGACGGCGCCGCGCAGGTTGATGACGCCGCGGATGAAGGCCGGCATCATCGGGATCTCGGTGAGCTGGCCGTACTCGATGATTTCCTTGACATTGAGGATGCCGACGGCGAACATCTCGCCGCCGAGCAGGAAGGTAAGGTATTGCGGCGGGCTGTCGGCGGCCGCCTGCTGCGCCTGAAGTGCGCTCGCGGTACGCTTGGCGATGGCGTTGCCGGCACTGCTGGCGGGCCGGGATTGAGTGATCTGGGTCATGGCTGGTTCCTGTTCAGAAGCGTTCAAAATCACGTTCTGCGCTGGCCAGTACGCTGCCCCCTCCCGATCCCTTGGTACGCGGCGCGGCGGCTGCCGGTCGGCGAGCGGTGGGGTTTCTCTTCGTCGGTACTGCACTGTGAGCGCGGTCGGCAAGCTCGAAGAAGGTCATCAGTTCCTGCAGTTGTTCGGCCTGGCTGCCCATTTCCTCGGCGGTGGCGGCGAGTTCCTCGGAGGCCGAGGCGTTCTGCTGCGTCGCCTGGTTGAGTTGCCCCATTGCGCCGTTGATCTGGCCGACCCCGGAATTCTGCTCCTGCGAAGCGGCCGTGATTTCCTGGACAAGGTCGGAGGTCTTCTTGATCGAGGGCACCATTTCGGTAAGCAGCGAACCGGCGCGTTCGGCAAGTTTGACCGAGTCCCTGGCCACCTGGCTGATTTCCTGAGCGGCCACCTGCGAGCGCTCGGCGAGCTTTCTCACCTCGGCGGCGACGACGGCGAAACCCTTGCCGTGTTCGCCGGCGCGCGCCGCCTCGATGGCGGCGTTCAGGGCCAGCAGGTTGGTCTGGTAGGCGATGTCGTCGACGATGCCGATCTTCTCGGCGATGGTCTTCATCGCCTCCACGGTCTTGGTGACGGCTTCGCCGCCTTCGATGGCCTGGCGAGCGGCGCTCGACGCCATGCTGTCGGTGACTTTGGCGTTCTCGGTGTTCTGCAGGATCGAGGCGCTCATCTCTTCCATGCTGGCCGTGGTTTCCTCGACCGAAGCGGCCTGCTGGCTGGACGACTGCGACAAGGACTGGGCGGTCGCCGAAATCTGGCCGGAGGCGTTCGAGAGATTGTCGGCCGCGGTACGCACCTCGCCGATGGTCGCGACGAGTTTGGCGACGGTCTGGTTGATGGCGTTCTTCAACTCGTCGAAATCGCCCCGGTAGCTGCTGGTGATGGTCTGCGTGAGGTCGCCGCTGGCCATCGCGCCCATGATGCGGCGGACCTCGTTGATCGGATCGACGACGTTGTCGAGCGTTTCGTTGACGCCGGCGACAATGCGCTGGAAGTCGCCTCGGTGTTTGGCGGCGTCCGCCCGCGTGCCAAGCTTGCCTTCGATAGCGGCCTTGGAAAGCATGTTGACGTCTGACACGAGAGCCCTGATGTTGCTACGCACCTGCTCGATGGTTTCGTTGATGAACGACTTTTTGCCAGGGAACTGTTCGAGGGGTACATCGAAGTTCCCTTCGCCGAATTCCTTGATGCAGGCCATCGCTTTTTTCTTGACGGCGATGTGGCCGAACACCATGTTGTTCACGCCCCTGGCCATCACCTGGAAGTCGTTCCTGAACTTGCCTTCGTCGATCTTGACGTCGATGTCGCCGGCGTCGTGTTCCTTCGACA
>WBZL01000525.1_pt1 | contig 42500 bp, 39 predicted proteins | sample 5204291 | NCBI WGS metagenome assembly WBZL01 (sample SAMN12344345, study PRJNA552823) | activated sludge metagenome | biome: Activated sludge suspended growth; feature: Nitrification reactor; material: Wastewater; isolation source: activated sludge from nitrification reactor of wastewater... | reverse complement strand
GCGGGTGCTGGAATACCATGGCGAGAAGCGCGGCGATCTCTACTACACCAAGCAGATGCTGCTGGCGGTGGGCGACAAGTACGAAGCGCAGATTGCAGCCGATCGCGAGCAGGACGCCAGGTTCCGGTGACGCCCATGGAATTCAAGAACGCGCTCTTCTATATCCTGTCGGCGATCCTGGTGATCGCGGCGCTGCGTGTCGTCACCGCGCGCAACCCCGTGCATGCCGTGCTGTTCCTGGTCCTCGCCTTCTTCAATGCCAGCGGCCTCTGGCTGCTGCTGCAGGCAGAATTCCTCGCCATCGCCCTGATCGTGGTCTATGTCGGCGCGGTCATGGTGCTGTTTCTCTTCGTCGTCATGATGCTCGACATCAACCTGGAGCGCCTGCGTCAGGGTTTCTGGAACAACCTCTGGCTCGGCGGCCCGATTGCCGTGCTGATGGTGGTCGAGATGGTGGCGGTGCTTTCCGTGCGCAGCTTCGGCATCGAGGCGATGCCCGCGCCGGCGGCCCCCGCGACCGGCTTCTCCAATACCAAGGCGCTGGGAACGGCCATCTACACGGAATACGTCTACCCCTTCGAACTGGCTTCGGTGATTCTGCTGGTGGCGCTGATTGCCGCCGTCGCGCTGAACCTGCGCCAGCGCAAGGACACCAAGCAGATGAATCCCGCCGACCAGATTGCCGTCAAGCGCAAGGATCGCGTGCGCATCGTGTCCATGCCTTCGGAAAAGGAATAAAGCGATGCCGAGCCTCTCCCATTTCCTGATACTCGGGGCGATCATCTTCTCGATCGGCGTGGTCGGCGTCTTCCTCAACCGCAAGAACCTCATCGTCCTGCTGATGGCCATCGAACTGATGCTGCTTGCCGTCAACATGAACTTTGTCGCCTTCTCGCATTATCTCGGCGATATCAACGGGCAGGTGTTCGTCTTCTTCATCCTGACGGTCGCCGCGGCCGAGGCCGCCATCGGCCTTGCCATCCTGGTCGTGCTGTTCCGCAACCTGCGCACGATCCATGTGGACGACCTCGACAGCTTGCAGGGATAAACGAGACGCCATGACCGACATGCAACAACTCTACCTGCTGGTGCCGCTGGCGCCCCTCGCCGGCGCCATCATTGCCGGCTTCTTCGGCAAGGCTATCGGTCGCGCAGGCGCCCACTGGGTGACCATCCTCGGCGTCTTCGTTTCCCTCGTCGCCTCCTGGTTCATTCATCAGGACGTCGAGGGCGGCAATCCGTACAACGGCACGGTCTATACCTGGGCCGCCAGCGGGGATCTCAGCTTCGAGGTCGGCTTCCTCATCGACAAGCTGACGGTGACGATGATGCTGGTGGTCACCTTCGTTTCGCTCATGGTGCACATCTACACCATCGGCTACATGGCACACGACGAGGACAACTGGCCGGCCGACAGCCTGGCCGGCAGAAACAGCTACCAGCGCTTCTTCGCCTACATCTCGTTGTTTACCTTCTCGATGCTGATGCTGGTGATGAGCAACAATTTCCTCCAGCTCTTTTTCGGCTGGGAGGCGGTGGGCCTGGTCTCCTACCTGCTGATCGGTTTCTGGTCCACCCGGCCGACGGCGATCTATGCCAACCTGAAGGCCTTCCTGGTGAACCGCGTCGGCGACTTCGGCTTTCTCCTCGGCATCGGCCTCATTGCCGCCTATTGCGGTACGTTGAACTACACGGAAGTGTTCGCCATGTCGCAGAAGCTGGCTGGCACTCAAGTCGAACTGATCCCCGGCCTGTCCTGGATGCTCATCTCCGTGGTCTGCATCTGCCTTTTCATCGGCGCCATGGGCAAGTCGGCGCAATTCCCGCTGCACGTCTGGTTGCCCGACTCGATGGAAGGCCCGACGCCGATCTCCGCGCTGATCCATGCCGCCACCATGGTGACGGCCGGCATCTTCATGGTCTCGCGCATGTCGCCCCTGTTCGAACTGTCGGACGCGGCGCTGTCCTTCGTCATCGTCATCGGCGCCATCACCGCCTTCTTCATGGCGCTGATCGCCATCGTGCAGACAGACATCAAGCGCGTCGTCGCCTACTCCACGCTGTCGCAACTCGGCTATATGACCACCGCGCTGGGCGCCTCGGCCTACTCCGCGGCGATGTTCCATCTTGCCACCCACGCCTTCTTCAAGGCGGTGCTGTTCCTCGGCGCCGGCTCGGTCATCATCGCCATGCACCACGAGCAGGACATGCGCCGCATGGGCGGCCTGCGCAAGTACATGCCCATCACCTATTTCACCGTGCTGATCGGCGCGCTGGCCAATGCCGGTTTTCCGCCGTTCGCCGGTTTCTTCTCCAAGGATTCGATCATCGAGGCGGTGCATTTGTCGACCACTTCGGGCGCTGGCTTTGCCTATCCGCTGATCCTTGCCGGCGTGTTCGTCGGCGGCTTCTATTCCTTCCGGCTGGTTTTCATGGCCTTCCATGGCAAGGAGCGCTTTCGCGATGCGGCGCCGCATGGTCATGATGCGCATGCTGCTGGCCACGATGCGCACGACCACGACGACCACGGTCACCACGGCCCGGTCGAGCCGCACGAGTCGCCCTGGGTGGTCACCGTGCCGCTGATCCTGCTGGCCATTCCCTCCGTCATCGCCGGCTGGGCGATGATCGGACCGGCCCTGTTCGGGAACTACTTCGGCGGCGCGATCTACATCGCGCCCGAGCATCCGGCCATCGCCCGGATGGCGGCGGATTTCCACGGCGCGCTGGGCATGATCACGCACGGCCTGATGACGCCGCCGTTCTGGCTGGCGCTGGGCGGCGCGGCGACCGCCTGGTATCTGTACATCGTGCGGCCCGACCTGCCGGCGGTGATCAAGGCGAAGTCGGGCGTGCTGGCCCGCATCCTCGAGAAGAAGTACGGCTTCGACGAGTTCAATGCTTGGGCCTTCGCCGGCGGCGCCCGCCTGCTCGGCCGCGGCTTGTGGAAGGGCGGCGACCAGACCCTGATCGACGGCCTGATGGTCAACGGCTCGGCCAAACTGGTCGGCTGGGTGGCGTCCATCGTGCGGCTGTTCCAGTCTGGCCACATTTACCAGTATGCCTTCTCCATGATCATCGGCGTGTTCGTGCTGTTGACGCTCTGGATGAATCGCGCCTAGGAAAACGAGAAATGACGGGTCTTCCCTTGCTCAGTATTGCGATCTGGCTGCCCATCGCGGGGGGGCTGCTGGCGCTTGCCACCGGCGCCGACCGCAATGCGGGGCTGGCGCGCCTGATCGCCCTGGTGGCCGCCGTGGCCGGCTTCCTCGTCACCCTTCCGCTCTACTTAGGCTTCGATGCGACGACCAGCGACATGCAGTTCACCGAGCTGCTGCCGTGGATTCCGCGCTTCAACATCAACTACCAACTCGGCGTGGACGGCATCTCGGTGCTGTTCATCCTGCTCAACAGTTTCATCACGCCGCTGGTGGTGCTGGCCGGCTGGAAAGTCATCGAGGAGAAGGCGGCCCAGTACATGGCGGCCTTCCTCATCATGTCCGGCCTCATGAACGGCATCTTTTCGGCGCTCGACGCCGTGCTGTTCTACGTCTTCTTCGAGGCTTCGCTGATCCCGATGTACATCATCATCGGCGTCTGGGGCGGGCCGAACCGGGTCTATGCGGCGTTCAAGTTCTTCCTCTACACGCTGCTCGGCTCGCTGCTGATGCTGGTCGCGCTGATCTATCTATTCTTCCAGTCTGGCTTCAGCTTCAACCTGCTCGACTGGCATCAGCTGCGGATACCGCTGACGCCGCAGATCTACCTTTTTCTCGCCTTCCTGATGGCCTTCGCCGTGAAGGTGCCGATGTGGCCGGTGCACACCTGGCTGCCGGATGCCCACGTCGAGGCGCCGACCGGCGGCTCGGTGGTGCTGGCGGCGATCATGCTGAAGCTTGGCGCCTACGGCTTCCTGCGCTTTTCGCTGCCGATCGCGCCGGATGCCTCGCGCGAACTGGCCTGGCTGATGATCGCGCTGTCGCTCACCGCCGTGGTGTACATCGGCTTCGTTGCCCTGGTGCAGGCCGACATGAAGAAGCTGATCGCCTATTCGTCGATCTCGCACATGGGCTTTGTCACGCTCGGCTTCTTCATCTTCAACTCGCTCGGCGTCGAGGGTGCCCTGGTGCAGATGATCTCGCACGGCTTCATCTCGGGGGCCATGTTCCTCTGCGTCGGCGTCCTCTACGACCGCATGCACAGCCGGCAGATTGCGGACTACGGCGGCGTGGTCAACACCATGCCGAAATTCGCCGCGCTGTTCATGTTCTTTGCCATGGCCAACGCCGGCCTGCCGGCCACCAGCGGCTTCGTCGGCGAGTTCATGGTCATTCTCGGCGCCGTGCAGTTCAACTTCTGGGTCGGCTTCGCCGCCGCGACCACGCTGATCCTTGGCGCCGCCTACACGCTGTGGATGTACAAGCGCGTCGTGTTCGGCGCGGTGGCCAACCACCATGTCGCCGAGCTGGCCGACATCGATGCGCGTGAGCTCGTCATCCTCGGGATTCTGGCGCTGTGCGTGCTGGGCATGGGCCTGTATCCCTACCCGTTCACGGAAGTCATGCACGCTTCGGTGGAAAATTTGCTGAAGCACGTCGCCGTGCCCAAGTTCTGAGCGGACGATCAAGACATGAACTTCGTGATGCCCGATCTCTACCCCGCCTCGGCGGAGATCTTTCTCCTGCTGATGACCTGTGCGGTACTGCTGGTTGACCTCTTTGCCGGCAAGGGCCGCCACTGGCTGGTCTACCTGCTGACCCAGCTGACCCTGGCCGGCTGCTTCGGCATCACCTTCTTCACCCTCGACGGGCAGGCGGTGACGACCTTCAGCAACATGTTCGTCGATGACCTGTTCGCCGACTTTCTCAAGCTGGTGCTCTATCCGGCGGTGGCCGTCATGCTGGTCTACAGCCGCGAGTACCTCGCCGCGCGCAATCTGGACAAGGGCGAGTTCTACCTGCTGGTGCTGTTCGCCACGCTGGGCATGATGGTGATGATTTCCGCCAGCCACTTCCTCACCATCTATCTCGGGCTCGAGCTGCTCGCCCTGTCGCTCTACGCCCTGGTCGCGATCGACCGCGATTCCGCGCGCGCCACCGAGGCGGCGATGAAGTACTTTGTCCTCGGCGCCATGGCCTCCGGCCTGCTGCTCTACGGCATTTCGATGGTGTACGGCGCCACCGGCAGCCTGGACATCGTCGAGGTCGGCCAGCGCATCGCCACCGGCGGCGGCAACAAGACGGTGCTGGTGTTCGGCCTGGTCTTCGTCGTGGCCGGCCTCGCCTTCAAGCTGGGCGTGGTGCCCTTCCACATGTGGATTCCCGATGTCTATCATGGCGCGCCGACCGCGGTGACCCTGTTCATCGGCTCGGCGCCCAAGCTTGCCGCCTTCGCCATCGCCATGCGCGTGCTAGTCACCGGCCTGGCAGAACTGGCCGAGCACTGGCAGGTCATGCTGACGATCCTCGCAGCCCTGTCCATCGCGCTCGGCAACCTGGCGGCGATCGCGCAGACCAATCTCAAGCGCATGCTGGCCTACTCGGCCATTTCGCACATGGGCTTCATGCTGCTCGGCATTCTTTCCGGCATCGTCGGCGGCGATCCGCGCTTTGCGCTGAACGCCTACAGCTCGGCGATGTTCTATGCCATCACCTATGTGCTGATGAGCCTGGGTTCCTTCGGCATGATCCTGCTGCTTTCGCGCGCCAGCTTCGAAGCCGAGAACATCGAGGACTTCAAGGGCCTGAACAAGCGCAGCCCGTGGTTCGCCGCCATGATGATGATCCTCATGTTTTCCATGGCCGGCATGCCGTTCTTCGTCGGCTTCTTCGCCAAGTTCGCCGTGCTGCAATCGGTGGTCGCCGCCAAGATGGTCTGGCTGGCGGTGTTCGCCGTGCTCTTCTCGCTGGTCGGCGCCTTCTACTACCTGCGCGTGGTGAAGGTGATGTACTTCGATGCGCCGACCGACACCGCGCCGATCGAGGCGCCGCGCGATATGCGCTTCCTGATCTCGATCAACGGCCTGGCCGTGGCGCTGCTCGGCCTGCTGCCCGAGGGTGCGCTCGAATACTCGATCTACGCCGCCTACGCCTTCCTCGTCGGGCATTGATGCATTGCGGGCAGGGCGCCCCGGCGCGCTGCCCGATCAGGCCACCTTGGCGTATTCCGCCTTGGCTTCGCGGGCGGCCTGCGCTTCCTCCGGCGAGTAGGCCTTGCCCGACCACAGCATGCGGTAGGCGATTTCCTCGTTGCCGTTCTCGCACAATTCGAGCACCTGCATGAACAGCGGCTGGAAGGTCTCGCTGCGATGCGACGCCTCGTGCTCCTCGAATGAGCGCCAGAAGGTGATGATCAGCGCCTCGCGATCCTTAAGCGGGCTTTCCACCGCCTGTCCGATGGAACTGCCTTCGTTGGAGATCATGCCGGAATTGAGGACGACGAGGCCACCGACGAATCCGGTGTCCGAGTGGTAGGTCTTCACGTTTTCACAGAGCATGGCGACCCGTTCCTCCAGGTCGTCGACGCTATACTCGCGCTTCAGAAGCACGCGGTTGACCGTCACTACGCCTTCGTCGCTGAAACCGGGAATGAATCCGGACATAGTCTGCCTCCAGTCTGTTAATTAGAGAACCCTAATAATAGACTAATTTAGTCGGATATAAGTTCCATCCATGTCAGATCGAAAATTATCAATAGAAGACAAGCACTTGCGCGAGTACAATGTTGCCAGCGAGGAGGTTTTTTCGGGCAAACTGCTTTGCGTCAGGCGAGACACTGTGCGGCTGCCGGATGGCCAGCAGGCAAAGCGCGAGTTCGTCACCCATCCTGGCGCGGTGGTGATGATCGCCGAACTGCCCAACGGCAAGTTGCTCTTCGAGCGCCAGTTCCGCTATCCGCTCGACCGCGTCTTTCTCGAACTGCCAGCCGGCAAGATCCACCCCGGCGAGGACATTCTGCTGACCGCCCGTCGCGAGTTGCGGGAAGAAACTGGTTACGTGGCGGAGCATTGGCACCACCTCGGCGTGATCCATCCCTGCATCGGCTACTCTGACGAGCGCATCGAGATCTTCTTCGCGCGCGGGCTGTCCCATGTCGGACACGCGCTCGACGACGGTGAATTCCTCGAGGTACTCGAATTGGATCTGGCCGAGTCTTTGGAGGCGGTGCGCGATGGCCGACTGACCGACGGCAAGAGCGTCGCCGGGCTGCTCTGGGCCGAACGGGTGCTCGATGGCCGTTGGCCGCTGCCGGCGGCGAGCTGATCAGAATTTCAGCGAGTACTGATGGCGTGTAAAATCGCCTTCCCGGCCCGCGCCAGGCGGGCAAACGGATATGGTGGAGACGAGCCATGACGCAAAGCAGCCCCACGCTGCAACAGGCTGATGCAGAATCGCTCACGGGCGAGGGCAACCGCATCCTGGCTCTGCGCGTCCTCTCCGAAGTCACTGCCACGCTCACGTCGGAATATGACCTCGAGACGCTGCTCGATCGTTTTCTCGGCATGATGGTGCGGCTCTCCGGCGCCTCCGGCGGCGTCGTGCGCGTGGTCACCAGCGACGGCCGCCATCTGCGGCTTGCCGCCTCGCTCGGCCTGCCCGCCGAACTGGTCGAGAACGAGCGCCTGGTCGACATCAACTGCGGCATCTGCGGGGCCGCGCTGCGCAACGAGGAGATCAAGCAGACGCGCGATCTCAGGCCCTGCGTCGAGCGCAGCGGCCAGCCTTACTTCGGGCAATGCAGCTCCATGGTCGTCGTGCCGCTCGAGCACAATGGCCGCCTGCTCGGCGTCTACAACCTCTACATGACCGAGGACCGGCCGATTCCGGAAGAGGTGTCCCTGCTCTTCAGCACGATCAGCGAGCACCTCTCCATGGCCGTCGAGAACACCCGCCTGCTGCGCGAGAACCTGCGCATGACGCTGATGAGCGAGCGGCAGATGATGGCAAACGAGGTGCACGATTCGCTGGCGCAGACCATGGCCTACATGAAGATGCGCATCGAACTGCTGAGAGAGGCCCTGCTGCAGTACGAGAGCGGCAAGGCGCTCAAGTACTCCGGCGACATCCAGCAGGCCCTCGACGAGGCCTATGCCAGCCTGCGCGAGCTGCTCACGCAGTTCCGCAACCGCATGGATCCGCTCGGCCTGGAGCACGCCCTCGACGAGCTTGCCGCCGGCTATTTCGACCGCACCGGCGTTCGCCTCGAATTCGAGAACCGCATCCCCGATCTCGACCTGACGGTAGACCAGGAAGTGCAGGTGTTCCACATCCTGCAGGAAGCGCTTTCCAATGTCGCCCGCCATTCCGGCGCCAAGGATGCCAGGCTCACGCTCGACGTCGTCGACGGGCACTACGCCTTCACCGTCGACGACGACGGCCGCGGCGTCTTTGTCATGGGCGCCCAGCCCGATCTGCGCCACCATTTCGGCATCAGCATCATGAGCGAGCGCGCCCAGCGCCTCGGCGGCAACATCGAAATCTCCAACCGGCTGCAGGGCGGCGCGCGCCTGCGCCTGCTCGTGCCGGTCCATCCCGAAAAAAGCCAATGAACGAAGACATTATCAAGGTCATGCTGGTGGACGATCACACCCTGTTCCGCAAGGGTCTGGCAGAGCTGCTCGACGGCCGCGACAACATCCGCGTCGTCGCCACGACCGGCAACCCTGCCGAGGCGGCAGGCCTGATCGATACGGCGCAGCCCGATGCGGTGGTGCTCGACCTCAACATGCCGCCGCACGGCGGGCTGGCCCTGCTGCGCGAACTGCAGGCCAGTGACTGGAACGGACCGACGCTGATCCTCACCGTCAGCGACGCCGAGGACGACCTTGCCAACGCCATGCGTGCCGGCGCTCGCGGCTACCTGCTCAAGGACATGGAACCCGACGATGTCGTCGACGCCATCCAGCGTGCCGTGCGCGGCGAGACGGTGGTGGCGCCCGCCATGACGCTCAAGCTGGTAGATCTGCTGCAAGGCGGCGGCAGCAAGAACACGGCGCGCGAGAACCTGCTCGCCCAGCTCACCGCGCGCGAGCGCGAGATCCTCGACCACCTGTCGCGGGGGCAGTCGAACAAGGCCATCGCCCGCGCACTCGAGATTTCGCACGACACCGTCAAGCTGCACGTGCGCCACATCCTCTCCAAGCTCAACCTCACCTCACGCGTCGAGGCGGCGGTATTTGCCGTCGAGCAGAAAATGGCGCCGCGGCAGAAGTAGACCTCAGCAGCCCGGAAGCAGACAAGGATCGCCGTATCCCGGGGGCTGACTTTCGGGGAAGATGGCTTGCTGGTCCCCTCGACAGGAATCGAACCTGTATTTGCCGCTTAGGAGGCGGCCGTTCTATCCATTGAACTACGAGGAGCGCGGGCGCGTATTTTAGCCGCTCCGCTATAATCACGCCATCGCGCAGTACCACCGTACGCCGCTATCCGCGATCTTTCCGACAAGCCATGAACCGCATCCTTGCAGCATTCATCGTTTCTTTCGCCCCGCTCTGGATGGCCGCCGCCACGGCGGCGGGGGTGCCCGCCGTCGGCGCCCCGGCGCCGGAATTCTCGCTGCCCGACCAGGCCGGCCGCACGGTGCGCCTGGCGGACTTCCGCGGCAAGTGGGTGGTGCTGTACTTTTATCCGAAGGACGACACGCCGGGCTGCACCGAGGAGGCATGCACCTTTCGCGACGACCAGGCGGCGCTGACGCTGCTCGGCGCGCAGGTAATCGGCATGAGCCTCGACGATGTCGCATCGCATACCGCCTTCGCCACGAAGTACAGCCTGCCGTTCCCGCTTCTTGCGGACACCGATGCGAAGGTGTCGGCCAGCTACGGTGCGGTGACGAATCTCGTCGTGGCGAAATTCGCCAGGCGCTACACCTTCCTCATCGATCCGCAGGGCCGCGTCGCCAAGTCATACCTGAACGTCGATACCGCCCGCCATGCCGCCGAGGTCATCGCCGATCTGCGGCGGCTGACTTCCCGCTGAACCATGCCGCTCGTCACGCTGGACAGGGGCTGCCTGGCCTACGGACATGTCGCGCTGCTCGACCATGCCGATTTCCAGGTCGATGCCGGCGAGCGCATCGCGCTGATCGGCCGCAACGGCAGCGGCAAGTCGAGCCTGCTGCGCGCACTGATGGGTGTCGCTGCGCTGGACGACGGCACGGTGTGGCGCCGCGACGGCCTGCGCGTTGCCAATGTGCCGCAGGAGCCGGATTTCCCGCCGGAGCAGACGGCCTACGAGGCGGTCGCCTCCGGTGTCGGCGAAGCGAGCCGCCTGCTCGTCGACTACCATGCCGCCGCCCAGCGCCTGTCGCACGATCACAGCGAGGCCGCCATGACGCACCTGCATGAGTTGCAGACGCAACTGGAGGCGAGCGACGGCTGGCGGCTGGGCACGCGCGTCGATCAGGCGCTGTCGCAGTTGAACCTGCCGGCCGATGCGCGGCTGGGCGAGTTGTCCGGCGGCGGTCTCAAGCGCGTGGCGCTGGCACGCGCACTGGCCGGCGATCCGGAGCTGCTGCTGCTCGACGAGCCGACCAACCACCTCGACCTCGACGGCATCCTCTGGCTGGAGCAGCTCATCGCCGGCTTCGACGGAGCGGTGGTGGTGATCACGCACGACCGGCGCTTTCTCGATGCGGTTGCCACGCGCATCGTCGAACTCGATCGCGGCAAGCTGGTGAGTTTTCCCGGCAGTTTTGCCGAATACCAGAGCCGCAAGGCGGAGATGTTGTCGGCAGAAGCGCAGCAGAACGCCAAGTTCGACAAGCTGCTGGCGCAGGAGGAGGTGTGGATCCGCAAGGGCATCGAGGCGCGCCGCACGCGCAACGAGGGCCGCGTGCGGCGGCTGGAGCAGCTGCGCCGCGAACGCAGCGCGCGGCGCGACCGGCTGGGCGGCGTCAGCTTCCAGCTGTCGCGCGGCGAGGCCTCCGGCAAGCTGGTGGCGGAGCTGGAGCATGTCTCGAAGCGCTACGGCGAGCGCGACATCGTGCGCGACTTCTCCTGCCGCATCCTGCGCGGCGACCGCGTCGGCATCATCGGACCCAATGGCGCCGGCAAGACCACGCTGATCCGCCTGATCCTCGGCGAGATCGAACCGGACGCGGGCAGCGTGCGCCTCGGCACGAAACTGTCGGTAGCCTACTTCGACCAGTTTCGCGCCGCGCTCGACGAGGAGGCGACATTGGCCGACGTGATCAGCCCGGGTTCGGACTACGTGCAGGTCGGCGGCGAGCGCAAGCATGTCATCAGCTATCTGGAGGACTTCCTGTTTCCCTCGGCGCGGGCACGCTCGCCTGTGAAGTCGCTCTCCGGCGGCGAACGCAACCGCCTGCTGCTGGCGCGGCTGTTCAGCCAGCCGGCCAATGCGATCGTGCTCGACGAGCCGACCAACGATCTCGACATCGAGACGCTGGAACTGCTGGAAACACTGCTGGCCGACTACGACGGCACGGTCTTCCTCGTCAGCCACGACCGCAGCTTCCTCGACAACATCGTCACCCAGGTGATCGCGGCCGAGGGCGACGGCGCCTGGCGCGAGACGGTCGGCGGCTACGAGGACTGGATGCGGGAATCGATGCATCGGCGCGCGCAGCCACCCGCTGCTGCGAATGCTCCGGGAAAGAGCGAGGCTGTCCAGAAGAAGCCGGAGGCGCGCGATGCGCGCGCAAAGGCCAAAATGTCCTTCAAGGAAACGCGCGAACTGGCGGCACTGCCCGAGCGCATCGGTGCGCTGGAAGCCGAGCAGGCCGCCCTCAATGCGCGACTGGCCGATCCGGCGCTGTATCGCGGCGCGCCGGAGGAACTGCCGGTGCTGAAGGCGCGGCTGGGCGCGCTGGAGCAGGAAATCGCGCAGGCGATGCAGCGCTGGGAAGAGTTGGAGGCGCGTTCGGCCAGTCTCTGACGAAAGTCAGCCCTCACGGGACGGCGCCAGTTTCAGAAGCTGCCGTCCATGCGCCAGATGAAGGGCAGGGCGATCAGCGCGCCGAAGAAGATCGTGATGTGGAACCATGACCACAGCCGGTATTTTGATGCGAGGCTGTCGGGGTTCATGTCCGAGATGAGGTAGAGGCGCCCGTCTTTCGGCAGATGCATGACGTGCAGCTCGGCGGAAGCGCGCAGCTCGCGGTGGTTGGCGGCGACCTCGCGCCTGGCCTGCGCCCGGGCAAGTTCCCATTCCTTCAGGTCGAGCTGGCCGTTCCCGTCGAGATCGAAGCGTTCGAGCAGCTCCTTCGTCCGGGTCTTCCATTCCGCCAGCAGCAACCGGACGTCCTCTGCGACGCTGAGATCGAGGTCGACGCTCCCGCGCGTGGCGAATTGCCCGAGGACGTATATCGTCTGGCGCTCGATGAGCAGCCACTGGGTATAGCGGCGGTCGCCCACGATCCAGGAGTCCTTCCGTGTCACCAGCATTTCGGCGCCTTCCGGGTCGACGACGCATTCGCCCGAGCCGTCGTCGAGGAGGAAAGAGGCGTCGCTTTCGCCCTTGTCCTCCTGCACCCACTTGTTGTCACTGGTCTTCCGTTCTACCGTGTAGCGAAACCACAGGCAGGGCAACTGGGAGACGGGACTGATCAGGGGCGCGCCGGCGAGGGGCTTGCCGCTGCCGATCAATTCGACATAACCCTGTGCGGCCGAGGCGATCCTGGAGGTCGGCGTATCGGCGACGGCACGCGCACGCCGGAAGGCGGAGGTCCAGGCGACGAGGCTGAGCGGCGCCATCAGGGCCACGCAGACGAACATGCCGAAGTACGATTCGGTCTGAAACCCGATGATCAGCAGGATGAACTGGCCGCCGGAGGTGACGAGATCGCTGTACCCCCGGCGCAGGGAGACGAGCATCGTTACGCCCGGCTCAGCTGAACAGGGCCTTCATGTCGACATCGGCCTTTTCTGCGCTGGCGAACTCGAGCAGCGGCTTGGCCTCGAAGCGGAACATCCCGGCAACGATGGAATCGGGGAACTGCTCGATGCGCACGTTATTGATGTTGACCGACTCGTTGTACAGTTCGCGCCGGTCGGCGATGCCGTTCTCGAGCGCCGTGATGCGGCCCTGCAGTTGCATGAAGTTCTCGTTGGCCTTCAGCTCGGGGTAAGCCTCGGCGACGGCGAAGATCTGGCCGAGTCCCATGCGTAGCGCCCCTTCGGCCTGGCCCAGCGCCGGAATGTTCTGGCTTTCCCGCGCCGTCTGCACGCGCGAGCGGGCCTCGACCACGCGCTGCAGGGTTTCCTGCTCAAACTGCTTGTACTGCTTGCAGGTCTCGACCAGCTTGGGCAACTCGTCGTGACGCTGCTTGAGCAGCACGTCGATGTTGGCCCAGGCCTTGGCGACGGCATGCTTCACCTGCACCAGCCCGTTGTAGATCATCACGCCATACACTGCGGCGACGACGATGATGCCCAGCACCACCAGTGAAACGATGCCCATGATTCCTCCCTGGTTAGGACCGCGTGCGCATAGTTTAAACGACTGCGGCACTTTCCTGCGCTACGGCTTCGGCGCGTCTTCGCCTGCTTGCGGCGCCTCCTCGGCGGGCGGTATCTCCACCAGTCGGCGCAGGCGCTCCATCAGCGACGACTGGGAGATGCCGAGCAGCCTGCAGATTTCGACGAGATCGTCGGGAATGGCCGGGTCGTTCCAGCCGTTGGCCGAATGCCGGGCGAGGTTGACGGCGTGAATGACGTTGCGCACGCGCGGATGCTCTGCGTGGTGGTCGTCCATCAGACTCAGCAGCAGTTCCGGCAGTCGCCAGGCGCGGGCGAGCGACAGTTGCAGTTGGGTGATCTGGATGCCGAGCACGGCCTGCTGCGCGGCAGCGCTGCGCAAGCCGCGGTTCTCCGTCTGCAGGGCGCGAATGTCGAGCATCAGCGTGGGAGCGAAGCACCAAAGCATGATTTCCGCACTGTCGTGCAACAGGGCGGCAATGGTGACTTCATCCACGTCCAGGTCATGGCGCTGCACCGCCCATTCGCGTGCGAAAATCGATGCCTGGCGCGCGCGCGCGATCACCCGCAGCAGGCCGATGAGCGCCTGCGGATGGGTCTTCAGACGGTCCTCGACCAGCGACAGGTTGTCGAACCTGGCGAAGAAGGGCGTGATGCCGATCATCATCACGGCGCGGTCGATGGTGGTGATGTCGGCGGTCTGGCTGACGCGCCGCGAGGCTTCGATGTAGGCGAGCACGCGCAGCGTCATCAGCGGATCCTGCAGGATGGTTCCGGCGAGTTGCCGACCACTGACGTTCTCCTCGTTTTCGCGCAGGCGTGCCAGTTCCCGCGTCGTGCGTTTCAGCACAGGAATGTCTGCCTGGCTGAGGTAATTCACCCAGGACTCGAGGTTGGGGAGCGGGCGTTGCAGCATCGATGACAAATAATTCAGTCAATACCGGTAGTTATAATAACGACACGGATTCGAATTGCTTGAGGCCGGCCTGTCGGGAGACGCCACGGTAGAGTTGCAAACCCTTATGCCACAATGACATACACGCCTACTCCGCAGTCCTGGGATCTGTTCTGCAGGGTTGTCGACAACTATGGGGATATCGGCGTGTCCTGGCGGGTGGCCCGCCAGTTGGCGGCCGAACATGGCTTGCGGGTGCGTCTCTGGGTGGATGATCTGCCGGCCTTCAGGCGCATCTGCCCCGACATCGATGCCGCCTTGGCGGTTCAGGTGTGCCGGGGGGTGGAGGTGCGGCACTGGACCGAACCGTTCCCCGACTGCGAACCGGCGCAGACAGTGGTCGAGGCATTCGCCTGCGAATTGCCCGAGCGCTATGTCCAGGCGATGGCAGCCTGTGCGGTGAAACCCTGCTGGATCAACCTCGAGTACCTCAGCGCGGAGGCCTGGGCCGGCGAGTGCCACGGCATGGCCTCTCCCAGCCCGCGCCTGCCGTTGACCAAGCATTTCTTCTTTCCCGGCTTTGCCTCGCATACCGGCGGGGTCCCGATGGAGCGGGACCTTCCGCATCGGCGCCAGGCTTTTCAGCAGGATGCGCGGGCGCAGGCCGCTTTCTGGCAGGCGCTGGATCTGGCACCGCCGCGCGCGGATGAGTGCCGCATCTCGCTTTTCTGCTATCCGGACAGCCGGGTGGAGGACCTGCTTGCGTACTGGCAGGATCAGCCCGGGGCGGTGACCGGCCTGGTGCCGGAGGGCATCGCCGGTGAAGCCATCGCTGCCTTCTTCGGCTACGCCGCGCCGCGGGCCGGCGCCGTGCTGAAACGGGGTGGCCTGGAAGTACGCATTCTGCCTTTCCTGGAGCAGGATCGTTACGACAGGCTGCTGTGGGCCTGCGACTGCAACTTCGTGCGCGGCGAGGATTCCTTCGTGCGGGCGCAATGGGCCTTGAGGCCGATGGTCTGGCAGCCCTATCCGCAAGCCGAGGATGCGCATCTTCGCAAGCTGGAGGCGTTTCTGCGGGTCTATTGCCGGGAACTGCCCGGGGAAACGGCTGAGGCCGTGGCCGGCTTCTGGGGTGCCTGGAGCCGTGGCGAGGGGATGGCGGCGGCCTGGCCGGCCTTCTGGGGGCAGCGGGTGGCGCTGGCCAAGCACGCCGAGGCCTGGGCGACGGCCCTTCGGGCACAAGGCGATCTGACGGCCAAACTGGCGGAGTTCTGCCCGGATAAGTTATAATTTTCCGCTTATTTTGCGCCGGTTTACCTGGGTACCCGATTTGAATACCCAATTTTTGAATACCCAATTGGCGCCCAACTTTTTTTCGCAGGATTTTGCATATGAAACTGGCACAGGAACTCCGCGTAGGCAACGTCATCATGATCGGCAAGGATCCGATGGTGGTGCAGAAGGCCGAATACAACAAGTCCGGCCGCAACGCTGCAGTGGTCAAGATGAAATTCAAGAATCTGCTCACCGACTCCCCGAGCGAGAGCGTCTACAAGGCCGACGACAAGTTCGAGGTCGTCCAGCTCGAGCGCAAGGAAGTGACCTACTCGTATTTTGCCGATCCCATGTACGTCTTCATGGACGCCGATTACAACCAGTTCGAGGTGGAGAAGGAAAGCATGGGCGATGCGGTCAGCTACCTCGAGGACGGCATGGCTTGCGAGGTGGTGTTCTACAACGGCAAGGCGATTTCAGTCGAGATGCCCAACAGCGTCGTGCGCGAAATCATCTATACCGAACCGGCAGTGCGCGGCGACACTTCGGGCAAGGTGCTGAAGCCGGCCAAGATCGTCACCGGCTATGAGGTGCCCGTGCCGCTTTTCTGCGAGATCGGCGACAAGATCGAAATCGACACCCGCACCGGCGAGTACCGCAACCGCGTCAAGGGCTGAGCGAGCCGGTACCCCATGAAAAACGCCACCCGCGGGTGGCGTTTTTCATGGGTGTGTTTTCCGGGTCAGCGCCAGACTTCCTTGCATTGGGCGATCTCCGCATCGGTCATCACAGGCTTGATGACGCACAGTCGCGCACGCTCCTGGCGCAGCCGTTCCTCTTCCTTTTCCCGTTCCAGCCGGGCTACACGTCGCGCTTCGGCTCTTTCCTGGGGAGTGGGTTCCGCCTTGTCCGTTTGCTCCGCATTCTGACCCACGTTATCCGAAGCCGTCTCGGCCGAAGGCGGGGAACCGGTAACTGGCTGGGCGTTGCCGTCGGTCGGCAGGCACGCCAGGGAAGCTGCCGCAAAAAGGGTGAGGATGAGTGCAGGGCGCATCGTTTTCTCCGGGCCGGAATCTGGAAGCCTAAGAGTACCCCGGCAAAAAACAAAACGCCACCTGCATTGAGGTGGCGTTTCGGTTTGGTGGAGGCGGCGGGAATCGAACCCGCGTCCGCAAGCCCTCTACAGGCAGTACTACATGCTTAGCCTGGTTGTTTGATTTAACCCGTCATCCGCCAACCGGCAGGCTGATGCTGGGCGATCCGCTGAGTTTTCGTGATCGGCCGTGCGGCAAGGACGATCCTTAGCTGGTGTGAATGACTCTGCTGCCACTTGCGTGGCCCGGCCCGTCAGCAAACCGGTGCAGAGCTAGCCGGTATTAAGCGGCTAGAGCGAAACGCTCGTCGTTGGCGTTTGTAGATTTCCAGATGGATTTGCGAGGTAACTGGGCCTCGGCATGCACTACACAGCTTCGTAACCCACGTCGAAGCCAGGTCGCCCCCGGATTCGTTGTGTTGTAACTGCAATCAAGAAGACCGCTGAATTGCGCCAGAGTTCCCGGATAGCACTGGCATTCTAGCATGCGCTATCGAAGCAAGCCCTCAAGGCCGGCCGGCGTCTGAATGATGGCATCGGCATCCCATTTTTCAAGCGGCTGATCGTCCCCCAGATAGCCCCATGCGGCGGCGACGGCCCCCATGCCGGCCGCGCGAGCGGCATGAATGTCGCGAAGGTCGTCGCCGACATAGAGGCAGCGCTCAGGCGGGGTGCCGACGAGGGTGCTGGCAAGCCATAACGGATCGGGCGCGGGTTTTGGTCGCGGCGAGGAATCGCCGCTGACGATGCAGGCGGCACGCCGCGTCAGAGCCAGAGCCTCAGCCAGCGGCAGGGTGTAGCGGCTGGGTTTGTTGGTGACGATGCCCCACTTGACGCCTTCCGCCTCGAGCCGGTCCAGCAATTCAGCGATGCCATCGAAAAGGCGGGTGGCGACGCAAAGCGAATCGCCGTAGAAGGCGAGAAAGCGCTGGTGGAGTTCGGCGTACCGGTCGTTGCCGGGCACGAGCGAGAAACCGATGCCGAGCAGGCCGCGCACGCCCTTGGAAACATGCGGGCGGATGGCTTCCGTTGGCAGTGATGCCAGTCCGGCCTCATGCCTCAGGCGGTTGAGCACTGCACCTAGGTCGGCGGCAGTGTCGGCCAGTGTGCCGTCGAGGTCGAACAGGACGGCGTCAATCATCGCGCCGCGTGCGCATCAGGTAATTGACGTCGGTGTTGGCGCCAAGGGCGTAGGTCTTGCTGAAGGGATTGTAGGTCATGCCGATGACCTCTTGCACTGCCAGTCCGGCTTCGCGGCAATACCGGGCCAGTTCTGCTGGCCGGATGAAATTTGCGTAATCGTGCGTGCCGCGCGGCAGCAGGTTGAGTACGTATTCGGCACCGACCACGGCGAAAAGATAGGATTTCGGATTGCGGTTGATGGTGGAGAAGAAAACCAGCCCGCCCGGACGGACGAGTTGCGCGCAGGCGCGCGCCGTGCTGGCGGGGTCGGGCACGTGTTCCAGCATTTCGAGGCAGGTCACGATGTCGTAGCTGCCCGGCATGGTGGCAGCCAGTTCCTCGGCCGAGACCTTGCGGTAGTCGACTTTCTGTCCGGTTTCCAGCAGATGCAGCCTGGCGACGGAAAGCGCCTTGTCGGAGAGGTCGATGCCGGTCACGAGGGCACCGCGTGTCGCCATCGACTCGGCGAGAATGCCTCCGCCGCAACCGACGTCCAGCACCTTTTGGCCGGCCAAGCCGGCTGCCCGGTCGATCCAGTCCAGGCGCAGGGGATTGATGTCATGCAAAGGCTTGAACTCGGATTCGGGATCCCACCAGCGATGGGCCAGTTCGCTGAATTTGTCGAGTTCGGCCTGGTAGGCATTGCGGTTCGCGGTGTCGCTCATTGCTTTGCGTTCCCGAATAAAAAAAGCCCTGCTCGCGCAGGGCTTTTGACGGCGGATTGCCGGATTACTTGGTGCCGATGACCTCGATCTCCACGCGGCGATCGGGCTGGAGGCACTCGATGAGTTGCTTCGACTTCTTGTCGCTCTTGCCGCACTTGTCGCCGGTGACGGGCTGCTTCTCGCCCTTGCCCTCGGTGTAGACGCGGTTCGCTTCGACGCCCTTGCCGACCAGATAGGCCTTGACGGCTTCGGCGCGCTTCTCGGACAGCTTCTGGTTGTACTTGTCGGAACCGATGCGGTCGGTGTGGCCGACGGCGATGATGACTTCCAGCTTCATGCCCTTCAGCTTGCTTGTGACATCGTCCAACTTGGCCTTGCCCTCGGACCGCAGAACGGCCTTGTCGAAATCGAACAGGGCGTCGGCAGCCAGCGTCACCTTCTGGGCGGCAGGTTTCGGGGTGGGGGCGGGCGCGGCCATTGGAGGCTTGGGCGGCTCGGGCTTCTTCACCAGATCGGGATCGCACTCGGCGAGAGCCATGGCGGGCGTCCAGCGAGTGGTCTTCCAGCACAGGCCGAAGCCGCTCTTGGCGACAACGCCGCGCGTATCGAACAGGTGACCGTCGTTATTCGGCACTTGAGCGAGCGCGACGGAGGCGCTCAATCCAAGGGTCGCCAGCAGCGTGATTTTCGAAATTTGTTTGTTCATGTTTCCCCTCGTTTCTGTGCGGAATGGAATAGTATAAACGGATCAACGCCATGCGGTTATTAAAAACACGCTCGTTTAAGCAAGAGTCCGAATAGGCTAAGGGCTTGCCAGTTCAAGCGGTTAGCTTATTTTGCCATAAATTGACGGTGTCAAGCAATTGGCTTGTGTCGCATCCCTGCAACACGCCGTTTTCGACCCGCAGAACACCATTCACCCAGACGTGGCTGACATGCTCCCTGCCGGCGGCATATACCAGGTGGGAGGCGGGATCGAAGCAGGGATTTGTCTCGAGGGCATCGAGCCGAATGGCGCACAGGTCGGCTGCCTTGCCGGATTGGATCGAGCCGATTCGTTCTTCCATGCCAAGCGCAGCGGCGCCGTTCAGGGTTGCCATGCGCAGCAATGCATGTGCATCGAGCGCTGCAGCGTCGCCCGACGTGACTTTTGCCAGCAAGCCGGCGTGGCGCATTTCCTGAAACATGTCGAGACGGTTGTTGCTGGCAGCGCCATCCGTGCCGAGACCGAGCCGTACGCCGGCTTTTTCAATTTGAACAGCCGGTGCGATTCCGCTTGCGAGCTTCATGTTGGATGTCGGACAGTGCGCTACCGTGCAGCCGTTCTCTGCCAGCAGGGCGATTTCCCGCTCGTCCAGATGCACGGCATGCACGCCGATCAGGCCGGGTCCGAGTAACCCCAGTCGCCGCAGCCGCTCCAACGGACGCACACCGTGCCGGGCCAGGCTTTGCTCGATTTCATCTTTCGTTTCGTGGATGTGGACGTGGATCGGCAGATCGAGTTGGGCCGACAGGGTGGCGATGCGCTCGAAAGTCCTGTCAGCCACCGTGTAGGGCGCATGCGGCGCCATGCAGAAAGAGATCAGGGGATCACCGCGGAGGCGGTCGCGCAGGGCCAGTCCCTTGCTGAGATAATCGTCGGCGTCGGAGGCGTAGGCGGTGGGAAATTCGATGACGATGATGCCGAGCGCGACGCGCATGCCGAAACTGAGCGCAGCATCAGCCGCCGCCTCGGGGAAGAAGTACATGTCGTTGAAGCAGGTGATGCCGCCACGCAGCATCTCGGCGCAGGCGAGCAGGGTGCCGTCACGCACGAAGGCGGCGGAGACGTGCTTGGTCTCGGCCGGCCAGATGCGTGTCTTCAGCCAGTCCATGAGCGGCTGGTCGTCGGCGATGCCGCGCAACAACGCCATGGCGGCGTGGGTATGCAGGTTGATCAGTCCGGGGATCAGCACCTGATGCGGCAAGGCGACTTTCCGCGCCGGCAGGTAGCGGTTGGCTGCATCCCGCGCGGGCAGGACGTCGACAATCCTGCCTGAAGAGACGGCAACGACGTGGTCCTCGAGCACGATTCCGCGCGGCTCGATCGGTATGAGCCAGCGTGGCTCGATTAACAGGTCTATCGGTGCGGACATGCGTAAAAAAACCCCGCCGTTGGGCGGGGTTTTTGATTGATGAAATAGCTTATTTCGCCGGACCCTGCACCTCGACGACGACGCGACGGTTCGGCGCCAGGCACTCGATGAGTTTCTTGCGCGGCTGTTTGTCGTCGCACTTCACGCTGGGCACGGCCTGCGTCTTGCCTGCACCCATGGTTTCGATCGTATCGGCCTTGGCGCCCTTGCTTTCGAGATAGGCTCTGACGGACTCGGCGCGCTTCTCGGAAAGCTTCTGGTTGGTTTCGTGGCTGCCAATGCGATCGGTATGGCCGGTGATCAGCATCAGCTTGATGCTGGCGCACCCGCCCAGCTTGGCCAGCACATTCTTGTCGAGCTGGTCCTTGCCGGCGGGATTCAATTCGGCCTTCCCGAAAGTGAAGGTGGCGTCGTTCTGCAGCGAGTAGGAGAAATTGCACATCTTCGGTTTCGCTGGCGCGGCGGCCGGAGCAGGGGCAGGCTTGGGCGGCTCGGGCTTCTTGATCAGATCGGGGTCGCACTCGGCGAGGGCCATGGCGGGCGTCCAGCGGGTGGTCTTCCAGCACAAGCCGAAGCCGCTCTTGGCGACAACGCCGCGCGTATCGAAGATATGGCCATCGTTGTCGGGCACCTGGGCACCGACGACGGTGACGGTCAGGCCGAGGGTGGCGGCAACAACGGTTTGAACGAGAATTGAGTTTTTCAAGGTGACATCCTCCACTGGCATGAGAGATTGTTCTGGTTATCCGGCGGAGAGGCATGCCGGTTACGGGCTTTTGTCTAATGGATTTAAGCACAAAAACCAAAGGCCTACAACCTGTTGTCGGGACGACAATTGGCCCGATCAACGACCTCGTGACGTCCGCTTTCGGCAAGTGCAGCATGCTAAACTTACGCCTTTTTGGTGGGCGCCCCAGCCCAGCCTTGGTAATCCGGTTCGATGACCACTCAATTCGCCAAAGAAACCCTCCCGGTCAGCCTCGAAGAGGAGATGCGGCACTCCTATCTCGATTACGCCATGAGCGTGATCAAGGGGCGGGCGCTGCCCGACGTGCGCGACGGGCTCAAGCCGGTGCATCGGCGTGTCCTCTTTGCCATGCACGAGCTGTCCAATGACTGGAACAAGGCCTACAAGAAATCCGCCCGCATCGTCGGCGACGTGATCGGCAAGTACCATCCTCACGGCGACACCGCGGTCTACGACACCATTGTCCGCATGGCGCAGGATTTCAGTCTGCGCTACATGCTTGTCGATGGCCAGGGCAACTTCGGTTCCGTCGACGGCGACAACGCCGCCGCCATGCGCTATACGGAAATCCGCATGGCGCGCATCGGCCATGAATTGCTGGCCGACATCGACAAGGAGACCGTCGATTTCGGGCCGAACTACGACGGCTCGGAACGCGAGCCGCTGATTTTGCCGGCGAAGATCCCCAACCTGCTCATCAACGGCAGCTCGGGCATCGCCGTCGGCATGGCGACCAACATTCCGCCGCACAATCTGAACGAGGTGGTGGACGGTTGCCTGGCGCTGCTGGACAACCCGGAGCTGGGCATCGAGGAACTGATAGGGATCATCCCGGCACCCGACTTCCCGACTGCGGGCATCATCTACGGGACGACCGGCGTTCGAGAGGGCTACCTGACCGGTCGCGGACGCATCGTAATGCGGGCGCGCACCCACTTCGAGGATATGGAAAAGGGCAATCGGCAGGCCATCATCGTCGACGAGTTGCCCTATCAGGTAAACAAGAAATCGCTGCTGGAGCGCATCGCCGAACTGGTCAACGAGAAGAAGCTGGAAGGGATTTCCCATATCCAGGACGAGTCCGACAAGTCCGGCATGCGCGTGGTAATCGAGTTGAAGCGCGGCGAGGTGCCGGAGGTTGTGCTCAACAACCTGTACAAGATGACGCAGTTGCAGGACACCTTCGGTGTGAACATGGTGGCCCTGGTCGACGGGGGGCCGCGGCTACTCAACCTGAAGGAAATGCTCGTCGCTTTCCTCGCTCATCGCCGGGAAGTGGTGACACGCCGCAATGTCTTCGAATTGCGCAAGGCACGCGAGCGGGGTCACATCCTGGAAGGCCTGGCGGTGGCGCTGTCCAATGTCGATGAGATCATCGCCCTCATCAAGGCGGCGCCGACGCCACCGGAGGCCAAGCGGGAGTTGATGTCGCGCGCCTGGCATTCGTCCCTGGTCGAGCAGATGTTGACCCGAGCCAATGCGCAAGGCTCGCGGCCGGAAGGGCTGGCCCCGGAATTCGGGTTCTTCGACAAGGGTTACAAGCTGTCTGAAGCCCAAGCCCAGGCCATCCTGGAACTTCGCCTGCAACGTCTGACCGGCCTGGAGCAGGACAAGATCCTGTCTGAATATCGTGAAGTGATGGAGCAGATCGCCGACCTGCTCGATGTCCTTGCCCGCCCGGATCGCATAACCCGAATCATCGGCGACGAGCTGCGGGTCGTCCGAGAGCAGTTCGGCGATGCGCGGCGTTCGGAGATCGTGCTACACGCCGAGGACCTCTGCCTGGAAGACCTGATCACCCCGGCCGACGTGGTCGTCACCCTCTCGCACGGCGGCTACTTCAAGCGCCAGGTGCTCGACGATTATCGCGCCCAGCGGCGCGGCGGGCGCGGCCGTCAGGCGACGGCGATGAAAGAGGACGATTTCGTCGATCGACTATTCGTCGCCAACACGCACGACTTCATCCTGTGCTTTTCCAACCGGGGCCGCGTCTACTGGCTGAAGGTGTACGAGGTGCCAGAAGGCTCCTCGACCAGCCGCGGCAAGCCCATCGTCAATCTCTTCCCGCTCGCCGAAGGCGAGAAGATTACCGCGGTGCTGCCGGTGAAGGAGTTCGACGAGGGGCATTATGTCTTCATGGCGACGATGGGCGGGACGGTCAAGAAGACGCCGCTGTCGGCCTTCGCCAATCCGCGCAAGGCCGGCATCATCGCTGTTGCCCTAGACGAGGGGGACCATCTTATCGGCGTTGCCATTACCGACGGCGAGTTCGACGTGATGCTGTTCTCAGATGCCGGCAAGGCGGTGCGCTTCGCCGAGGAGGATGTGCGGCCAATGGGCCGCGAGGCGCGCGGCGTGCGCGGCATGATGCTCGAGCCGGTGCAGAGTGTGATCTCGATGCTCGTCGCCAAGGGGGAGGAACAGAGCGTGCTGACGGCGACCGAGAACGGCTTCGGCAAGCGCACGGCGATCGCCGAGTACACGCGGCATGGACGCGGCACCAAGGGCATGATCGCCATCCAGGCCTCCGACCGCAACGGCAAGCTGATCGGTGCCGTGCTGGTCAGCGATACCGACGAACTGATGCTGATTTCCACCGGCGGTGTGCTGATCCGTACGCTGGTGCAGGATATTCGCGAGATGGGACGTTCGACGCAGGGGGTCACCCTGATTTCGCTCGATGACGGCACCAAACTGGCCGGCATCGAAAAGATTATTGAGACTGACGAGGAGCAAGACTAGAAATGGCACGCGTATTCAATTTCAGCGCCGGACCGGCGACCCTGCCGGAAGCCGTTCTCGCACAGGCTGCCGAAGAGATGCTCGACTGGCACGGCAGCGGCCAGTCCGTCATGGAGATGAGCCACCGCGGCAAGGAGTTCATGAGCATTGCCGCCCAGGCCGAGGCCGACCTGCGCGAGCTGATGGGCATTCCCGCCAATTACAAGGTGCTGTTCCTGCAGGGCGGCGCCAGCCTGCAGTTCGCCATGATCCCGATCAACCTGCTGCGCGGCAAGACCAGCGCCGACTACGTGCACACCGGAGAGTGGGCCAAGAAGGCGATCAAGGAAGCCAAACAGTACTGCCAGGCAAACGTGGTGGCATCGAGCGAGGACAGGAACTTCACCTACGCTCCGGCGCAGGCCGACTGGAAACTCTCCAAGGATGCCGCCTACGTGCACTACACCGCCAACGAAACTATCGGCGGGGTGGAGTTCCATTGGACGCCCGATCTTGGCAAACTCGCGGGCGATGTGCCGCTGGTATGCGACATGTCGTCGAACATCCTGTCCAGGCCGGTCGACGTTTCGAAGTACGGCCTCATCTACGCCGGCGCGCAGAAGAACATCGGCCCGGCCGGCCTGACCATCGTCATCGTGCGCGACGACCTGATCGGCCAAGTGCTGCCGAAGACACCGGTCATGCTCGATTACAAAACGCATGCCGAGAACGAATCGATGTACAACACGCCGCCGACATACGGCATCTACATCGCCGGTCTGGTGTTCCAGTGGATCAAGCAGAACGGCGGCTTGGCGGCGATGTACCAGCGCAACCAGGAGAAGGCGGCGCTGCTCTACACCTCACTCGACCAGAGCCAATTCTTCGTCAGCCCGGTCGCCAAGGCCGACCGATCGCTGATGAATGTCCCGTTCACGCTGAAGAGGGCTGAATTGGACGAGGAGTTCCTCAAGGGCGCCAAGTCGCGCGGCATGATCCAACTGAAGGGCCATCGCTCCGTCGGCGGCATGCGCGCCTCGATCTACAATGCAATGCCAGCGGAAGGCGTCAAGGCGCTGGTCGACTACATGAAGGAATTCGAGGCAAAGCATGGCTGACAATTTCAAGATCCTGGTGCTCAACCAGATTTCCCAGGCCGGACTCAAGCGCCTGCCTCAGGAGCAGTATACCGTCGGCAAGGACATTGCCGCACCGGACGCCATCCTGGTGCGCTCGGCCGACATGCACAAGATGGACATACCGGCTTCCGTCCGCGCCATCGGCCGCGCCGGTGCCGGCACCAACAACATTCCGGTCAAGGCCATGAGCGGTCGCGGCGTGCCGGTCTTCAACGCGCCGGGCGCCAACGCCAACGCGGTGAAGGAACTGGTCATCGCCGGCATGCTGCTGTCGGCGCGCAATTTGACCGGGGCCATGCGCTTCGTTGCTGCCCTCGATCCGAAGGATCCGGAGATGGAGAAGAAGGTCGAGGATGGCAAGAAGAACTTTGCCGGATTTGAATTGGCCGGTCATACCCTCGGCGTCGTCGGCCTCGGCAAGATAGGCTGCCTGGTGGCAGATGCCGCCATCAAGCTCGGTATGCACGTGATGGGCTACGATCCGGAAATCACGGTGGATGCCGCCTGGAGCCTGCCGTCCCAGGTGAAGAAGGCGCACAGCGTGGCCGAGGTACTGAAGGGCTCGAACTTCATCAGCCTACACGTGCCGCTTGTCGAGGCCACGCGCAAGATGGTCAATGCTCAGTCGCTCGAGCATGTTCGGCACGGCACCGTGCTGCTCAACTTCTCGCGCGAGGGCGTGGTGGATGAGTCCGCCGTGCTGGCTGCGCTGGAAGCGAAGAAGCTGGCCAGCTATGTGTGCGACTTCCCCAGCCCGCATGTAAACGGGCATCCCCAAGTGGTGGCACTGCCGCACCTGGGGGCCTCCACGCGTGAAGCCGAGGACAACTGCGCGGCGATGGTCGCCGACCAGGTGCGCGACTACCTCGAGCACGGCAATGTGCAGAATGCGGTGAACTTTCCGGGCATCGTCATGCCGCGCGAGTCGGGTTTCCGCATCGCCATCGCCAACGCCAATGTGCCGAACATGGTGGGGCAAATTTCCACCGCGATGGCCAAGGCCAACCTGAACATCCACAACATGATGAACAAGTCGCGCGGCGACATGGCTTATACGCTGGTGGATGTGGACAGCGCCGTATCCCAGGCGGTGATCGAATCGATTGCCGGTATCGAAGGCGTTCTGGCAGTGCGATACCTTCCCGCATGAGTGCCGCCCGCCGGGCCGTCCGCGCAAGCGCGGGTAAATCTTGGGTGCCCCCTCTCATCCTTCCTCTCCAAGCGGGGGAGGTGACTGGCCACCCCCGCCCTCGGGGCGGGGGAAGGGGGGAGGGCTGTCACATGCCCCTACGGGGTGCGCTTGCGCCCCCCCTTCCGCGGGAAGGGGGGCGGGGGGAAGGTTCATGAGCGACGAGCTGCAGCGCCTTCGGGCCGAGATCGACCGACTCGACGAGGAGGTGCTGGCGCGCCTGTCGCGTCGCGCCGAAATCGCCCACGAGATCGGTCGCATCAAGGGCGGGGCGGTGGTCTACCGGCCCGAGCGCGAGGCCCAGGTCCTCCGCCGCATCACCGGCCTCAATCCCGGGCCGCTGGGCGATGCCATGGTGGGGCACATTTTCCGTGAGGTCATGTCGGCCTGCCTGGCACTGGAGCAGCCCTTGCGCATCGCCTACTTCGGACCGGAGGGCACCTTCACGGAGAGTGCGGCGAAGAAACATTTCGGTTCGGCGCCGCAGTTCACGGCGACGGCGACCATCGACGAGGTGTTCCGCGCTGTCGAAGCGGGCCATGCCGACTATGGCGTGGTACCAGTGGAGAATTCCACCGAGGGTGCGGTCGGACGCACGCTCGATCTGCTCCTGCAGATGCCGATCAAGATCTGCGGCGAGGTCATGCTGCGCATCCACCAGCATCTGCTCTCCAGAGCGGAGCGGCTGGAGGATGTCAGGCGCCTCTACTCGCACAGCCAGTCGCTGGCCCAGTGCCATGAATGGCTCAACCATAACCTGCCGGCCCTGCCGCGCGTGCCGGTGGCGAGCAATGCCGAGGCGGCGCGCATGGCCGCCGAGGACGCCGAGTCCTGCGCCATCGCCGGCGAGGCGGCGGCCGGCCGCTACGGCCTGAACATGCTGGCGCGCGACATCGAGGACGACCCGAACAATACGACACGCTTTCTCGTCATCGGCATGCACGATGCCGGTCCTTCCGGGCGCGACAAGACCTCCATTGTCTGCGCATCGCAGAACAAGGCCGGCGCGATGTATGCCCTGCTCGAGCCGCTGGCCCGCTTTGGCGTGTCGATGAGCAAGTTCGAGTCGCGTCCTTCGCGCACCGGCTTGTGGGAATACGTTTTCTATGTTGACGTCGAAGGGCACCAGAGCGAGGAACGGGTGACCAAGGCTTTCGCCGAGTTGCGCGACCGCGCAGCCTTCGTCAAGGTGCTGGGATCCTATCCGAGCGCCGCGGCCTGAGGGGGCCGCAAATCCACGGGAGAGGAAGACCTGCGAGGGGAGATCGACCATGAGCATCGCCGAACACGCACCGCCTTACATCCGCGCCATTTCGCCCTACCAGCCTGGCAAGCCGATCACCCAGCTGGCACGCGAAATGGGCCTCCCGGTCGAGAAGATCGTCAAGCTGGCCTCCAACGAGAACCCGCTCGGCATGAGCCCGCGCGCCCGTGCCGCGATGCAGGCGGCCATGGACGGCATCGAGCGCTATCCGGACCAGTTCGACCTGACTGCCGCGCTGGCTGGGAAGTTCGGCGTCGGCATGGAGCAGATCGTGCTCGGCAACGGCTCCAACGACGTGCTCGACCTGGCTGCCCGCGTCTTCCTCGCGCCGGGACGCTCCTCGGTGTTCTCCCGGCATGCCTTCGCCGTCTATCCGCTGGCGACCATGTCGGCCGGCGGCGAGTGCATCGTCGTGCCGGCCAAGCACTACGGCCACGACCTCGACGCCATGCGGGCGGCCATCCGGCCCGACACGCGCATCGTCTGGGTGGCCAACCCGAACAACCCGACCGGCAACTTCCTGCCCGGCGCCCAGGTGAAGGCCTTCCTGCAGGAGGTGCCGAAGGACGTCGTGGTGGTGCTCGACGAGGCCTACAACGAATACCTGCCGCCGGCCGACCGCGTCGATACCCTGGCCTGGGTGAAGGAATTCCCCAACCTGATCGTCACCCGCACCTTCTCCAAGATCCACGGCCTGGCCGGCCTGCGCGTCGGCTACGCCGTCACCACGGCCGAGATCGCCGACCTGATGCATCGTGTGCGCCAGCCCTTCAACGTGAACAACCTGGCCCTGGCCGGCGCCATCGCCGCCCTAGACGACCACGCCTTCATCGCCGAGAGCTACGACAACAACCGGCGCGGCATGGAACAGATCGTCGCCGGCCTCAAGCGCCTCGGCCTCGAGCACATCCCCTCGCACGGCAACTTCGTTACCTTCAAGGCGGGCGATGCCGCCAAGGTGAACCAGGCGCTGCTCAAGCAGGGCGTCATCGTGCGGCCGATCGGCGGCTACGCGCTGCCCGAGCACCTGCGCGTCACCATCGGCCTGGAGCGCGAGAACGCGCGCTTCCTCGAGGCCCTGGAAAAGGCGCTGGAAGGCGCCCGCTAAACCATGAACAGCCTCCACGCTTACCGTCGTTCGCTGCCCCTCGGGGGCGCTTGGTGTCCTTCGGGCGGGCACTAAGGCGTGAGCTTCCGGCTCGAAAAGATCGTCGTCTGCGGCGTCGGCCTGATCGGCGGCTCATTTGCGCTGGCGCTGAAGAAAGCCGGCGCCGTGGGTCAATCGGTCGGCATCGGACGCAGCCGGGCCACGCTGGACGAGGCGCTACGGCTGGGCATCATCGATCGCATCGGCGCGTGCGATGCCGCCACCCTGGGGGATGCCGACCTGGTCCTGTTGGCGACGCCGGTCGGCCAGATGCCCGCGCTGATGCAGGCGATGGCGCCGCACCTGGGTCCGCGGACCGTCATTTCCGACGGCGGCAGCACCAAGGGCGATGTCGTCGCTGCCCTGCGCGAGCACCTGCCGCGTCATCTTTCGGGTTTCGTGCCGGCTCACCCCATCGCCGGCGCTGAGAACAGCGGCGCTGCCGCGGCCAGAGCCGACCTCTACGTTGATCGGAAGGTGGTGCTGACGCCGCTGCCGGAGAACACGCTCGAGGCGGTCGGGCGCGTGCGCGCGGCCTGGGCGGCTTGCGGCGCCTCGGTGCACGAGATGGCGCCGTCGCGCCATGACCAGGTCTTCGCCGCCGTGAGCCACCTGCCGCACCTGCTGTCCTTTGCGCTGGTGCACGACCTCGCCCAGCGCGAGAACCGCGAGGAGTTCTTCCGCTTCGCCGCCAGCGGCTTCCGCGACTTCACCCGCATCGCCGCCAGCCATCCCGAGATGTGGCGCGACATCTGCATCGCCAACAAGTCGGCGCTGCTCGGCGAGCTCGAGCAGTACCAGCGCCAGCTCGAGGAGTTGCGTCAAGCGCTGCTGGCCGGCGATGCCGTTGCGCTGGAAACGGTTTTCGCAGAGGCGCGCACCGTGCGCCGCGCCTGGGACGAGGGCAAGCTTTCCTGATGGCGTACCTGGACCTCGGCCCGGCGCATCGCGCCTCTGGCAGCGTACGCCTGCCGGGCTCGAAGAGCATCTCCAATCGTTTCCTGCTGCTTGCCGCCCTGGCAGAGGGCGAGACCGACATCCGCGACCTGCTCGTCTCCGACGACGTCGAGCGCATGCTGGAGGCCCTCAAGGCGCTCGGCATCGACTGGCGAAAGGGAGAAGGCAACGATTACCGCGTGCGCGGCGCCGCCGGCGTGTTCCCGGTCAAGCAGGCCGAGCTGTTCCTCGGTAATGCCGGCACGGCGTTCCGGCCCCTGACGGCGGCGCTGTCGCTCTCGAACGGCCATTACCATCTGTCCGGCGTGCCGCGCATGCACGAGCGGCCGATCGGCGACCTCGTCGACGCCCTGCGCCAGATCGGCGCCGACATCCGTTATCTCGGCAACGAGGGTTTCCCGCCGCTGGAAATCCATCCCGCGTCGGTTCGCGGCGGTGGCAGGGTGACGGTGCGCGGCGAAGCCTCGAGCCAGTTCCTGACCGCACTGCTGATGGCGCTTCCGCTGACCGGCGCCGGAACGACGCTCGAAGTGGTCGGCGAATTGATCTCCAAGCCCTACATCGACATTACCCTCAACCTGATGGCGCGTTTCGGCGTGGCTGTCGAGCGGGACTGCTGGCATGAATTCCGCATCCCGGCCGGGGCGCGCTACCGCAGCCCCGGCACGGTGTACGTCGAGGGTGATGCTTCCGCCGCCTCGTATTTCCTCGCGGCCGGCGCCATCGCCGGCGGGCCGGTGCGCGTCGAAGGGGTGGGGCGGGACAGCATCCAGGGCGACGTGCGCTTCGCCGATGCCCTGTCGGCGATGGGCGCGCAAGTGACGCTGGGCTCCAACTGGATCGAGGCCTCGGCGCCGCCGCACGGCCGGTTGAAGTCGATAGACCTCGATTGCAACCCCATCCCGGATGCCGCCATGACCCTGGCCGTGACGGCCCTGTTCGCGGAGGGCCGGACGGTGTTGCGCAACATCGCCAGTTGGCGCGTCAAGGAAACCGATCGCATCGCCGCCATGGCGACCGAATTGCGCAAGCTCGGCGCGTCGGTGGAAGAGGGGGCTGATTTCATCGCCGTCTCCCGGGGACTGACTTTTAAGGAGAATGCGGTCATCGATACCTACGACGATCATCGCATGGCGATGTGCTTTTCGCTGGCCTGCCTGGGCGGCGTGCCGGTGCGCATCAACGATCCGCAGTGCGTCAACAAGACCTTCCCCGAATATTTCGACCGCTTGGCCGGCCTGCTGGCGCCGGTCATCGCCATCGACGGCCCTTCTGCCTCGGGCAAGGGTACGGTGGCTGCCCTGGTCGCCGAAAGGCTGGGGTTTCATTACCTCGACAGCGGCGCCCTCTACCGGCTGGTCGCCCTGGCCGCCATGCGGGCCGGCATCGCCCTTGACGACGGCGCAGGGCTGGCGCGGCTTGCCGAGACGCTGCCGGCGACTTTCGAAGGCGGCCGCATCCTGCTCGACGGCGAGGATGCCGGCAACGCCATCCGCAGCGAGGCCTGCTCGGCCGGATCTTCCAAAGTGGCGGCCTTCCCGGCCGTCCGGCTTGCCCTGCTCGGGCGCCAGCGGGCCTATCGACAGGCGCCCGGTCTGGTGGCCGAGGGACGCGACATGGGGTCGGTGGTTTTCCCCGATGCCCCGCTCAAGGTCTTCCTTACCGCGACCGCCGAGGCCCGAGCCGAGCGGCGCCATAAACAGTTGATCGACAAAGGAATGTCTGCTAACATTGATACCCTTTTGCAGGATCTTCGCGAACGCGATGCGCGCGACAGCGCGCGAACGGTCGCTCCCCTGCAGAGATGCGCGGATGCCGAGTTGCTCGACACTACGGCGATGACGGTCGATGAGGCCGTCGTCTGGGTGATCGAGCGAGTCCGGCAACGTTTGCCGCAAACAGCGGCGCGCTCCTGAGATAACGGAAGCGCCGCAGGCGTAGGTGTCGCGAGGATGCCGTCGCAGCAGGTGCCGCCCCCGGGCGGACCCATCGACTGAATGATCGAGTTGATGCAGGACTCACCCTGCCGCTGAGCACGTTTTCTTCGCGATTTTTTCAACTTGCAAGCCGTCCGATTTCGGCCGGCGTTGGGTTTTTAACTATTTATGTCCATTGCAACCGCCACCCCAGAGACCAATACCGAAAGTTTTGCCGCACTCTTCGAGGAAAGCCTGTCCCGCCAAGAGATGCGCGCGGGTGAAGTGATCACCGCGGAAGTCGTCCGCATCGACCAGAATTTCGTAGTCGTCAACGCCGGACTCAAGTCCGAAAGCTTCATCTCCATCGACGAGTTCCGCAGTGATCGCGGCGAGGTCGAGGTCAAGCCGGGCGACTACACCAGCGTCGCCATCGAGATGCTCGAGGACGGCTATGGAGAGACGCGACTGTCGCGCGAGAAGGCCAAGCGCATCGCCGCCTGGAATGACTTGGAGAAGGCCCTCAACGACGGCGAACTGGTCAAAGGCGTCATCAACGGCAAGGTGAAGGGCGGCCTCACCGTCATGACCAACGGCATCCGCGCCTTCCTGCCCGGATCGCTGGTGGATGTCCGCCCGGTCAAGGACACCACGCCCTACGAGAACAAGGAATTCGAATTCAAGGTCATCAAGCTCGACCGCAAGCGCAACAACGTCGTCGTGTCCCGCCGCGCCGTGCTGGAAGCCTCTGCCGGCGAGGAACGCGAACAACTGCTGGCCAACCTGAAGGAAGGCACCGTCGTCAAGGGCATCGTCAAGAACATCACCGACTACGGCGCGTTCGTGGATCTGGGCGGCATCGACGGCCTGCTGCACATCACCGACCTGGCCTGGCGCCGCGTGCGCCATCCCTCGGAAGTCCTCAACGTGGGCGACGAGGTGCAGGCCAAGGTGCTGAAGTTCGACCAGGAGAAGAACCGCGTCTCGCTCGGCCTCAAGCAGCTCGGCGAGGATCCGTGGGTTGGCATTTCCCGTCGCTACCCGCAGGGCACCCGCCTGTTCGGCAAGGTGACCAATCTCACCGACTACGGCGCTTTCGTCGAGGTCGAGCAGGGCATCGAGGGCCTGGTGCACGTCTCCGAGATGGACTGGACCAACAAGAACGTGCATCCCTCCAAGGTCGTCCAGTTGGGCGACGAGGTGGAAGTGATGATCCTCGAAATCGACGAGGATCGCCGCCGCATCTCCCTCGGCATGAAGCAGTGCTTGTCCAATCCGTGGGACGATTTCTCGATCAACCACAAGAAGGGCGACAAGGTGCGCGGCCAGATCAAGTCGATCACCGACTTCGGCATTTTCATCGGCCTGCCGGGCAACATCGACGGCCTGGTGCACCTGTCCGACCTGTCCTGGTCGGCGACCGGCGAGGAGGCCGTGCGCAACTTCAAGAAGGGTGACGAAGTCGAGGCGGTGGTGCTGGCCATCGACGTCGAGCGCGAGCGCATCTCCCTCGGCATCAAGCAGCTCGAGGGCGATCCCTTCACCAACTTCATCGCCACCCACGACAAGAACAGCGTGGTCAAGGGCACGGTGAAGAGCGTCGACGCGCGTGGTGCGGTGGTGCAGTTGTCCGACGAGGTCGAGGGCTACCTGCGCGCCTCAGAGGCCGCCCGCGAACGGGTCGAGGACCTGCGCACGCTGCTCAAGGAAGGTGATACCCTTGATACCATGATCATCAACGTGGATCGCAAGACGCGTTCGATCAACCTGTCGATCAAGGCCAAGGATCAGGCCGAGCAGAACGAGGCCATGCAGACGCTGCGCAGCGAAACGTCGTCCGCATCAAGCGGCACGACCAATCTCGGCGCCCTGCTGAAGGCCAAGCTCGGCAATACCCAGCAATAACCTCTCCAGGTGAATATGACGAAGTCGGAGCTCATCGCGAAACTGGCGGGACGTTTCCCGCAACTGGTCGCCAAGGATGCCGATTACGCGGTCAAGATGATTCTCGATGCAATGACCGCCGCGCTGACCCGCGGCGATCGCATCGAGATTCGCGGCTTCGGCAGCTTTGCGCTGAACTACAGGCCGCCGCGCGTCGGACGCAATCCCAAATCGGGCGAGAAGGTGCAGGTGCCCGAGAAATACGTGCCGCACTTCAAGGCCGGCAAGGAGCTTCGCGAGCGCGTAGACCAGCTCGGCTGATCGGCCGCAGCTGGTTTGCAGGACAGAAGGAGTCGGGCGGCGTCAGGGATGCCGCCCTTTTTTTAGTTGCGGCCCGCAGCGCCAGGTGCCGGCAATGCCGGCGATGGCCCTGCCGAACCTGCGTTTGAATGCGTGTCCGAATGGATGTGCGCTCTGGAACGACATGAAACTCTTCGTCTGGCTGCTGCGGGCCGCGCTGTTCATCGTTCTGCTGGGCTTCGCGGTGAAGAACAGCGGAATGGTGACGCTGCATTTCTTCTTCGATGCCGCTTGGGCGCTGCCGCTGGTGGCCGTCATGCTGATTTTCTTTGCGGCCGGCACGGTCGTCGGGTTGTCGGCCGCCCTGGGCACTTTCCTGCGACAGCGCCGTGAAATCGCCCGGCTCAGGCGGGAGCCGGGCACCGATGCGCGCCGCCCGTAGCAGCGGCGCGGCGATCTCGAGACAAGAGAGAACAAGCCGGGGATGATGGAATTCGAACTGTGGTGGCTGCTGGCGATCCCGCTGTTTTTCGCCCTGGGCTGGATGGCGGCGCGGGTGGACATTCGCCATGTAGTGCGCGAGTCGCGCGCACTGCCGAAGTCCTATTTCAAGGGGCTCAATTTCCTGCTCAACGAGCAGCCGGACAAGGCCATCGACGCCTTCATCGAGGCGACCAAGGTCGACTCCGAAACGGCCGAGCTGCACTTCGCCCTGGGCAACCTGTTCCGCCGTCGCGGCGAGACGGACCGCGCCATCCGCATGCACCAGAACCTGGTCGACCGCGAGGGGCTGAAGGAAGAGCAGCGTCTGCAGGCCCTGGTCGAGCTGGGCCACGACTACCTCAAGGCAGGCTTGCTCGACCGTGCCGAGGACATCTTCGTCAGCTTGCGCGGCACCGGCCAGAACGAGGCGGCCCTGAATTTCCTGCTGGAGATCTACCAGCAGGAGAAGGAATGGCGGAAAGCCATCGACATTGCCCGCCAGCTGCCAGACCACTCCGACCACCTGTGGCAGAAGGAGATCGCCAATTTCTATTGCGAATTGGCCGCCATCGAGATCAACAATTCGCGGGGCCCGGAGGCGCGCAAACTGCTCGACGAAGCGCTGGCCACACACCGCAAGTCGGTGCGGGCGACCATCCTGCTCGGCGACCTGCATGCCGCGGGCGGGAATCCGGAGAACGCAATCGAAGCCTGGAAGCGGGTCGAGCAGCAGAGCCCGGTTTATCTTTCCCTGGTCGCCGCCAAACTGATGGACGCCTACCGCAAGCTGGGGCGTGGCGCGCAGGGCCTGCAACTCCTGCGCGGCTATCTCGCCCAGCATCCTTCGGTCGATCTGCTCGACACGACGTTCCAGTGGTCCTTGCAGGACGAGAGCGCCGAGGCGGCCTACCAACTGGTGCGCGATGAACTGCGGCGCAACCCGACCCTGCTCGGGCTGGACAAGCTGCTCGAGGCGCAGATCCTGATGGCGCCGGCCGAGCGGCGCGCAGACCTGGAGCTGGTGAAGAACCTGATCCACAATCATACCCGCAAGGTGGCGCGCTATCGCTGCGACGGTTGCGGCTTCAAGGCGCGTCAGTTTTACTGGCGCTGCCCGGGCTGTGGGTCGTGGGAAAGCTACCCGCCGAAGCGGACTGAAGAATTCGATTTGACCCCGTAAGGAGCCTGCATTGAAGATCACTGTCGTCGGCACCGGTTACGTCGGCCTCGTCAGCGGCGCCTGCCTTGCCGAGGTGGGCAACGACGTGCTGTGCCTTGATCTGGACGCCGAGAAAATCCGCATCCTCGAGTCGGGCGGCATTCCGATCCACGAACCGGGCCTGCTCGACATGGTCGAGCGCAACCGTGCCGCCAGGCGCCTGCGCTTCACCACCGACGCGGCCGAGGCGGTCGAACACGGCTTGCTGCAGTTCATCGCGGTGGGCACGCCGCCCGACGAGGATGGTTCGGCCGATTTGCAGTACGTCGTTGCGGCAGCCCGCGCCATCGGACGACACATGAGCGGCTACAAGGTCGTCGTGGATAAATCGACCGTGCCGGTCGGCACCGCGGACAGGGTGCGTGCCGCGATACAGGACGAACTGGCGGCGCGCGGCCTGGAAACCGAGTTCAGCACCGTCTCCAACCCGGAGTTCCTCAAGGAGGGGGCGGCGGTGGAGGACTTCATGCGCCCCGACCGCATCATCGTCGGTGCCGAGGATGCACAGGCGATCGACCTGATGCGCCAGCTCTACGCCCCCTTCCAGCGAAGCCACGAGCGCCTCATCGTCATGGACGTGCGTTCGGCCGAACTGACCAAGTACGCCGCCAACGCCATGCTGGCGACGCGCATCTCCTTCATGAACGAACTGGCCAACCTGGCCGAAAAACTGGGTGCCGACATCGAACTGGTGCGCCAGGGCATCGGCTCCGATCCGCGCATCGGCTACCAGTTCCTCTACCCCGGCTGCGGCTACGGTGGCTCCTGCTTCCCTAAGGACGTGCAGGCGCTCAACCGCGCGGCGCGCGATGCCGGTGGCGATTTGCGCGTGCTGCACGCGGTGGAGGCGGCCAACGAGTTCCAGAAGGGCGTGCTCGGGCGCAAGATCGCCGGGCAGTTCGGCGAGGATCTATCCGGACGCCGCTTTGCCATCTGGGGCCTGGCCTTCAAGCCGAACACCGACGACATGCGCGAGGCCCCCAGCCGCCGCGTCATCGCCGATCTGCTGACGCGCGGCGCCAGCGTCTGCGTCTACGACCCGGTGGCCATGGACGAAGCCCGGCGCGTCTTCGGCGCCGCACCGCGCATTGCCTACGCCGAATCGCCGCTGGCTGCGCTCGATGGAGCGGATGCGCTGGTGATCGTCACGGAGTGGAAGGAATTCCGCAGCCCCGATTTCACGGAGATGAAGCGGCGCCTCAAGGCTCCGCTGGTCTTCGACGGGCGCAATCTCTACGATCCGGCGCAGTTGCGGGCGGCGGGCATTCAGTATTTCGCGATCGGGAGACAGTGATGAACAAGCTTGCACTCCCAGACACCTCGAAGGCCCGCATCCTGGTCGTCGGAGACGTCATGCTCGACCGCTACTGGTTCGGCGAGGTCAGCCGCATCTCGCCCGAGGCGCCGGTGCCGGTGGTCAAGGTCGAGCGCAGCGAGGAGCGTCCCGGCGGCGCGGCCAATGTGGCGCGCAACTGCGCGGCGCTCGGTGCGAAGGTCTCCCTGCTTTCCGTCGTCGGCGCGGACGAGGCTGGCCGCTCGCTGGCGCGCCTGATGGACGGCGAGGGCATCGAGACCAGCCTGCACGAGGACGCGGAACTGTCGACCACCATCAAGCTGCGCGTCGTCGGCCGCCAGCAGCAGCTGCTGCGCATCGATTTCGAAAACGCGCCCGCCCACGAGGTGCTGCGCGCCAAGCTCGCCGATTTCGAGCGCCAGTTGCCGCGCTGCGACCTCGTCATCCTGTCCGACTACGGCAAGGGCGGGCTGGCCCACATCGGCGAAATGATCCGCCTGGCGCGCGCCGCCGGCAAGCCGGTGCTGGTCGACCCCAAGGGCGAGGACTACGCCCGCTATGCCGGCGCAACCCTGCTCACGCCCAACCGCGCCGAACTGCGCCAGGTGATCGGCGGCTGGACCTCCGAGGCCGTGCTTCAGGAGAAAGTGGCGCGGCTGCGCAAGGAGCTGGGACTGGAGGCGCTGCTGGTGACGCGCAGCGAGGAAGGCATGACGCTCTTCCGTGACGGTGAGGCTCTGCACGAACCGGCCCAGGCAAGGGAGGTTTATGATGTCAGCGGCGCCGGCGATACGGTGATCGCCTCGATGGCCGTCATGCTGGCGAGCGGGGCGGACATGCACACGGCGATGCGCATTGCCAACCGCACGGCCGGCATCGTCGTCGGCAAGCTCGGCACGGCTGTCGTGCAGCTCGACGAACTGCGCGTAGTGCTTTGATCTACGGAAAATTCTTATGTACACCATCGTAACCGGCGCGGCCGGGTTTATCGGATCGAATCTTGTCAAGGCGCTCAACGAACGCGGTGTCGGCGACGTCATCGCCGTCGACAACCTCACCAAGGCCGACAAGTTCCGCAACCTGGTCGACTGCCAGATCGCCGACTACCTCGACAAGAACGAGTTCATCGACGCGCTCGCGGCAGGCGAGTTCGACGGCGCCGTGGAGGCCGTGCTGCACCAGGGCGCCTGCTCCGACACCATGGAGCACAACGGCCAGTACATGATGGCCAACAACTACCGCTACTCCCTGGAACTGCTCGATTTCTGCCTCGACCAGGAAGTGCCCTTCCTCTATGCCTCCTCGGCCTCGGTGTATGGCGGCGGACGGGTGTTCCGGGAGTCGCGCGAGTTCGAGGCGCCGCTCAACGTGTATGGCTATTCGAAGTTCCTCTTCGACCAGATGGTGCGCCGCCGCCTCGCGGAGACTGACTTTCACTCGCAGGTCGCCGGATTCCGCTACTTCAACGTTTACGGCCCGCGCGAACAGCACAAGGGGCGCATGGCCTCGGTGGCATTCCACTTCTTCAACCAGTACCAGGCGGAGGGGAAGGTCCGGCTCTTCGAGAGCTGCGACGGCTACGGCAACGGCGAGCAGCGGCGTGATTTCGTCTTCATCGACGATGTCGTCAGGGCGAACCTGCATTTTCTCGACAGCGGCGCTTCCGGGATATTCAATCTCGGCACGGGTCGCGCGCAATCCTTCAACGACGTTGCGGTGGCCACCGTGAATGCCTGCCGCGCCGCACAGGGCGAGGCCGCGCTGTCGCTGGCGGAACTGCACGGCCGCGGCATGATCGAATACATCGCCTTCCCCGAGGCGCTCAAGGGCAAGTATCAGAGCTACACCGAGGCCGACATCTCGCTGCTGCGCCAGGCCGGCTATGACGCGCCGTTCGCCACCGTCGAGGAAGGCGTAGGGGAATACGTCAAGGACAGGCTGAAGGCATGAAGACCTATCTCGAAGACTTCGTCGGCAACACCCCCCTGGTGCGCCTGAAGCGCCTGCCAGGTGCCGACAACGAAAAGCGCGGCAATGTCATCCTCGCCAAGCTGGAGGGCAACAACCCGGCCGGCTCGGTGAAGGACCGCCCGGCGCTGTCGATGATCCTGCGCGCCGAGAAGCGCGGCGACATCAAGCCGGGCGACACGCTGATAGAAGCCACCAGCGGCAACACCGGCATCGCCCTGGCGATGGCGGCGACCATGCGCGGCTACCGGATGGTGCTGATCATGCCCGAGCATCTCTCCGTCGAGCGGCGCCAGACCATGCGCGCCTTCGGCGCCGACATCGTGCTGACTTCCAAACAGGGCGGCATGGAGATGGCGCGCGACGTCGCCGACAAGATGATCGCGGAAGGGCGCGGCATCATGCTCGATCAGTTCGCCAACCCGGACAACCCGCTCGCCCACTACGAGGGCACCGGGCCGGAGATCTGGCGCGACACCGGGGGGAAGATCACCCATTTCGTCTCCAGCATGGGCACGACCGGCACCATCATGGGGTGCTCGCGCTTCTTCAAGGAGAAGAACCCGAAGATCGAGATCATCGGCTGCCAGCCCGAGGAGGGCTCGCAAATTCCCGGCATCCGCAAGTGGCCGGAGGAATACCTGCCGAAAATCTACGACAAGGGCCGCGTCGACCGCCTCGAGTACGTCAGCCAGGCCGATGCCGAGGAAATGACGCGGCGCATGGCGCGCGAGGAGGGCCTGTTCGCCGGCATCTCCTCGGGCGGCGCCGTCGCGGTCGCCTTGCGCGTGGCGCAGAGCGTGCGCAACGCTGTGGTCGTCACCATCATCTGCGATCGCGGCGACCGCTATCTCTCCACCGGCGTGTTCCCTGCCTGAGGCTGCACGGCGGATGGCGTTCCGCGCAGCCCTCCTCATGCTGCTGCTGGCGGCCCTGCCGGGCCGGGCCGCTCAAGTCACGCTTTCGCTCGGCTCGATCCAGCACCCGGCCTTCGAGGCGGAGGGCGTCACCGTCACGCTCGATGCGGCGCGCCGCGGCGCAGCCGAAATACGTCTCGGCGTGCTGCGGGTCGCCGGCGCGGAATACCGCGCACTGAGGGTGCATTGCGCCGGCTTCTTCTTCGACGGGCGGCAACTCGACTGCCTCGAAGGCACGGTGCGCCGTGACGACGAGCGCGGCAGCAATCGACCGGCCCTGCCGTTCTCGTTCGCCTGGCGGGCAAGCGACAATTACCTGTCCTTTTCCATGCGCGACGTCGATGCCATCGCCTTCTCGCCGCTCGTCAAGCGCCTGCGCGGCTGGCAGCCCAAGGGCAAAATCGATTTCGGCCTCACCGTCGAGGGCGACCGGGCCTGGCTCGGCCTGGCCGTGCGCGACCTCGAATTCGCCAGCAAGGAGGGCGATGTCTCGGGCAAGGCGATCATTCTCACCCTGGCCGCAGGCGCCGAGCGCAGCGGTGCCGGCTGGCAGTGGAATGCCCGGCTCGACTGGCCGCAGGGCGAGCTGTACCGCGCGCCGTGGCGGCGCGAGGCCGGCGTGATCATGGAAGTCGCGGGCAGGCTGTCCGCCGAGGCGCTGGAAGTCGGACTCGCACGGCTCGACGTGCAGGGGACAGGATCGGTCAACGCCAGCCTGCTCTGGGATCGGGCGCGCGGGGAGGCGACCGAGTGGGGTTTCGTCACCGAACGCCTGGACCTGACCTCGGCCATGGACGAGTGGGTGCAGCCCTGGCTTGGCAGCCTCGGTTTCCCCAAGTGGCATGCCGCAGGACATGCACTCTTTTCCGCCGAATGGAAAGCGGGTGGGCTGCGCCGCTTCTATGCCGGGCTGGAGAATGCGCAGTTGGCCGACAGCACCGGCTATGTGGAACTGGACGGCGTAAACGCGCAGATTCCCTGGGAGGAGGCCGCGCCGACCGAAGCCGAGATCAGCGTGGCCGCCGGGCGGCTCGGCGACCTGCCGCTGGGCGGCTTTGCGCTGCCCCTGCGGCTGGCCGGCAGCGAGGCGACGGTCAAGGGGCTCAGCGCGCCCATGCTGGACGGGCATTTCGTCATCGATCTGCTGCGCCTGGCCAAGAGTCAGTCCGGCTGGCACGGCGAGTTCGAGGGCGGCATCGAGGGCGTCTCCATGCCCAAGCTGTCGCGGGCGCTCAAGCTGCCGGCCATGGCGGGCAGCCTGACGGCGCGCGTGCCGCGCATCGCTTACGAGGATGGCCTGCTCCGGCTGGACGGCGCGCTCGGCATCGAAGTGTTCGACGGCGGCATCATCGTGCACCAGCTGCGCCTGATGGATCCGTTCGGCAAGGAACGCCGCTTCCTCGCCGAGGTGACGGCGCGCAACCTCGACCTGGGCATGCTCACGCGCACCTTCGCCTTCGGCAGCATCGAGGGCAGATTCGACGCCGACCTGCACGACCTGGAGATGCAGAACTGGAAGCCGCTGCGCTTCGAGGCGCGCATCGCCAGCAGCGAGGGGGAATATCCGCGCTCCCTCAGCATCGGCGCGCTGAAGGACATCACGGCGCTGGGCGAGACCGGCGGGCCGAAGGCGCTCGAGCGCGTCCCGGAGCGCTCCGGCTTCAGCTTCGGCTATGACCGCATCGGCCTCAGTTGCACTCTGAGGAACGGCATCTGCCTGCTCGACGGCGTGGCGCGAGAGGGCGAGGGCGTCGTGCTCATGCGCGGCAGCGGCATCCCGTCGGTGAGCATCATCGGCTACAATCGGCGTATCGACTGGGAGGCGCTGGTGGCGCGCTTCCGCGAAGTGATCGCGGGCCGTCCCGGCGCTGTCATTGAATGATGAAGAACCTCCTCTTGCCGATCCTCGCCCTGCTGCTTGCCGGCTGCGTCAACCTGCATGTGCATTTCCCCGAGGCCGCGCCCGACAGGCCAGCCGGGGGCGGCGCTGCGGCCGAATCCGCCGGAGCGGCGAAATGACACCCGTGCTGGCCTTCGACATCGAGACGATTCCCGATGTGGCGGGGATCCGCAAGCTGCACGAGCTCCCCGGCGATCTGTCCGACGCCGAAGTGGCCGAGTTCGCCTTCCAGAAACGCCGCGCGGCCACCGGCAACGATTTCCTGCAGCTTCATTTGCAGCGCGTCATCGTCATCTCCTGCGCCCTGCGCGAAAGCGACCGCTTCACCGTCTGGTCGCTGGCCGAGCCGAAGATCGGCGAGGGCGAGATCATCCAGCGCTTCTACGAGGGCATCGAGAAGTTCACGCCGCAGATCGTCTCCTGGAACGGCGGCGGCTTCGACCTGCCGGTGCTGCACTACCGCGGGCTGATCCATGGCGCCGCCGCGCCGCGCTACTGGGACATGGGCGAAGACGATCGCGAGTTCAAGTGGAACAACTACATCAGCCGCTACCATTCGCGCCACCTCGACCTGATGGACCTGCTGGCGCTGTACCAGCCGCGCGCCAATGCCCCGCTGGACGAATTGGCCAAGCTGATGGGCCTGCCCGGCAAGCTCGGCATGGACGGCTCGGCGGTGTGGGGCGCCTGGCAGGACGGCCGCATCGACGAGATCCGCGATTACTGCGAGACCGACGTGGTCAACACCTTCCTTGTCTATCTGCGCTTCCA
>WBZL01000178.1_pt1 | contig 42535 bp, 38 predicted proteins | sample 5204291 | NCBI WGS metagenome assembly WBZL01 (sample SAMN12344345, study PRJNA552823) | activated sludge metagenome | biome: Activated sludge suspended growth; feature: Nitrification reactor; material: Wastewater; isolation source: activated sludge from nitrification reactor of wastewater... | reverse complement strand
ATTTTTGAAAATGATTGTTTTGATTCCCTGTCTCCACTGCACTAAGAACCTGTTTGATAGAAAATTTCATAATTATGTGGGCTCATTCTACCCCACCCTTTTCCACGTTTGCGTCCGCCAGAAAATGCCCCAGTAACCCCTAACTTTCAAGGTGTTACCACCATCCTCCAGCCACATCTTGCAGCGATAAGTTTTGCCGTTGGCGGGGTCGAGGATGCTGCCGTCCACCCATTCGTTGCCCGATTTCTTGAAGCTCCAAAGGATGTTCATGCCCTTGATTGGCTTGCCGCTGCGCTCGCCGGAACACCTGTCGCAAACTGGGTCGGGCGGCTCGCAGTCCCGTGGGAAAATACTGGCCACCTTGCCCATCAGCCCCTGCCCAGCGGCTTCTATTTGCACCGTGGAGCGGGCTTTGCCGTCGCCATCGTCAATGGTCTTCCAAGTACCAACGGGTGTTTGCGCCAGCAAAAACTGACTGAAAATCAATGCTGGAAACAGGGCGGCGATGGTCTTTAGAACTGGCTTCACGGGTTGGGCGGTTGGTTTTACGGGGCCCTTTGAGCGGGAAGTCACCTCCTCAAAGGCTTGCTGGTATCCCGCCTGTTCGGTGCCGCACCAGCGGTCCCACCAGGTGAAGTACAGGCCATAGTTGCCGTTGAAATGCTTGTGGTGCAGGTCGTGGTGTGTGGTGGTGGTTTGCCAGTTGACCCAGCGGTTTTTGATGAAATTTTTTGGCAAAAACTCGATGCCGAGGTGCCCCAGCACGTTGCGCGCAATCATGTAAAGCAGAAAGGTCAGCAGTGCCAGCCCATGCGCCGGAATGGTGAACACGATGAGCGCGAAAATGCCCGCCTCCACCACCGCTTCGATGGGATGGAACGAGTAGGCTGCCCACGGCGATGGGTTGGTGGAGCGGTGATGAACGAGGTGGACGTACCGGAAGATTTTCGGGTGGTGCAACAAACGGTGCGTCCAGTAGAAATAGGCGTCGTGCAACAGCAACATGAGGGCGATACTGACGAAAAACCAGGCCCAGCCGTACTCGGCCAGGTCGTTGTATATGAGCGTGAAGCCCGCCCGTTTCAGCGAAACGATGCCGAAGCCGATGATGGTAAAAATGACCACCGTGCTCATGGAGTAGCCAAACTCCGACCACATCCGTTTGGCCTGCAACGGCTTCTGCTGGATGATTCGGTGCGCCCATTGTTTTTTGAAGATGACCCAAAAAACAAGGTAAGCTGTGCCTGCGGCAATAAAATAGCGCAGGAAATCGGTCAGCAGGATGTGCTGGTACAGGTCGAAGGATGACAGGTTTTGCATGGTCGTGAAAAGTTTTTTTTCGCAAACATGCCGGCATGGTGGGCCGGGAATCCACCTGAAAATGAAAAAAGCCGATGGATTTTGAAATCGAGGAGGATTTTTTTCAAAGGGTCAATTTCAAAGCAGTGTTCAACCGCTCCGCCGCATTGTCCCAGTTGATGATGGGGAAAAGGTTGTCCACGAACTCAGCCCGGCGGTTGCGGTATTTGAGGTAGTAGGAATGTTCCCAAACGTCAATCACCAAAAGCGGAATCACGCCCCATTGCGTGAGTTTCTCGTGGTTTTCGCAGCCCAGCACGGTCAGTTTGTCGGTGTAGGGCTGGTAGCCGAGGATGCCCCATCCGTTGCCGTCCACGTCTTTTGAGATTTTAGCCAAAAGGGTTTTCAGTCGGTCGAAAGTGCCGAAATCCTTTTCGATGCGGCGGAGCAACTCGCCCGTCGGGTCGGTTTTTTTATTCGTCAAGTTCGTCCAAAAAACGGTGTGCAGGATGTGCGACGAAAGGTGGAACGCCAGTTTTTTCGTCCAAAAATCCAGCGTGTCGAGGCTGTTTTCGTCCAAGGCTTTTTTAATCATGGACAAGTCCTTGTTCGCCGCCTTCACCGCGCCACCGTGGTGGAAAGTGTGGTGCAGGTGAACGGTCTCCTCGTCCATATAGGGTTCGAGGAAGGTTTCGGTGTAGGGCAGTGGTTGTAGGGCGAAGTTGCCGTCTGCGTCCACGAGTTTGTCAATGCCGTTTTCGGCGAGATTTTGTGAAAAAACGGAATTGGTGGGCAGCAAAGTTGCGCCGCCGAGGATGGTCGAGGTTTTGAGAAAATCCTTGCGGTTCATGTTTTAAAATTTAGTTGATGAAAAAATGGATGAGCAAGCCCAGAACAGCGCAAACGCCGATGGTCTTGAGCATGTCCCAATGCAATTTAAGGTAAACAAACAAAGCGACGAGGGTGATGAGAACTGCACCCCAGTCCATCGTCGCCCATTCGGGCAACGGGAGGTGCAATGCGCCAAATCTCAATTCGCCCACTTTGCCAAAAAGCGTGTGGATGCTGAACCAAACGCCGAGGTTCAGCACCACGCCGACCACCGCCGCCGTGATGGCGGAAAGTGCGGTCGTCAGGTTTTTGTTGCCCCGCAGCCGCTCGATGTAGGGCGCTCCCGTGAATATGAAAAAGAAGGAGGGCAAGTAAGTTACCCAGGTCACCAGTACCGAGGCCAAAATGCCCGCCACGATGGGGTCGAGCGCCCCGGCATTGCGGAACGCACCCATGAAGCCGACGAACTGTACCACTTGGATGAGCGGCCCTGGCGTCGTTTCCGCCATGCCCAAACCATCGAGCATCTCGCCGGGCATGAGCCAGCCGTAGGTCTCGACGGCTTTTTGGGAAATGTAGGCCAGCACCGAGTAGGCCCCACCAAAGGTGACGAGGGCGCTTTGGCTGAAAAAAAGGCCTTGCTGCGTGAAAATATTGTCTTTGCCGAAGGCGAAAAGGAGTACCGCCACGGGCAATAGCCAGAGCGTCAACCAGAACGCCGCTGTTTCCAAGGTCTTTGACAATGTGGGCTTTACGGGCTGAACCAGCCTATCAATAAGCCCCTCCTCGCTTCCCGCCTTGTCGCCATGCCCTTTGATGACGAGGAATCTGTTTTCCCAAACCTTTCCACCCATCCAGCCTACCAGCCCGGCAGCAATAATGATGAGCGGGAAAGGAATTTTGAAAAAGAAAATGGCGATGAACGACAGCACCGCCAAGCCGACCATGACCTCGTTTTTCAAAGCCTTCTTTCCTATTTTGATGACCGCCCCGACCACGATGGCCAGCACCGCCGCCTTGATGCCGTAAAAAATGCCCTGCACAAAACCCACGTCTTTCCAAAGCGCATAGACGGTGCTCAACACCAAAATCGAAAGAAAGCCCGGCAGTACAAATAAAGTCCCTGCCACTATACCTCCCCTTGTCCTGTGCATCAGCCAGCCGATGTAGGTGACGAGCTGCTGCGCCTCCGGCCCAGGCAGCAACATACAATAGTTGAGGGCGTGGAGGAAACGGTTTTCTCCGAGCCATTTTTTCTCCTCCACCACGAGTTTGTGCATGACAGCGATTTGTCCGGCAGGCCCGCCGAAGGAGTACAGGGCGATTTTCAGCCAGACTTTGAAGGCTTCAAAAAAGGAGGGTGGCGTCATTTTTTATTGATTTTCCCAATCGTCAACCGTTTCGGGCTTTTGCCGACCGGGATGGTTCCGACTGCTTTGTTCCTTTTTAGGTCAACCAAGGTGGCATCGTTGGAAGATGTGTTGCTAACGGCAGCATGCATCCCGTCTTCGGTCAGTTCTATCCAGTTCGGATTTTTGCCGACCTTGAATTTTTTGATGACCTTGTTTTTCTGCACATCAATGACCGACACATTGTTGGCGAGTTGGCTGGAAAGGTACACCAACTTCCCGTCTGGCGACACGGCAAGACCGTGCGCCACCTTGCCTTCATTGTCAAAACCTTCGGCAATCGGCAGTTGCGTCCAGCCTGTGATTTTGTTCGCCTGCAAATCAACTTTGACCATGCCGTTCAGCCAGCGTTGGGTCAGGTAGGCAAACTTGCCGTCGGGCGAGGCGACCATGACCCTCGGATAGCCGAAAACGGGAATTTCGACAGTCACCTGCATGGTTTCGGCACTCACTCTTGTCAACTTTTGGTCTGCTTCGGAAGTGACCAGCAACGAACCGTCTGGCAGCGCCAATACGATGTGCGGTTGCCTGCCGACCGGGATATTCTTAACAACCGCCCAACCGTCGCTTGAAATGGCGTCGAGCCGATGCTCTGCATTGATGGCTACGAACAGGTGCTTGCCGTCGAGCGAAAAAACGAGTTGGTGCGGCTTGTTGCCCACCGGGATTATTTTGAACACCGAAAGGTCGCTGGTGTTGATGAGTGAGACCGTGTTTTCGCCCTCGTTGCTCACCGCCACGATTTGGCGGTCGGGCGAGACAGCCACGCCGTGCGGGTTCTTCCCGGTTTTCACGTCGGCTATTTTTTTTCGAGCCTCCATGTCAATGACCGAGATAAAATCATCGGCAAAATTGGCGACGTAAGCCCGGTTGCCCGTTTGGGCAAGGGCAGCCGAAACGATATAGAATACGGCGAAAATGGATAGGATTGTACCTTTCATCATTATTCAAATTTTTTGATTTCAAAATCATCGAACTGCGTCACGGCATCCGCCTTCGTCCAAAGCCCGACTTTGCCTGGGTTGGGAAACGTGCCGTCCTGCACCTTGAACAGTTCCTTGTCGTTCAGGAACACCGTAAACAGGTCGCCCCTGACGACCAAGCGCAGGTTGTTCCAGTCGTCGCCAAGCGGGGGCACGTCCATGCCGTAGGTTTTGCCCAAGCCCACGAGCGGCAGGTCGCTGCGCTTGCCGTTTTCCATTTTGTACAGCACCACATTGTCTTCGAGCGGGTTCGCCCGCACGATGTAGTGGTTGTCCTTGTCAATGAACCGCCAGACAAAGCCGCCGCCCCGGTCGTGGTTGCCCTGTGCGCCTTTGAGCCGCACCCGCAACACCATGTCTTTTGCGCTGATGCTGTCATTGACCACGATGTTGAAATGGGCGCTGGGGTTTTTGCCGTGCAGTTGCGCCAGCACGGGGTTGCTGTTGTCGTCGGTCACTTTCCAGTCCGTGCCGCCGTCCCCGGTGAAGTGTTGCGACCACCCGGCGGGCAGTTGCCCAAGCGGGAGGTTTTCAAAATCGAAACGCCAAACAGCCTGCGGCTGGAGGGTGTCGGGAAATTGCGCCCGTTGGTTGATTTCCGCTTGCTGTTCCGGGGTGAGGGAAGATTGGCGGTTGCCGCAAGCGAGGAAGCAAGCCAGCGCAGTTGCAAGGAGTAATTTTACCATGATTCAATCATTTTTAAATTTATTCTCCAACAATTCCTCCTTCGCCTGCGAGCGGAAGGAATAGGTGAAAGTGAGCAGTGCAGCCCTTGAGTCAATCTTGAAACTGCGTTGAAAATCAAAATCCGGGGCAGCCAATCGCAGCCCGCTTCGTTGGGTATCGAAAATGTCGGTGAGCGCCAGCCCAAGCCTGCCCTTGCCTTTCCATACTTTTTGCTGAAAACCGAGGTCAACGAAATACACTGCCAGCCTTTCGCCCTGCGGGATGGCGATGGGCGAGGTGTAATTGGCGGTCAGTTGGATTTTGCCACCTTTCCACGGGGTGAAATTTTGGATGAGTTTGGCAAAATATGCCCATTGGTTTCGCTGCAAATCGAGCGTCGGCTCGGTGTTTTCGATGCGAAGGTCGTAGCCCGAAACATTGAGGTTGATGCTCCAAAAATCCGTCGGGTTGACGGCGACCATGCCCTCCAAGCCGAAGGTGGTGGCGTTGCCGAAATTGAGGGGCTTCGTGAACGCCACGCCCGTGCTGCTCAAGGTGGTGAAGGGCAAAATCACGTCGCTGGTGCGGCGGTAAAATGCGGCTGCATTGAAGTTGCCAATGCCAAAGGCATGGCTGTACGAAAGTTCGAGCGAGTGCGCCAGTTCGGGGTTCAGTTCAGGGTTGCCCGCACGGGTATTGAGCGAGTCGGTGATGTCGGTGAATGGTATCAACTGCCCAAAACTGGGTCGGTTGATGCGCCTGCCGTAACTCAATTTCACCATGTCCCGGCGGGCGGTGTAACGTATTACCTGGGCGGAGGGAAAGAGGTTGAAATAGTCGTTTTTGAACTCCAGCGGATTGAGTTCGAGGTCGCCTTTGTTCCAGACTTGCTCTGCCCGCAGCCCGAAATTGTATTTCCAATCCGGGGATTTTTTGTCGCCCACCCATGCCCCGACCTGCAAATAGGCGGCGTGGATTTGCTCCCTGAAATTGAAAATGTCCGTGTTTTCAGGGTCGGTGACGAAGCCGCCGTTCGACTGGTTTTGGCGCTGGAGGTCGTCGTCCAAAAAACGGAAAATGGCTTTGTAGCCCGTCTCCACCTGCCTGTTTTTGCCGAGCGGTTGGGCATAATCGAGGGATAGGTTGGAGAGGTTCGAGTTTTCGTAGTTGTGCGTTTTTTGCAAATATGGGTCGCCTGTTTCTGAAAAATCCGGCAAAAGTTCCTGCGTGGTGATGAGCGTGTTTTCCCGGTCGTTGTCGAAGGCAGAACTGGCACGGAGGGTCAGCGATTGGTCGGGCTTGCTGAATTTTCGGGCATATTCGAGCAGGGCTTCGACGGTGTGGAAACGCCTGATTTCGTTGGAATGTCGGCGGTTCCGCCCCGTAAAATCGAGGGCGGCGGTCTCGGTGGTGCTGGTCAGGGTCTCGTTGTTGTCCTCGCCCTGGAAGAGCCAGATGGCTTCGAGGCTCAGGTTGTTTTTTTCGTCGGGCGAAAAGTCAATATTGATACGGGCATTTTGGTTTTGCAAGGTCCGCTCGTCGAACCTGCGTTGGGTCAGGAAATACTCGCCGGGCAGGTCGAACTGCGTCCGGTCGCCCCGCACCCGCCGGGTCCGGGTGGTGTACCAGTTGTCGTAGGCGACACCGAAGTTCCATTTCTCGGTCTTGTGGTTCAGGAGCAGCGTGCCGTTCAGGCGGTAGCGTTCGCCAAAGCCCGCCCCGACTGCAAATGCGCCGTTCGTACCCAAGTCCGTGCTTTTTTTCAGCACGAGGTTGATGATGCCGCCCTCGGCGTCGGCATCGTATTTCGAGGACGGGTTGGTGATGATTTCGATGCGCTCGATGCCGCTGGCGGGGATTTGTTCGAGGTTGGCGGAGCGGTCGGTGCCGCCGACGCCCGACTGCCTGCCGTTTATCAAAATCAGCGGCGACTTTCCCCGCAGCGTGATTTCGCCCTCGCCGCCCGTCATCACGCCGGGCAGGTTTTTGAGCAAATCGGCAGCCGACCCGCCGATTTGGGTGAGGTTGTCGGCGGCGTTCAGCACGATGCCCTCCTCGGTTTTTTGAATCAAATTGCGGATGGCGCTCACTTCCACGCCTTGCAGGGCGGTTGCGTCAGCAGCCAGCACGATGTCGGGCAACACGAGGTTCCGGTTGTTTTCACCAATGCTCACCGCTTGTTTTTGCCCTTTGTAGCCGATGAAACTTACCGTCAGGAAATAGTCCCCAAACGGCAGTTTTGTCAAGGAGAACCGCCCCAAACTGTCGGTAATCGTGCCCTCCACCATCCGGGAGGTATCGCTTTGGAAGGTGATGAAAACGCTGGCAAACTCGACGGGCTGGCGGCTTTCGTCGGTTATTTTCCCGCCGACGCTGCCCGTTTGCTGGGCATGGGCGAGGGTGAAAAGGAAAAAGAGGATGAATGTTGAAATGGATTTCATTTTTTACAAATTCGGGTTCCAGGTGTGCCTTTCGTCGGAAGCGTGCTTTGCCCAACTGTACAGCGCATCGTAGATTTTCATGCCGACGGCCAGCATTTCGTGGTCGTCACGAGTATTGTGCGAAAGCCCCGCCGATATGGCCCAAAGCCCCGCCGCCTGTGGCGCAAGGTCGAAGCGGTCGGTGTCTGCGCCCCGCACGATGTGGGCAAGTTGGAGCAGGGCGGGGTCAGTCAGCCCGTGCTTTTTGATGATGAAATCGAAGGTGCAAAACTCGCCCTCGTGCGAGTATTCGGCGCCGGGGATGTCGTAGGGAATGGCTTCGAGTTCTTTCGCTTTTTCAAAAACCTGTTCTTTCGGCACGTAGATAAAATCCGCCTCGCTGTCCACGAAGTTTTTGAGGAGCCAGGGGCAGGCGATGCGGTCTATTTTCGGTCGCTCACGGGTAATCCATCTCATCGGTTGACTTTTTCGGCAATGTTCGCTCGCCTGTTTCCTGCGAAATAGAACGCAACTGACCTTTTGGAACGGATTCTACTTTTCCTTCAATTTTTTTCGATAAGCGGAGGGGCTTTCGCCGGTATGTTTTTTAAAAATGCGGGTGAAATGGCTCTGGTCGGAAAAGCCTGTGAGATAGGCGATGTCGGTGAGGCTGTACTTCGGGTCGGTGAGCAGGTCGAGGGCTTTTTCGATGCGACGGCGGCGGACGTACTCGCCAAACGATTGGTTTTCAAAGTATTTTGAAAACTCCCGGCTCAGGTAGGCGGGGTTCAGGTCGAGTTCCTGGGAGATTTCCTTGAGGCTGAGGCTGGTGTCAATCTGGTCCTGGATGATTTCCTTCAACTCCTTCGCCCAGGCAGGTATGCGCTTTTTTGCCCCGGTTTTGGTTTCCATCAATCGGTAGAAAACATCCAGCAGCAGTTGTTCCGCCGGGCTTTGGGTATGCTTCTCGTGGCGGAGGAATTTCGCCCAACTGTACAGGGCATCGTACAGCGCCATCCCTTTTTCCAACAGCTCGTAATCGTCGGTGGTGTTGTGCGCCAGCCCTGCCGAAATCGCCCAAAGCCCCGCCGACTGTGCTGCCAAATGGTGCTGGTCGGTGTCGGCCCCCCGCACGATGGTCGCCAGCACTTGCAGCGCAGGGTCTTCCAGCTTGTACTTTTTCAGGAAAAAATCGAAGGTGCAGTCCTCGCCGTAGTGCGTAAATTCCACGTCCGGCACGTCGAAGGGGGTGGCATCGAGCGCCTCGGCTTGAGCTTTCACATCGCCGTCCGGCACATAGATGAATTCGGCGTTTCGGTCAATAAAGCGACGGATGAGCCAGGGGCAAGCGATGCGGTCAATCTTTGGGCGGTGGCGGGTTATCCATTTCATGGCACTGACAATAAAAGTTAATTTTGAAAGGCTAAAATTAGGATGAATACCGCCACCGTCCACTATCTTCACAACCTATACCGAATCAACTCCGCCACCGCCACTTGATAATCCCGTTCCGTTTTCAGGTAGTGAAACAAGGCATTTTGGTAAAAACTCATCTCCAAAAAGTACTCGATGGTCGTGATTTCGCCGAGCCGCAAAGCCTTCTCCAGTAACGCCGCATTGCTCACCGAGGCAATGGCTTCACTGTATTCGTCCAACGATTTGCGTAGCGCCGCCTGCCGTTCGTAAATTTCTTTGATTTCGTAAAAATGCTCGTTCAGGTGGCCCTGCAACTGCAAGTCGGCAAAAAGCACGTGCGACTGCTGCGACTCCGTTCGGTATTTCTGCTCCCAAATCGGCAGTGTCACGCCCGCATGGAGGCCGTTGAAACGCTGCCCCAAAATGCCTTGGTAATGGTAGCCCGCTTCGAATTTTGGCAGCCGCCACGCCTTCGCTAAATCCAATTGTCTTTCGGCGATGCGCTTTTCCTGTTCCAAGGTTTGGCGCATTGGGTCGGCGGCTTCAAACTCCTTTTCAACAACTTCAAAAGATTGAATATCAGGTAATTGAGGGTAGGTGGTATCCCGAAAAACAACTACCTCGCCGCCGTTCAAGCCCACTAATTGCGTTTGTAGTTTTTGCAATTCAACGGCGTTTTCTGCTTGCAATTGGCTGATTTTAAGCAACTGCAAACGGGTCTTGTTCACGTCCAAAATATTGCCGTCGCCCGTGTCGAGCTTCCGTTGGAAATCAGCCAACAGCTTCTCAAGCCCCGCCTTCCGCCACCCGTGCTGCGCCGCCAGCTTGTTGCGGTAAATCATTTCGAGGCAAAGCAGTTTCGCTTCCAGCAAAACCTCCTGCCGCCGCCCGGCGATGGCCGAGGTGGAAAGGCCACCCTGCACGTCCGCCAGTTCCCGCCGCTTTTTGTAGGTCGTCGGGAAGTCGAAAGACTGCACGGCGAAAACGTCCACTTGGTCGCCCGCAGCCGCCGGGGAGCCGAACAGGTACTGGCCCTGAACCGTCGGGTTGGGCAATGTCAGGCCGGTCTTGTATTCCAGCTTTTTGGCTTCCCAAAACTGGCGGTCGGCGGCGAGGCTTTTGTTGTTTTTTTCAACGGAAGCCAAAACGGTTTCGACCGATGATTGGGCAATAGCATTGATGGAAAATGCCATTGCCAACAGGCTTATGAAAATGATATTAAGCTTCATTTTTCCTTTTGCGATTGGTTAAATAATACACCACCGGCACCACGAAAATGTTCAGCAGCGTCGAGGTAAGCAGTCCGCCCAAAATCACCTTCGCCATCGGGCTTTGGATTTCGTTGCCCGGCAAATCGCCTGCAATCGCCAGCGGAATCAAAGCCAAGCCTGCCGTCAAGGCGGTCATCAATATTGGGGAAAGGCGGTCAACCGAGCCTTCCAGAATCGTTTCCCGGATGGGCCTGCCCTCCTCCTGCAGGCTCTGGTAGCGGGACACGAGCAGGATGCCGTTCCTCGTCGCCACGCCGAACAGCGTGATGAAGCCGATGATGGCCGGGATGCTCAAAATACCAGACGTGACCCAGATGCTGAACACGCCGCCAATCAAGGCCAGCGGCAAATTCAGCAGGATGATGGACGCTGTTTTCAGGCTTTTGAACTCGTTGAAAAGCAGCAGGAAAATCACCAAAAGCGAGAGCAGCGACGCCAAAACCAGTGTCCGGGAAGCCTCCGCCTCTGACTCGAACTGCCCGCCGTACTCAATGCGGTAACCTTCCGGCAACTTGATTTTTTCTGAAACGACTTTCTGGATTTCCTCGACGGCACTCTTTTGGTCACGCCCTGCCACGTTCACCGAGACGACGGTCTTGCGCCCCACGTTTTCACGGTTGATGGTGTTCGGCCCGGTCGTGCTGACCACATCGGCGACGTAGGAAAGCGGGATTTTTTGCCCATTTGCCCCATCAATCATGGTGCTTTTGATGTTTTCGATTTTGCCCCGATTATTCTCATCGAAGCGCAAAACGAGGTCGAAGCGCTGGTTGCCCTCGTACACCTCCGACACTTTTTCGCCAGCAAACGCCACGTCCACGAACTCGTTGAACTGCCCGACGGGGATGCCGTAGTGGTTCAGCATTTCCCGACGAGCCTTGATTTGGATTTGCGGAATTTCGATTTGCGGCTCCACGCCCACGTCCACAAGGCCGGGGATGCCGACGATGGCCGCCTGTATTTCCTTGGAAATGGTGTAGAGCCGATTCAGGTCTGGGCCGAAAATCTTGACGGCAATGTTTGCTCTTGTGCCGGAAAGCATGTGGTCAATTCGGTGCCCAATTGGCTGCCCGATGGTGATGTTCGCCCCGCTCACGTTGGCGAGTTTTGCCCGAACGTCCTCCATGAACTCCGCCCGGTTTCTTTCTTTTAAAACAAAGGGAGCATCAATTTCAGCGGCATTCACCCCTTGGGCATGTTCGTCGAGTTCGGCCCGTCCGGTGCGGCGGGTGGTGACCTGGACTTCAGGGATTTTCAAAAGTTCCTCCTCCACCCGGTTGCCGATTTTGTTGCTTTCCTCCAAACTGATGCCCGGCAAACTGACCGCCGAAATGACGAGCGAGCCTTCGTTGAACTCTGGCAAAAAGCTCCGCCCCAATTGCGTCAGCCCAAATATTGCGACAGCGACCAGCACCGCCGACAGCCCGATGACGAACGCCTTGCCGTTCATAACCCGTTGTAAAACAGCCGAATAGCCGCTCTGCAAACGCTGCACGAGCCAGCTTTCGCCGTGCTGTTTTTGCAAACTTTTTTCGTTGGTCAACATCAAACTGCACAAAACCGGCGTCAGCGTGATGCTCACCACGAGCGAAGCGAACAGCGCCACGATGAACGCAATGCCGAGCGGGGCGAGCAGTTTGCCCTCCATGCCCGTGAGGAAAAACAGCGGTGCAAACGCCACGATGATGATGAAGGTGGCGTTGATGATGCTCGTTCGGATTTCAAATGAGGCATCGAAAACGACCGTCAAAATCCCACGTCGCTCGTCAGCAGGCAGTGCAGCGTTTTGTTTCAATCGTTTAAAAACATTTTCCACGTCAATGATGGCGTCGTCCACGAGGTCGCCGATGGCGATGGCCATGCCACCGAGCGACATGGTGTTGATGCTGAAGCCGAGCCATTTCAAGGTCAAAATGGCGACGATGAGCGAGACAGGGATGGCCAAAAGTGAAATTACCGTCGCCCGCCAGTTCATCAAAAACAGGAACAGGATGATGACCACGAAGGCGCTCCCTTCGAGCAGTACCTTTTGGATATTGGAAATGGAGGCGTTGATGAAGTCCGCCTGCCGGAAAATCTTGGTATTGATTTTCACGTCGCCGGGCATGGTTTTTTGCAGGTCGGCGATGGCCTTGTCAATCGTTTCGGTCAATTCCAGCGTGTTGGTGGCGGGCTGTTTTTGCACTGTGAGTATCACGGCGGGCTTTCCCCGGAGCGAGCCGTCCCCGATTTTCGGGGCAGCTCCGATTTTCAGTTCGGCCACGTCCTCGATTTTCACCACGCCCTGCGGAGTGGCCTTGATGACGGACTTTCCGAGTTCCCCCAAATCGCTCGTGCGGCCCATGCCCCGCACGATGTACTCGTTGCCGTATTCGCTCATGAAGCCGCCCGACGAATTGCCGTTGGCGCCCTCGGCAGCGTGCAGCAGTTCGGTGAGCGAGACGCCGAAAGCGGCCATTTTTTGCGGTGATGCCAAAATTTGGTACTGCTTGTACTCGCCGCCGATGACGACGACCTGCGCCACGCCGCCCGTCGCCAGCAAGCGAGGACGGATGGACCAATCAGCGAGGGTGCGCAAGTCCATCATCGAGGTGGAGTCGGCGGTCATGGAAATGAGCATGATTTCGCCCATGATGCTCGCCTGTGGGGCCATCGTGGGGTTGCCCACGCCGACGGGCAGCCGCTCGGCCACGGCGATGATTTTCTCGTTGACGATTTGCCGGGCCTTGAAGATGTCGGTGTTCCACTCAAATTCAATCCAGACGATGGAGATGCCCGCCGACGAGGACGAGCGCACCCGCCGGACGTTGGTGGCACCGTTCACGGCCGTTTCGAGCGGGAAAGTGACCAGTTTTTCGACCTCCTCAGGGGCCATGCCGTGCGCTTCGGTGAGCACGACGACGGTGGGGGCGGTGAGGTCGGGGAACACGTCCACCTCCATGCGGGAGGCCACGACGGAACCGAACACGATGAGCAAAACCGAGGCGACGATGACGAGCAGGCGGTTTTGCAAGGAAAAACTTATAATTCTATTTAGCATTGAATTTCTTTTTGAAAGGGTTCTCACCCTTCATTTTGATACTGTAAAAAACCGAGTGAACGATTCAGCCATTTGCTTACTTCAACATGGTTGAAGATTTGACTTTCAATCCATTCTCGTCCTAAAACCCGATGCTCAAAATCCGAATCACCCAACCAAATGAGGAACTCATTCCTATGGTCGGAAGAAGGTTTTGGGACATCATAATTTTTCATCTTCACTTGTAAAAAATACTTTCCAGATGTCAGAAAGCCGGGCAGTTTTGGGGTCTCGGAAAATTCAGCCAGCAGGTCAATACCGGGTCGTGTGCCACCTCGAAAGGTTGAACAAAAAGCCCCGGCATGATGAAAAATCAGAAAAACTAAAGTCTCGAACTGGACAGGAGATAAAAAATCGAACTTTTTAGAAGATTCGATTTTCAATCTTTCTTCCTTCGGAAAAAGCAAATGCTCCGCTACTTTGTGAACTGAATTTTCAAATTTTCGGATGGTCAGCCTATTGTAGCCCTGATTCGCATTGAGTGCGGCGAAAAACTCTGGCACATCTTCCATGTTGAAGACTTTTTTACACACAGCTTTCATGTCCTTTGGCTGATGCCCATAAAATTTACTTTCGTTGACTTCACCGTCATAAATCAAACTCGTAGGCTGAAAAACGTACAGTTTTGGATGATAGAAAATCCATAGAAAACTGCGCTCCCAATTTTCCGGTAAGCTGGCTTGAACGAAAGACTTCACTTGCGCAAGACTGCTACTACTCCCCGAAACTTTAAGGCTTTTTGCATCTTGCAAAAACTGAGTTTCATTGAAAATCCCGTTTGTCAAATAAGGACTGATTTTCCAGCCTGGCTTTTCATCATTGAAATAAATGGATAGCGTGAGCAGTTCGCCCTCATTTGTGGGCTTGAACAGATTATTGCCCTCGCCGAGTTTGAAATAGTAATGGCTGTTCATGACGATTTTTCTTTAGCGCAGTTATCAATGTTCGTGACCATGCGCTGGCATGGTGCCCGAAGCGGATGAAAGTTTGATTTGGTACGCTCCTTTCGTCACCACCCGCTCGCCCTCGGCGATGCCCGAAAGCACCTGCACGTTGCGACCGTCGCTGGCCCCGATTTTGAGTTCCCGCTTTTGGAAACTTTCTCCCTCCACCTGCACGTAGCAGTAAAAAACGCCCTGCTCTTCGATGAGCGAGGAAGTGGGAATGACCAGCGATTGCGACGACCCGGACTGTAAGAACACCTCCACCGCCGAGCCGGGGATGAAGCTGCCCACATTGTCAATCTCGAAATGGATGGGCAAAAAGGGCGAACCAGCCTCCGCCGATTTTCCCGTCGAAACGACCCGGCCGTTCAGCTCACGGGTACTGTAAACCCGGTCGCCTTCGGTAGTCTTGAAATTGGCGGCGGTGAACATGGCGAGCTTGGGGAAATATTTTTGCGAAACATCCGCCCGTAGCAGCAGTCGCTTGCTCTTTGAAATGGTCGCCAAGGGCTGCCCGGCCTGCACGAAGGCCCCGTTTTCCACCAAGACGTTTTTCAAAAAACCGCCAATCGGCGCTGACACGCTCTGCTTGTTCTGCCCAAAACTGCGGGACACTTTGGCGTTGGCGAGCTGCGCCTGGGCGTTTTCGAGGCGGAGCTTTGCCTCCAAAAATTCCTTGTCGGAAATGATTTTGTCCTTCGCCAGTTCGGCTGCCCGGTCGTACTGTTTTTGGGCGGTGGCCACATCGTTTTCGGCCTGCTTTACGGCAGCGCCGAGGTTGCTCTGCACGACCTCGTTGCTTTTCACCGTGAAAAGCGTTGCGCCCGCACCGATGCTTGTGCCAACCACCATGTTTTTGCCCGAAAAGGAAACAATGCCGCTGATTTGGGCGGTCAGCACAGCTTCATCGCCGGGGGCAGCGAGGATTTGGCCGCTGGTTTTCACCACCTCGCTGAAGGGCTGCACCCGTGCCGGGGCGTTGGCAAACTCGACCTTCCAAGCCTGTTCCTTCAGGTAGCTGATGTCGGTGCCTCCGCCTCCGGCGGATTCGCCCTGCGCTGCCATTGCCGTTTTTTCATCTGGGAAAACGGTCATGCCCTCGATGGTGATTTGGTCGGTGTAGGCAGGCGTTTTGATGTCAAAAACAAGGCTGTAGGTGCCCGCCTGCTTGGGCGTCATGCGGAGGCGGAAGATGCCCGGCACTTCGGGCTTGTCGGCGGTGATGGACTGTGCGGTGGCCTCGCCGTTTTTGAGCGAGAGGGTCACGCTGCCCTCACCGATGGCCTTGAACAGCTCGCCGAGCGCCGTGAAGTGCGCCGCAAAACGGCTCTCCTGCCCTACGACGAGCGGCTTGAACTCGACGAAAAGCTCTGTTTTGTCCGTGTAAAGGGTGTACGCCAATGCTTCGAGCGTCGGCTCGGCGGGCGTGATATGGTTGCCTTGGGCGTCGTGGGCATGACCTCCTGCCGCATCATGGTCGTGGGAATGGCAGCCAAACAGGAAGCACAAAAGGGCCGCCAATGGCAGCAGTATATTTTTCATTGTTGTTGAAATTGAATGAATGGAAATTGCCAAAACCCGGCGCAGCGCAGGCAGCGACGGATAGCAGTTTCAGAAAATTAAAAATGGAAAACCTGAGCCGCAAGGAAAGCGGTTCGGAGTTAGGCGCTATGCCCTGGGCGGTTGCCAGATGTCGTGGAGATAAGCAGAAGAATGCCAATGCGCCACACGGGGCTTCATTGGCGTGGCGGTAGGTTCCTGGTGGTGGAAGACCGTGATTTCGTGGTGGTGCGCAAACAGCCAGAGGGTCTGCAAGTTCAGGCTTTGGTGCTCGTGATGGTGGCTGAACGGCAGGTTTTCGTGCTCGTGGTGGTCGGCCTCATGGTGTTCGTGGTCGGAGTAATGCAGCTTTACGTAGCCGCCAATGCCGAGCCGCTCTTGGTCGCAGACGACGTGGTGGATGAAGTGGTGAACGAACTCCCCCATTTTCACCAAGGTGCGGATGCCCTGACTGGTCGGCGAGGCCGTCGCCAGCAGGAGCATTGACAAGGATATGGGCAGGAGTCTTTTCATTTCAATGCCAAAGATAGTGGTTTGAAGTTATCCGTTCAATATCAATATGATTGCTTGGGCGGGTTCTCTCAAATCGATGATGCCCATATCTGTTTCAGAGATACCTCATCAATAATTACTCCACAGGATGAGAAAGGCTAGGGACTGGGAGAATTTATTTTCGCAAAAAAGAGCCACCCAAAGGACAACCCTGATTTGAATAACAGGGTTAATCAAATAAATGACGTTCCAAAGATAGCAAAACCCACCCATTCCACGAACTGAAAATTGGCCTTCCTGGTCGCTCCGCTTACTCCAGCAGAGGCCTAGTCCACCAGTAGGTAGCCCGCAATGCCAAGCCCGAAAAAGAGGATTAAGCAGTTTTTTTCCGCCACTCGGTGGGCGTCATCTCAGTTGTGTCCTTGAACGCCTTGTTGAAAGGGGCGAGCGAGGCATAGCCAAGGTGGTAGCTGATTTCCAGCACGGTCAGCTCCTTTTTGGACGGGTCGGACAGCACGGCACAGGCTTCCCGGATGCGGTAGCCGTTGAGGTAGTCGTTGAAATTGCGGTAGCCGAGGTGCTGGTTGATGGCCTGTCGGAGGCGGTATTCCTTCACGCCCATTTTCTCCGAAAGCAGCCGGATGGTAAGGCCCTCGGTGCGCCACGCTTGTTGGTTGCCCATGATTTCTGTGAGCTGTTCCAGCAATGGCCCATCGGCAGCCACTTCCTTTTCTGCGACAACAGCTCCTGGAGCAGCGGGCGGCTCGTTGCATGGCAAAAAACCGGGCTGGAATGCCAGCCTGTTCACAGCAAAAAACATCGCCAGCCCCGCAATCCCCGCTTTTTGCAGGAGGCCCAACACGGGTGGTGCCTCGGTATTGGCCAGCGATATTTCGACCAGCGCCGTGACCGACATGAGCAGTGCCGTTGCAATGATGAACACGGTGCGGAACTGCAAGCGGCTGAGCACGAGGTCGTCCGCCCGGTTGCGGGCTGCCTCCAGGATGCCGAGCAGGATGAAGGTAAGGGCGATGAGTTGGGTGGACAGCCCAGCCAACAGCTTCAGGCTCGGCGGCAGTGCTACGACTTGATAAATGTTTTGAAGAAAAACGAGGTAATAGACCACGGCCACCCCGGCCAGCAGCCACCACCAAGACCGCCGCCACTGAAATCCATCATCGAAGAGCAGCTTGCTGAACAGCCAAAAGGCCGCAGGTGCCAGGAATGGCAGGATGAGCAGCGGCAGGCGGATGGCCATGTTCCGCTCCAGCGGCGGCCAGTCCACCAGCAGGTAGCCCACAATGCTCAGCCCGAAAAACAAGCAGATGCCCGTGCCTTTTTGGTTGCGCCGCCCTTTCCAGAACAGCGCAAGGGTGAGCAGGATTTGGGCAAGGGCGATGAAACGGAAGATGTCGGTTGCGAAAGCCATTTGCAAAAGTAGATAGGCTCCACTGCTATTTCACCATCCCGCCCAAGCCAAGCAGGTTTTGTTTCACAAAATCGGTGAAATGAATTTCAAGACAGCCGTTCCGATAGCTCCAAATAGTGAATACCACACCAGCTGCCCAGCCCTCAGCATTTTCTAAACCCACAAAAAATGAAGTTTTGCAGCACGCCGGAAGGCGTCCGGTGGTCAACGTGAAGGCAGTCCGTTTTTTCAAAATGCCCAGCAAACAGTTTCGTCATTTCCGTCTCGGAATACTGCCTGATGTCCAGCCCGCTGCACTTCATGGGGCCGTTCACCGAAAAAGTGCCGAGCACCAACAGTCCGCCGGGACGGATGCCAGCGGCGGCGGCTTTCACGTATTTTTGAACTTCATGCGGCTGGGTCAAAAAATGAAAAGCGGCCCGGTCGTGCCAGCAGTCGTACAACTCGTCGGGCTGGAAATCCGAGGCATCCGCAACGACCCATTTCACCTGGTCAGCCCGGTCGCCGAGGCGCTTTTTTGCCTTGTCGAGCGCATGGACCGATATGTCCAGCAACGTGATGTCCCGGTGGCCACGGTCGAGCAGGTGGTCAACAAGCAGGCTGTCGCCGCCGCCCACGTCAATGATTTTCGAAGTAGGTGAAATGCCGTGCTTTTCAAATAAATTGAGCGAGGTCTCAGGCAGGGGCTGATACCAACTTGCCTCCTCCGTCTGCTTGGTTTGGTAGATTTTTTCCCAATGTTGTCTGCGGTCGAAATGCGCCATATCGGTTGTTTATTCGTAAAAATTCATTGCTATTATTTCATTCTCATCCAGACTATCCCTGCCGACAATACCGTCAGCCCGCCAATAACGGCCACCGACCATTCTAAGCCCAGCCAATCGGCGATGATGCCCGTGAGCAAAGCGCCAATAGCGTAGCCCAAATCCCGCCAGAGGCGGAACACGCCGATGCTCTCCGCCCGCTGCTGCGGGTGCGTCCGCCCGGCGATGGCGGCGAGGAAGGTCGGGTAAACCACCGCCGTGCCGAGGCCGAGCAAAGCGCTCAGGGTAATGTACTGCCAGTTTTGCGAGGCAGGAATAAAACCCAGCAGCGCCAGCCCTTGCAGCGCCATGCCAAGCGTGAGCATTTTTTTATGGTCAAAAAGGTCGGCGAGCTTGCCCGTGCCCAACTGCCCCAAGCCCCAAACAGCGGGATAGATGGAAACGATGACGCCTATTTGCGCCAGCGAAAAATCTTTGGTAGCCAGCAACATGGGCAGCAGCCCCCAGACCATGCCGTCGTTGAGGTTGTTCACCAAGCCTGCCTGCGTGACGGCGCCAAGGTTGGGGTTCTTCCAAGTTGTTTCCCAGAACACGTTTTTCAGCTTCGCAACGCTGGACTGCCCCGCCTCGGCGGCCACGTGGCGGCGGGTGTCCTTCACCCAAATCCAAGTGCCGAGCAGGCCCAGCACAGCCAGCACGATGCCGATGTAGAACGGGTAGGGGCGAAGGCCGTAATTGCTTGCTATCCAACCAGTTGCGAAGGCAACAGCGCCCACGGCGAGATAGCCCGCCGCCTCGTTCAGCCCCATTGCCAGCCCCCGGTTTTTGTCGCCCACGAGGTCCATTTTCATCACCACCGTGCTCGACCAGCACAGCCCTTGGTGGATGCCCAGCAGCACGTTGGCGGCGATGACCCATTGCCAGTTCGGGGCATAAATCAGCAGCAACGGGATGGGCAGGGCCAGCGCCCAGCCGAGCAGCAGCAGGTTTTTCCGCCCCAAACGGTTGGCAAGCGCCCCGGTGTAGTAGTTGGTGATGGCTTTCGTGATGCCAAATACGACGATGAAGGACAGGATGGCCGTCTTGGCGGCGATGCCAAATTCCTGTTGCGCCAGCTCCGGCAGTATGCTCCGCTCCAGCCCGACCATGCCGCCAACGAAGGCGTTGATGACGACGAGCAGGGTGAACTGACGCCAGTTTTCACGGAGGCCGAGTTTGATTTCATTCATGGTCTAGCTGTATTAATTGAAGAATGGTCGAAAGGAGGTTCAAGGTGTCAATGCTGCCAAATGCCTCCCCTTTTTCAAAATCGCCCTCCGTCTGCGCCATGCTGTTGGTAATGTGGGCGAAGCAGGCAACGGCTTTGTTTTTAGCTTGGGCAAAGGCGTAAAGCGCTGCCGCTTCCATTTCCACGCAGGTCACGCCCATCGACCGCATGGTAGCGATGGCCGACGGCGTTTCCCGATAGGGCGCATCGGTCGTCCAGCTAGTCGCTTCGAAAAAAGGGCAGTCCGGCAGTGCCGCCGAGGGGGACATTTCTTGAAGTAGGACTTCGGAAATACGGGCGGGCTGGTCGGGCGGCAGGTAGTGATGGCTCGTGCCCTCGTCCCGCAGGGCTTTGGTTATCAGGGCAAAGCGTTTGTCGTTATCCGGCGGGTTGATGACGCCCGCCGAGGTGACGCTGAGGAGCAGTTGACAGCCGGAAACGAAGAGTTGCTCGGCCACCAGCACCGCATAGGGCGCACCGACGGCGCAGGGCACGATGCCGATTTTCACCCCGTCCAGTTCGAAACTGTACATGCTGGAATGGTAGCAGGCCCAGCAGGGGTTTTTGGCTGCCCGCCCGGTGGCCAACAGGTAGTTCGCCAGGTCGCCGTCAGGGTCTAGGACACAGACGTACGGCACATCGCAGTCGGCGATGGCCTTTTGGCGGCGGGCCTCCCGCAGCAGGTTTTCCGGCTGAAAAACGGAAGGCTCTGTGTAGTGCTTGTTGGTCAGAAGGGCGGTTTCCCGGTGTGGCGGCTTCTCCATAAACTGTTTTAAAAGGTCACTACTTTGTCGCTGTCCAAAATCCATTCGGTCAGCGATGACATGTGGACGGTTTCCGCACCTTCGATGAGCGGGACAGCGGTGAAGCCTCTCGACTCGACGCAGTTGCCGCAGAGCTTCAGCTTTGCCCCTTTCTTTATGACCGCCGTCAGCATCCGCTCGATGTTGTAGTAGCCGTTGGGGAGTTTTTGGTGGGCCACCGCACAGCCCACGGCGTCCGCCATGAGGAAAATCCTCACTTCCACATCGTGCTCGTGGTCCTGGGACAGTTGGTAGGCGATGCGAAGTGCATTGAAGGCTTTCTCGGTTCCGTAGGGGGCGTCGTTGATGATGATTAGGACTTTTTGCATTGTCATTTTTAGGTGTTTAAGTCAATCGAATCAGGGCATCCGGTCACGGTGGATTTTTTGCTCTTACGGTGGCCTATCGCAACTGGCTTTTGATTTGTTTTACCAATTCTGGTTCGGTGACGATGCCGTTGTGCTTCCATTTTTCAACGCCATCCTTATACAAAATGAACACTGGGACGCCCTTGATGTCGTATGCCCGGCCCACGTCGCTGCTCTTGTCCACGTCTATCCTCATGACCACGGCCTTGCCCTTGAAATCCTCTTCTATCTTATCAATGACCGGGGCCATTTTGCGGCAGGGAGCGCACCAGACGGTATGGAAGTCTATCAGTACCGGCTTGTCCGTTTTCAACAGGGCACGGAAGTCTTCGAGGCTGATTTGCTGGATTTTTTCATCTTTCTCGACCTCGGTTTTCGCCACTGGAAAGCCACTCTCCACCCAGCCGTCCAGCCCTTTTTCCAAGTTGAACACCTTGACAAATCCGTTTTTTGTCAATATTTCCGCAGCTTCTGCGCTCCTTCCACCTGCCTGACAGTACACGTAGATTTCTTTTTCCTTTGGAATCAGGTTGATTTTGTCCACAAAGCCCTCGTCGTAAAGGTTGATGGTGCTCGTGTTGGCGATATGGCCCTCTGCGATTTCTTCGGGTGCCCTGACATCCAGGATGATGCCGTTGCCTGCCTCGACCAGCCGTTTGAACTCGGTTGCGTCAACGTTTGTGATGGATGGTTGGGACTGGGACTTGCATGCACTGAGGAGCAGGGCGACACATGCGCTCAGGACTAAAATGGATTTGTTAAATGGCATTCGTAAAGGATTTGATGTACAATATTTCCAAGCTACCATGAGGGTAGGGTCGGATTGGCATGGCGTTAATTTTATTGGTCAGTTTTTCCACGACTCGTCATTGTGCAGCCTGTGGTCGAGATAGGTTTCTTCGAGCCGCACGGCATCGAAGCCGTTGGCCTTGAGGAGCTGCACCGCATCGTCGGCGAAGGTGCAGAACGGCCCACGGCAATAGGTGATGATGGTCAGGTGGCGGGGCAGCTCGCCGAGGCGCTGCGGCAGTTCTCCGATGGGGATGGACACCGCACCGGGCAGGCTCCCGGAAGCATATTCGTCGGTGGGGCGCACGTCGAGTAGCAGCGCCCGGTCGTTGCCGGGAAGGGAGTCGAGCGTCAGGCTTTCTGGGCTGCCTGCTTCATGGCGGTACTGCCGGAGCGTGACCTGTACGGCGGGTTCGGCTGCGAGGGCCAGTTCCCGAAGGGCTTTCCAGGCGGTATAAGCCTGTTTGCCATTGATGGTGTAGAAGATGAAATTGCCCTCCCGGCGGGATTTCACCAGCCGGGCATTTTTCAACAATTGCAGGTGCTGGGAGGCATTGGCGACAGTGATGGCGGTCTGCGTGGCCACCTGCTCCACGGTCTTTTCGCCGTTGGCAAGCAGGTCGAGGATTTCGAGCCGGTTGGCGTTGCCGAAGGCTTTGGCCAGCCCTGCGATGGCGGTATAGATGCTGTCCTTGAAGGTTCTTTTTTCCATGTTGCAAATTTATTCAAGCATTCAAACAAATCATTGAATAGATTGTTTCAATGGGAAAAATTATTTTCATGGAAACCATCACTACCACTGAATGCATCACGCCGGGCGAGGTCAAAAGCAGGGAGCAGTCCGGCGAAACCATCCAAATCATTGACGTGCGCAGCCCGGATGAATTTGAAGAGCGGCACATCCCCGGTGCGGTCAACCTACCGCTCGACGGGCTAGAGCAGGCTGCCGCCGAATTTGACAAAAACACCCTGTTCGTGACCGCTTGCGGCAAGGGCGGCGGGCGCTCGGCGGGCGGGGCGGAACTGCTGCAAAAACTGGGCTTCCGGTCGGCTTGGCTCTGCGGCGGGACGTTTGGGTGGTTGGATGAAAACTAAGCGATATGCCTGTATTTCAATCAAAGGCCGCTGAATACGATGGCTGGTTCGACCGCCACCCCACCCTTTTCCAGTCCGAACTGGCCGCCATCCGCCTCGTCCTGCCACCGTTTGGGAAGGGCCTGGAAATCGGCGTGGGAACGGGCAGGTTCGCAGCGGCGCTCGGCATCCGCCACGGGCTGGAGCCGCTGGACGACTTTGCCGACATCGCCCGCAGCCGGGGCATCGAGGTGGTGAAGGGCGTTGCCGAAAACCTGCCCTACGATGATAGCACGTTTGACCTTGCACTGATGGTGACGGTTGACTGCTTCCTCGATGACGTGCCAAAAGCCTTTGCCGAGGCGCACCGGGTGCTGATTCCGGGCGGGAGTTTTGTCGTAGCGTTTTTGGACAAGAACGGCTCGATTGCCAAAAAGTACAAGGAAAGTGGCAAGGCAGCCTACCAAAACGCACGCTTTCATAGCCCGGAGGAGATAGAAGATGCGATGGCGGGGGCAGGGTTTGCAGGTTTCAGGTTCGCTCAGACGTTATTTTCCTACAATGGAAAAAAAATAATAGGAATAGAAAAACCTGCATTTGGGGTTGGTAAAGGGAGTTTTGTGGTGGTGGCGGGAATCATCTAATCCTATTTGAATGAAACGCTACTTCCTTTGAACCATTGTTGGATGATAACCTCGGAACGGTAGCAAACCTAATTCGATGAAAATTCGACCAGCATGAGGTGGGGGTGGTTGGTTAAATTTGGATTTATTGCAAAACAAATCTGTCACATTATCCCCACAAATTGCTTTAAAGTCTATACTGAGCAGATTTTTAATGAAATAGCCTCCGAAGCCGCGTTAAAATGATGGTTTACATCGGCTATGCTCACTCCACCACCACCCGTTGCACAGCAGCCCGGCCCGAGGCCAATTCCTTGATTTCCAAGAAATAGATACCCGAAGGTAAGTGCCTGACATCAAAGTGTTTGGGGGCAGTTTGGGACAACAATCGCCGTCCTGTCGCATCAAAAAGACCGACTTGAAAACCGCCTTCGGCTGGAAGCTCAATGTGCAGGAAGTCAGTGACAGGGTTTGGGTAGGCCCGCACCAATTTTTCGAATTCATGAAGGTTCTGGAAATCTACGCTCACCACTTTCGAGTACTCGAACGCCCCATCGAAGTCCACTTGGCGCAGGCGGTAGTAGTTCATCCCCGGCAGCGGTTTTTCATCTATAAAAGAATAGGACTGCTGCGCTGTGGTCGTCCCGGCAGCTTGTTTTCCGCCAATTTTTTCGAAAGAAAAACCATCCGTGCTGCGCTCCACCTCGAAGCGGTCGGCGTTGAGTTCTGAGGCAGTTGACCACCATAGCTTCGTTTTTTCGTTTTCTGCAACTGCTTGAAAATCAATCAATTCAACGGGAAGTACTTGGGCGTTGAGCGTCACTTTGGTACTGGTGTAGCTCACCGTGAAATTAATGCCCGCCACGGGCGGAATGGTCGTGCTGGCGAAGGTGCCCGTGCGGCTGGTGAAGGTCATGATGTCGAAGGATTCGCCAGCGGTGGGGGTGTAGCTGCCCCAGTCCACCACGAGGTGGGCATCGGTGAGGGTGGCTGGGCCATTGATGGCCAGCCAGTCGTAGGTCACGCCTTGCGTCGTGCCGTTTATTTCGCAATGGTAGGTGCTGCTTCCGAGGTTGTGCCCGGCGGCATCGGCGATGTTGAGCTTGCCGGGGCTGCTCCCAGGCTGAAACTCGGCAGCCGAGCCATAAGTAAATACACCCGATGATGATTGGATTTCGCCCGCTCCCTTGATGATGCCGTTGTTGGTGAAATTGCCCAACCAAGTCAGGAAGACGCCTGTACCTGTGTTCAAAGTGCCGTTGTTCGTCATCGTTTGGCCAGGGAAGACAACCATCGTTTTGCTGCCTAAATTGAGCGAGCCGTTGTTGAGGAAAGTGGTTACATAGGGATAAAAGTCGGCATTTAGATTGAAATTGCCTGTATTGTTCCAACTGATGCTACTGTTTAACGGAGCTGAGTTGGAGGTGAAGCCATTGAAATTCATCGTACCGCTGATGTTGGAAATGGTGGAAGGTGCGCCCGCAGCTACTTGGCCGTCGAAATTGGCCGTGCCGCCCGTGTTGTAGAATGTTCCACCGTCAAGTTGCAAAAATAGCTGGCCAAAGGTGCCACTGTTGTTCCAAGTGGATTGGAACAAGCGGATGTAGCCGCCCCCAGTCGAACTGACCGTGCCCAGATTAAGGAAGGTGTTGGATGGGCCAGCAAGGGTGAAAATATTGTTGAAAGTGATGGTTGCCCCGGCGAGGTTGTGGATGCTCGTCCGCATAAAAATCTCGTCGTAAGCATTGTTGATGGTTATCGTAGCTCCCGTTTGGTTGTACAGTTCCCCAGCAGTGAAATCAAACACTTGAACGCCAAGTGCAAATAACAGGTTGGTATAGTTGCGTACCTGACCGCCTATGTCAATTTTTATAGTGCCGCCCCCGGTCAGGCTGCCGTAGTGGTTGTACCTCCCAGCCCCTCCACTCACCCAGAGCAACCCTGCATTGGAGATGCTGCCGCCAGCGTTGTTGTTGATGTCCCCGTTGGAGACTCTCATGCCGCCCCCGTTAGGGACGTTCACCACTCCCGTGTTCGTCAGGATGCCGGGCGTACTTTCGCCCACGAACAAAAAGCCTAAGCCTACCCCGACGTTGATAGTGCCCGAATTGAGCAGGGTGGCATTGCCCTTCAGGGTGAAGAATACGCCCGAGCCAAGTGTAATCGTGCCCACATTGGTCAGCGTACCTCCGTCAACGGTAAAGTGCGAGTCAGCGTTGAGGGTCGCTCCCGCCTTGTTTTCCAGGGAGCCTGATGCCCCAAAGACAATCGTAAGTGCGGCGGTGTTGTGGGTGAGGGTGGCCATATTGGTGAAAAGCCCGCCATGAAGGTTCAAGGTGCCGCCCGTTGTGGAGATAAAACTCCCCGAATTCATGAAGCTGCCGCCGGTTAGGTTAAACGTGCCATTGTTGACCAACGAACCCGACAACATGTGTACGAAACTGCCCGGACTGTTGATTATCCCTGTGCTTGTGTTCGTGATGACGCCGCTATTTGTCAAGGAGCCAGTGACGGTCAGCGTGGCATTGTTCGTCAGGGTGGCAGGTGTGCTGTTGGTCAAGGTCAGGCCATCCAGCACTTCGAAATTGCCGTTCAGCGTGAGTGAACCACTTGCCTCATTGTTGAAAATGCCGCCCGTGTAGCTGAATGTCAGCCCTGTCGTCGGGTTGTGGGTCAGCGAGCCATGATTGGTGAAAAAGCCCCCTGCAACCGTCAGCGAGCCGCTCCCCGTTATCGCTCCAGAACTTGTCAAAACGCCAGCACCCACGATAGTGAGCATCTTGGTGGGAGCAATGGTCAGGGTGCCGCCCGCCAGTATGTGCACCATTTGGGCACCGAAAATAAAATCGTCCATTAGGCTCAGGGTGCCGCCACTTTGCACGTAGATGGTACCCACCGGAAAATCAAGGTCAACGACCGACCCGCTGCCAGTTAGGCTCACCGATAGGCTGCTCGATAGGATGAGTTGGGAATGGTTGATGGTCAAACTCGCATTGTTCGGGGTGAAGGTGCCGCCAAGGGTTAGCCCACCCGGATTGGAGAGGATTTGGAGCGATGAGTTGAGGTTCAAGGTGCCGCCTGCGCCAATAATCAGCGAATCATAGGTGACGAACGGAGCATTGATGGTCATCGAGCCTGCCGAGTTGTTGATGACGCCAACAATCACCGTTAACGGGCTGTCAAACACCAGCGACCCTCCCGACAGCAGGTTGACATTGCCAGCGGAAGTTAAGAGAAACGTCGTACCGCCGCCATGTGTGAAAGCCGCCGAGTTGTTGAACGTGCCGCCCACCACCTCCAGGCCGCCGCTGCCCGTGAGGCTGCCAGCTTGGTTCAGGATATTGCCGCCAAAGTTCACCAGCAAATGCCCGTTCAGGTTGATGGTAGCCCCGGCGTTGTTGTTGAAAATGCCTGCAATAAAACTAGCGTTCCCTTGCAAGGTCACCAGCCCGCCGCTAAGGTTGTTGAACGTGCCCGTGCCGTTCAACTGCACATACAGCCCTGTTGCTGTGCTAATGTCCATCGTCCCCGTGTTGTTGAACGTTGCTCCAAAATCAATGACCAGGTTGCCCGTTTGCCCCGAAGCCGAGGCAAAGCTGCCCCCATTGGTAAAGGTGGCGCCGTCCAGCACGGTGAAAGTTGCGCCATTGTTCACAAAAATAGAAGCGCCCGCAGGGTTGCTCAGGGTTGTACCCGCCGGGATGGAAAACGAGGTGCCGACGTGCAGCGTACCACCACTTTGGTTGTTGAACGTGCCGTTCAACAGCAACAACAGCCCAGAATCGCCACTGCTCCCCACCGTTCCGGCGTTGTTGAAGGTAGCGCCGGAGGCGATGCTCAAGGTGCCTGTTTGTCCCGTCGCCGATTTGACCGTCCCGGCATTGGTGAAGGTGATGCCGTTTGGAATGGTGAAGGTGGTAGCGTTGTTTACGTTAATGGTGGCCCCTGCCGCATGGTTCAGGGCATAAGTCGCTGCCAACGACAGGTTGCTGTGCAGGTTCAAAATGCCACCGCTGTTGTTGTTGAACGTGCCGGAAGTCAACGTCACCGTCATAGCGGCGGTGTTGTGGGTAATCGTCCCGGTGTTGTTCAGGGTGCCGCCCTGTAAGGTTAGCCCGCCCGTATTGGAAGTGGTGGAAATCGTGCCGGCGTTGTTCAATATCGTACCGGTATTTACCAAAAAATTGGAAAAGTCGTTCAGCCGAAGTTCGCCACTGCTGCCGATGGAGACCGTGCCGGAGGTGATGTTTGGGGAGGCGCCACCACTAACGACCACGGTGCCGTTAATATTCATAACAGCGGAAGTAATGTGCAAATTGCTAACATTGGGGATGCTGAGGGTGGCCCCAGGGTGGATGGTCAGCATACCGCCGATATTGTTTTGAAAGATGTTGCCAAGTATGGCGCTATGGTAAATGTGAAACTGCCCGGAGTTGGTAAACGAGCCACCACCGTTCAACACGAGCGTGAGGCTGGAATTCCCCAAGGTCCCTTCGTTGGTGCCGCCAAAGGTGAGGCTTCCCGTGCCCGCGACCGTCCCGGTTGGGGTATTGTTGAGGATGCCACCGTTCACGGTTGCGTTCACCACCAACGAACCGGAATTGTAGATGATGCCACCGCCACTGGTATAATCAGCGGCAAAAGTCAAAGAACTCCCTGCGTTGGCACTGGAAAAAAAACCACCGCTCATGCTGAGGGTCAGCCCGCCCGACCCGGCGTGGGTCATGTTGCCGTAGTTCTGGAAATTGCTGCTGCCCGAAATGTTCAGCACGCCGCCCCCGGAGGAGGTGAAGTTGCCGTTGCTGTAAATGGTGCCGCCCGTAAAGTTGAGCACGTTGTCCTCCAAGTCGCAGTCGCCATTGAGCGTCACTTCGCTGAAGCCGATGTTCAGGCCGGGGTAACTGGGCGACCACTTGGAGGGGTCGTCCCAGTTGCCGGGGCCGGTGAAGGTCCAAGGTTGGGCTTGCACAGCTGAAGCAAACAACAAGACGCTGGCAATTAGTAAGCAAGCACGAAAATGTAATTGAGTCTTCATTCTTCTAAAGGCATTGATTCTACGAACCCCGCAGAAAAGCTGATGGAGGATTTCGTGTCAAAATTACCCCAAAAATGAAACTGGAAAAGATGGTTTGTATTCGAATCGGGCTTTCATGCGGTTGAACCCAGCCTTTTTTGTACGTAAATGCAATCCCTTCAAGGACACAAGAACAGGCTTACTTGGAAAACCTGCGGAAGGAACTTCGACTCCCACTTTTTTACCAAAGTTTCGACTTGGAATCGGTTACTTTGAGCAAAAAATATTGAAAACCAACCATGCTCAAAAAATTCAAAGCCAAGGCCCTCTATCAGGCGACCAACCGGGTTCGGACGGTAACGCTCATCGCTAAATCCGAAGCAGACTTCGTTCTACAACTGAAACAGTCGGGCTTCTCCGAACCCTTCGAAATTACGGAAGAACTGCCCGAACCCGCCACTGATGCCCAAATCCAATACGCAAAGTCACTCCAAATTGACATCCCGTTGAACCCGAACAAAGATGATTTGTCCGCACTCATCAGCCGCAAGGTGGACAAGGATAGCGACCCTAGCCCCGAACTCGTTGAGTTTGCCGTTGAAAAGGGTTTGTCGTTTTCCAAATATATCGGCAAAAAAGCCTTGTACAACCTCGTGTTCCACAGCTTGTCGAAGGAAGACAGGATTGCATTTTTTGCATTTTCCGTGTACCGTTGGCTTTCTGAGGACAGGCATGGCAATCTCGCAAGCCACAATTACTGCGATGTTTTCTACGATTTTGCAAGGGAACAATTAAACAATGATAGCTTCATCAAATCGCTGGACAAATATGCGGGGGCGGATTTGAGGTTTTTCGGTACGCTGCGGTTTGCGGACGGCGGGGAAACGCAAGGCGGCAGCACCAATACAATTGCTTATAAAACCTGCGCAGAATTTGTCCATGCGAGGTTTGGAACGCCAAAGACGAAAACGGCTACATTTGGCGAGCCACTTAAAGCAAGTGCCCCTGGCAAGAGCGGTTGCATGGGCTTGATTGTCGGCTTATTAGGATTGGTTTCGTTTATCTTTTTGGCGTTATTTTAGGAGGTAGGGGTATCAAATTTTGCAGCCATGAGCCTAACCCAAATGTTGTCCAGCCCATATTTCAAGGAATTAAAGGACAAGCTAAAACAGGATTTTCCACGTCCAAAAATATCCCTTCAAGGCGAACTCCTTGCCCCTGCTAAAACTGTCAATTATGGCGTCGTGGGAACTGCCTTCGACTACCTTTTCCGGTTTCGGATGGAGTGGTTGTCAAAGGACAAGGCCATTTGCAGGGACGGATGGGTGGCAGACTCGGCGATGCAAAGTATTAAATCGCAATTGGTAGAAAAAAGTAAAAAGCGAAAGGAAGTCCAGTTTGATGAGAAAATTTCAAAGAAAGAAAAGGGCGAATTAGCCCTCATGCTGCGGGCAATTGAAAAAGAAAGAGCGAAGCGGTCCAGAGAGTTTAACAAGCAGCTCAGGGCCTTCTACGAAAACTCGGTTCATCAATACGAGGAAGCCAAAGCGAACCACAAATCATACCTCACGACAGGGATTATGACGGACGAGTTGGTGAAATCTTCGATTGTGCTCGCAAAGCTGGACTTGTATGCAAGGGCAGGTTATCTGGACAATAGTTTCCAGACAACTCAAGAAGAAGATATTGAGGACTTGCAAAAACTGGTGTCCATCATACCCAATGAAATATTTACTCCTAAAAACATATGTTTTCTGAACCCAGTCTTTGCTGAAGGTTCTGCGCTGTTTGGTGGGGCCGACGCAGACCTAATCGTTGACGACACCTTGATTGACATAAAAACCACTAAGCATTTAGCGGTGGAAAGGGTTCATCTGAACCAACTGCTCTGCTATTATATTGCCTCAACCATTGGAGGGGTAAACAGCGGGCAGCACAGTTGCACCATCAAAAACATTGGTATCTATTTTTCAAGGCATGGCATCCTATGGACGGCACCTTTATGGAAATTTGGCAACGACTTTCAATTTCGTCGGTTTACGGGGTGGTTGATTAAGTACTTGGATGAAGTTTGAGCAGTATTTCCTCGAATAGGGTTAGTTACTACAACTCGCCGCAATGTCGAACCATGCGACAAGCTGCGGCACCGCTGCCGGGTGTGGGAGGCGGTGTTTAATTCCAATTTGCGGGGTCGGCCCGGGCTACAAGGTTCGCAGCCAACGAAACCCCGTCAGGCCAAAAAGCAGGGGCGGCGTCCATCGGATGCCGCTCCTGCTGCGGGAGCGCCGCCGCTGCCTTGTTTCTTGTGGCAGGTTGTCGGGCAGGCAAGGCTGCGGCGGTGCGTTGGGGGTTTCGCTGGCTGCACCGCTGAAAACGGGTGGGTGGGGGAGGCGGTGGCAGTCTTCAGTCCTCAGTCAGCAGTTGGCAGTCAGGGTACAGATGAGCGCCCCTTTGTCCGGTATAGCGGGCAAAGGGGCGTTTTTGTTCAGGCGGGCACTTCGTCGAGCAGGGGCAGGACGTGGATGGCGTTGAACTCCGCCAAGTCCAACACGAGGTCGAAGCTGTCGTCCTCGATGGCGACGAGGAAGCGCCATTTGAAATCTTGGTAAATCTTCCGGGCAACGTCCTTGCCGTAGAGTTCGTGACAGATGGCGTAGGCGAGTTGCGCCGTGCCGCTGCCGCCATAGCCCCAGTTGAAGCCTTCGGGCGAGTGGGTTACGTGTTTCAGGCTCTTGGCGTGGCTCAGGGCTTTGCCGTTTAGCCAGACTTTGCAGTTACCGCCGTGCGCCATTTCGGGTCGGTAGCCTTTCAATTTTGCGATGTTTTCCATAGTAAGAAAATGTTGAATGATGAGTTTTCAATGATGAATTGGCGGCAGCTTGAACCGCTATGGTCAGGCTGTCGATTCGGTTTGTTCCATTGTGTCAGGTTGGGTACTTTCTTGCTGCATTCCCAAAGGCGCAAGCAGGAAATCGGCGGCACGTTGGGCGGCGCTGGCGGCGGTCATCAGCAGGCGGGCGTCACCGTTCAGGGTGGCAATCCAGGATTGCAGGTAGGCGGCGCTGTTCTCGACCAGTTCCTCCATGACGATGCCGCAATGGGCGCACAGGAAGCAGGCGGACATTTCGGCCACGAGTTCTTCCCGGCTATACTTTTCGTCACCAAATTTTGAGGGTTCGATTCGGTTGAGGCGGTTGGGGTGTCCCGTCCAATGGCTCAACTCATGGAAGTAGGTCAGGTAGTATTGCTCCCGGCTTTGGAAGTCGGTCAGGGCTGGCATTTTCACCACATCGAGGGTGGGGTTGTAGGCAGGTTCGCCGGGTCGCAATTCGTGGGGGTTGGCAGTCAGGACGGCTTCGCAAACGTCCCATGCCTGACGGCAGACAAGAATCTGGGCGGGCTGTTCGGTTTGCACGTCCTTGAACATGTCGGCTGTGAAACCTTCAATATCCAGCACATTGAAAACCCTGTATTCGTACACGAATGGCACTACCTTATCCGCTTCCTTCCTCGTGTCCACCCGCTTGCCGTCGGCGTCGAAAAGCAGCATTTTCCAGAAGTAAACTGGGAGCGATTTTGCGCCCTTGCGGATACGGTGTCCAGCGTCGCCGATTTGCTTGAAGGTGGCGAAGCGTGGCACGTCATGGCCGTCGAGCAAAAAGCGGTTGATGCCCGTGTAAACGTGACCGCTGAAATGGTTGCAGGATGCGCCCATCTGGATGCGGTTCCAGGTCTTGCGCCAAGGCACGACGCCACTTTCCAATTGGGTTATAATTCGGGCGGTCATTTCTTGGAATTTATCGGTTGATTTCATGTCTTGAAGTTTAGATGCCTAGGGCATGACAAAGGGAAAAACCCGCCGTCCGCCTTGGGCGTGGCGGCGGGTGCGCTCCGGGCGGAGCGGCTGACAAACGACAGTTCTTTTAGTTGGCAGTTCGACAGTTGGCAGTCGGGGAGCGCAGCGAGTCCGTCCCGATGAGGTACGAATCGGGATGGCAGTCGGGGCCGGACTAGACCCGTTCGCCCGATTCTTGAAACTTGCGCAACAGATAGCGGTATTTCTTCCGGCCCTTTTCGATGAAGTCACTGTCCCGGTGGAATGGGACGATGTGGACGGCGTAGGGCGGGCGTTTTTGCACCCCGACGAAATAGAACCACTCGGTACGGCTGCCGTCGAGGTAGAAAGCAGCTTGGCGGTCGTAGTCGTAAGCGTCAAGCAGTTCGGTGAAGCGTTCCTCGCTCCATGCTGACGTGGTTTTCAGGTCGAAAACCGCTTTTCGGCAAGCGATGTCCATTTGGGCCTTGCAGGGCAAGCCCGTTTCCTTGTCCGTCCAAACCCTCGGCTTTTCGTAGGAAAGCCGCCGGAACTTCGGCTGGCTGGCGAGGAAGCCGCCAAAGTCACCGATATAGGCGTCCCGCATTTGCCGGATGGCTTCCCACTCGGAGGGGCGGAGGTTCCAGACCGGGTCGCCGCTTGGTGCGTGTTCGAGGGTGACGGCGTGGAAGGCTTGTCCGAATACCAGACAGCGTTCCGGGTAGCGGATTTCCTCACCTTGTAATTTGGCTTTGAAGCGGGTGAGCCGGGCGTTGCTGATGGCGGGGATTCTGCGGATATGGTCGTCCGGCAATTCGGCAAGTGGCACGGATGCCTCGAAGCCCAAATGGCTGAACAGGTTCAGGTAATTCACGAGGCTGGCACGGGTCAGGCATTCCGTTTTCGCCGTCCATTTTATTAGCATGGTTTTGAGGGTTTCGGAGGCTAGGTTGGTAAAGAGGTCGCCGTAGGGCGTGTCCATGATTTGGCTGACAGGGGCAATGGCGAGGTCTGCCAAGCGGGTGTTGGTGGTTGTCATTTGAAGAGAATTGAGATGTGAGAGGGTGAGAGCGTGAGAGCGTGAGCAGCCACTACCCTACCCTTTCGGTGATTGATTTTGGAAAAAGTCGGCGGCGTCCTGCGGGGAGCAGCGACCGCCGCCGCTGGCAAGTAAATGGCTGGATAGCCTTTTTTAAGCTATCCGACCATTACCAAAAACCGATGTATGTTTAGGCTGCGACCGCTTCGGCTTCCGCTTCTTCTGGCTGGCCGTTCAGTTCGATGACGGGGTGCGGCGGGTTCCAGTTCAATGAAAACTCGATGCGGGCGTCCCCGGTGGTGGTTTCTTCCCGCCAAAAATTGATGCCCTCCGTGACCCGGAAAAGGGTGTCCTTATCGCCCTTATCCAGCTTTTTGTAGCTAAACTCCGCCATGAAATACTTCTTGCCGGGGGCGTCGGGGTCTTTGCACTCCTTCTCGACGGGGCGGGCGGTGATGACCACATCGCAAGGCGTCACATCGTCGTAAAACATTTCATTGGCTGCCAAGCGCATAAAGTTCTCGACGCTGTACCCGTGGAACAGCACGGCGCACACCTGACGGGCTTCGTTGAGGAAAAAGAACTCCGCCCAGCGCTTTTTGCCCATGCCCAAAATATTGTCGTTGAAGATGCGGTAAGCAATGGGGATGAAGGAAAACTCCTCCCCTTTCTTGGTCAGCGACACGTCGCCATTGAGGTTGAAATTGCCCTTGCTGGCGTCGAAGCGGATTTGGCGGGGGTAGCCGGGCAGGTAGCGCAGGTTGTGGACTTCGCCCGTCTTTTTGTCAATCAGGTTGCCGTTGGCACTGGTGATTGGAAGCAGATTTTTCATAGTAAATAAATAATTAATGTGAATTAAAAAAGGTGCAGTGTTTGACTGGGATACTGCGCCCCCTGCCCAACCTGTTGCCGCACAGGGAGGGAAAAGCGGTTTCTCTTTCAGATTTATCCCCAACGGGAAAGGCTATTTCTCAAAGGAATTTCTACCGAAAACTAAGCCCGTACTACTTGCGCAAGAGGAAAAGCGGCAGGGATAACGCCCCCTGCCGTGGCGGTTTTCTCACAGTATGTCAAAGCAGCAATTCAAAAAGCATCTCCGCCAACTCCCTCTCCTCCAGCCCAGCCCAAGCGGTGATTTTGTAGCGGTCGCCACCTTCGGAAAGGATGTCGGCCTCGATTCCGACAACCTTGCATTTCCGGTTGAAAAAACGGTGGGACTGCTCGGTGAAGGGCGGCACGATTGGCAACCTGCCATGCAAGCAAACCACCTCGTATTCCTGATAGCCGGGGGTGATGCAAAAATGCTCGGCGGGGCGCAAGGTGTGCTCCTCGTAATAGGCTTCGGCGGAAGCAATTCGGGACGCCTCGACGCTCTCGGATAGGTAAGCTGTGTTTGTCATTTGTCTATGATTTTTAAGTGTTTGATAGTTCAAAAATACAAACAAAAATGCTAATTAACAAGGCTTGTCAAGTTTTTGAAAACATATTTTTATTAAATATAAAACACAAATAAAAGTGCTAAATTAAACAGATTTAGTGCAGCTAAAAGGGCATTGGAAGTGCCGATAAACACATAAAAAATAGACAAAATAGACAAATAAAAATATAAAAATAGACAAAAAAAAGTGCCAAATAAATATAAATACACAAACAAAAGTGCTAACTTAGTAGCGGATAAAAACAAACACTGAAAGATGGCAACGACAAACACCACCAAACAGGAAGCAAACCGGGCAAGCGCCGCCGCACACTGGGCGAAAAAGGACGCCGAAGCCGCCCGCCACGCCGCACAAGCAAGCGAAGCCACCAACCCGGAGCGGAACGGCGAAGCCCGCCGCCACCACGCCGAAGCGCAGCAAGCAAGCTGGGAAGCACAACAAGCCGCCCGCAAAGCCCAAGCCGCCAACGACCCGGAAACGGCAGCCCGCCACGCCGCCGAAGCCGAGGCCGCCGCCGAAAAAGCAAAGCAAAGCCGCAAGGCAGCCGAAGCCGCCGCCCAAACAGATGCCCCGACGGACGCCCTGACCCAAGCCGCCCGCCACGCCGCCAGCGAAGCACAGAAAAGCGCGGAAGCAGCAGCGGAAGCCAGGCAGGAAGCCCAACGCCAGAACCTGAAAGAAGCCAGCTACGGCGACGTGCGCAACTACAAAGCCGCCCACGCCCACAAGGAAGCAAGGCAACAGGCGGCACGGGCGCAAGCCGAAGCCGAAGCAGCGGCCCGCAGCGCCGCATGGACGAGCTACCACGAAATAGAAGGGCTGAAACAGGAAGCGGCAAAAGCTGCCCAACGCCACGCCCGGCGAGCTGCCGAAGCCGCCCGGAAAGCGAAGGAAGCAGCCAAAGCAGCGAAAGAAGGGGCAAGGGAAGCCAAGCAACGACATGACGAAAACCCCACCGACCCGGAAGACTGAACGACGACAACGGCGGGGGCAAATGAACCCCCGCCCCAAGTAACCAAGCCCCGACCGAGAACAACGAGGGAGCGGGCGACGCACACGCAGCACCGAACAGGCAAAGCGAGCGCCCAAAAGGAAAAAAAGAAAAAAGGATAACCCCTAAAAACCAGAGCCGGGGGGTGGGGTTCGGGGAGGGGGGCGGCGGCAAGCGCCCCCTCCCCGCCACTTAAAGCAAATACCGCTATCTGTTTCGGGCGGCAGCCCGCTCGTGCGATTTCAATAATATGTCGCCATTCGCTGTTAACTTTGCGGAAAAGCAATCCCCAATTTTTTGATTTTGTATGGAGTATAAAAAGCAATCCATCGAAACCGCATTGCTCGCCATTGAACCTGAAAAGTTCCAAGAATTGTGCGACTCTATCTTGCAGGAAGAAGTGGCCGAGTACGCCCATTTTGTAAGAACGGGCAGCAAGCCGGGCAAGCGAAAGACCCAGAAAGGCACACCCGACACCGCCTTCAAGCTGCCGAATGGCAAATGGCTGTTGGTGGAAACGACCACGCAGGAGAGGGATGAAAAAAAGAAGGCTTTCTTAAAAAAATTGGAGGGCGACATCATGAAATGCCTTGCTAAGTTCCCCCTGAAGAAGGTTGAGAAAATACTCCTCTGCACCAGCGCCAAAGTCAGCCACACCGAATACCAGCAGCTTTCCAAGTTGACCGAACTGCATGGCATCATGCTCGAAGTCAAAGGGCTGGATGTTTGGGCGGGGTTTCTGACAGGAAGGTATCAGTATTTGGCGAGCGACTACCTGGGACTTCCATTGACCAACTGGCAAGTAACATCCCTAAAACAGTTTCTTGCCGGGTATCAAAAAACAGGGTTTCAACCAGGGCTGAACAATCGGTTTTACGCAAGGGAAACGGAGTTGGGGGAATTGAAAAAGGCGATGATGGAGCATCCTTTTATTGTTGTAAAAGGCAAGCAGGGGCTTGGCAAGTCAAAGCTTTGCGTCGAAGCTATCCGGCAGTTTTTACAAGAAAACAGTGGCTGGGGTTGCTTTTGCATCACCAATCCCACTTCATTTGAATCGGTTTTCAAAGAGCTTCAAACCCTGCTTTACCCGGACAGGAACTATATCTTACTCCTCGACGACGCTAACCGCCACAGGCAACAACTTTACGACACGCTCGCTTTCGCCCGTCAAGAAAGGGCTGGCAAAATACATGTAGTGGCCACGGTCAGGGACTATGCCGCCAGTAGCCTCTTGAACGGCTTTGCCGAATACGCCCCAATGCCCATCACGATTAACGCTTTGGAGAAAGAAGCCCTACTTGAAATATTGCGAAGTCCTGATTTCAAAATCAGAAATGATGCCTACCAGCGCCCTATATTGAGGTTGGCACAGGGCAATGTCCGCATACTCGTCATGCTCGCTCAACTCGCCATTGAAAAGCAGAATCCGAACGTGTTCAATAATGTGGCGGAGGTTTATGACAAGCATTTCAACCGGGTGCAAAACGACTGCGAATTGCTCAAACAACCTAATATCTTGAAAGTGCTTGGGTTACTGTCCTTTTTCTACACGATTGACATGGCGCATGGGGAGAGCTTCAACGAGCTTTTGCGCATTTTCAAACTGAAGGAGGAAGAGTTCAGGCTGGTCATCGAGCAGCTTCACGAGCAAGAATTCATCGAGCTTTCGGAAGACCGACAGGTTGCCAAGAGCGCCGACCAGTCGCTCGCCAGTTATGTGTTTTTTAGGGTGTTCATTAGGGATGGGTTGTTGCCGTTTGCGGATTTACTTTTCAACTATTTTTGGACACTTAGAAACAAGGTCAGCAGTGCCGTCATTTCAGCAAACAACGATTTCGACCTTGAGGTGGTCAGAGAAAAAATCACCCCTTATTTGCGGCAGTTTTGGAAAACCATCGGAAACGATGAAAGGAATCTGCTCGACTTCTTCGATGCTTTTTGGTACTACCTGAAAGATGAGTGCCTGGCATTCATTGCTGAAAAGATAGAACAGCTTCCCATTGTCGAGAACCCGGTTTTTGAAACCAAGGAAAAAGATAATAACCAGTTGAACGTCGAGGACAAGTACATCTTGCAACTTGACGACTTCCTCCGGTACAACCACTTTCAGCCCTATTTTTCCACTGCGCTTGAACTGGGGTTCGATTACGTTTCCAGAAAGCCGGAGTCAATGCCGGAGTGGTTCAAGACGCTCACTTCCAGGCTTGCATTTACAAAGGAAGATAGGCTGCATATGTTCGAGCGAAATCAGTCGTTTTTGGAATTTTTTTCAAATTGTTGTGAAGCAGGCAAAAGCGCCCATACTTCTATGATTTCTGGAATCACGGCACATTTTCTGCGGACTTCTTACACGGTACGTGCCAACGGCATTTCAAGGAACGAGATTTCATTTTACGAATTTTACCTGCCCGACACGAAGGAAATCAGGGCGCTCAGGGCTTCTGTCTGGGATTTACTGCGAGTGCAATTTGCGCGGCATCCGATGCTTTGTTTCAACGCGTTGAAGCAGTATCCACATTTCGAGCATCCGGTCAACAAGTGGGTGTACGAATATGACCTGCCTTATTTGCTGAAAACCATTGAATTCTGTCTGGATGCCGCAGATTTTACCCATTGCTTCTACGTCCACGAAACTGCCCGTTTGTTCAAGCGGATGGACATCGGTTCGGATGCTTTCGAGCCATTGAAGGGGCGATTTACGGGAAAGGCTTACCGCTATTTTCACATTTTGGACAGGAGCTTCATCCGAGGCAGGGCTGACTATGAGCTTGATTTTGATATTGATAAATTCAACCGCTTAAAGAACGAGGAAATATCCGCCAATTTCCAGTTTGCAGATTTACCCGCTTTTGTAGATTTCTATGAAACCTATCAAATGCTGGCGGGTAGCCCGGAAGCTCAGCACAGCTCCATCAATGAATCGCTCGACCACCTATTCGTTGAGCATTTTTCGATAAACCCTGCCCTGACTTTTGATTTCATCGAACACCTTTTAAAAGGCGGCAACCCGTTGTGGCAACATCCCGGCTTGATAACCAAAACCATCGCCACTTCCAATCCGGACGACGCCATGAAACTGCTTCGGTTGTTCCAGCAATACGAATTCGACAACAAAGGGAGTTGGCTGTTTTGGTTTTTGGAAAATGTGCCAGATGCATGGATTGATATGAAATATTACAAAGCCATGATGGGATTCTTAGAAAGTTGTACAACCCCGCTCCGTTTCCTTGACCTCGGGTTTTTAGAAAAGTTCAAAGCCCAGAATCAATATGTTTTCAGGGACTTCTTACAAATCATATCCAGCAAACCAATGCAAGACAGAGGCACTTACAGCCTGTGGTATGATTTCTTTGAAAAGCAATCGCACCATTTCGAGGACGCCGATTTGCCCATGCTGAAACAGGTCTATTTTACTTGTGAACAGCAGGACAAGCACTTCGATTTTTCATACAAAGGCTGGTTGGCGCTGGTCAAAAGGGACATAGGTTTTGCCCTTGAGTATTTTTCCCGAAAACTTGCAGCAAACCCATACCGGGGCGGTAGCGAACATCGGAAGTTTGGGGTAGTTTGGGAGCTTGAGCAGGCAGAAACTATTGTTGAGGGCGTGTTACTGAAAATATTGGAGCTTGAACTACCCTTTGGTCGTCCGTTTTTCTCCAATGCCAACGAATTGTTCATTGGATTCCCACCCTATCAAATGCATCGCATCGAAACCTTTCTGCTATCACTCATTGACAAGTACGCCGGAAATCTCAGGCTGATGGAAATGTTATTCAATGTCATCAGGCATGGATTCAACGACCTCTACGAAGCAGCATTTATCCGATTGCTCGAACTGAACACTGACCTTGAATTTTTTGCTGAAATCCCTTGGGGCAATGAAGTAAAAATCACGGTGAGGTCTGGCAATGTGAACTGGAGCGAAATCGAGGTGGAACGGTGGCGGCGAGTCCAGGGGTTTCTTGACAAATTTCCAAAGCCAATTGCTGTATTGAAGCATAAAGCCTTCGTAAACGACCAAATTGACAGGGCTGAAAAAGCTGCGAAAAGGGAGCGACGCCATCAATTTGAGGATGATTTTTAGTCCCTTTTGTGATTGAGCATAAGCTCAATACCTACTACACCAGTACCCACAACTGGCCTTTTCACGTCTGCCGCCGCAGGTGCTCCAATATCCTTTCCGCCCTGTGGATGAGTTCCAATTCCTTGTTGTAGCCCGCCAATTGGATGAGGGCTTTTTCGATGGGTTCTGTGGCCTCGTAGCGCTGGGCGCCTTCACGTTGGTTTTTGGCGAACCAGCCTACGGCATTGATGGAGGTGTTGGCAAGGGTGGCTGCCTGCTCAAGGTAGCCGGTGGGCAGCAGCCGCTGCTCAATGAGTTCGGCGACGCTGAGGTGGGAAAAGTCAAGCGGCTTGGGGCGGGTGGCAATGACGCCCGTCATTTCCTCTGCACGACCGATGAGCGCCTCCTGTGTCTCGCTGGCGGCGGCCTGTCCCTTCAGTGCCGCCCGGACAGAAGTGAGCGCAAGCCCGGTTTCTTCGGCAAACTTGGTGGTGAAGCCGAAGGGAAAGATGCCGGCTTTGTTGAGCTGTGCCATTAGCGTGCGTAGTGTTTCGGCATTGCGTGAGGAGTATTGCTTTTTCATGGTGGTTGTTTGCCGCAAAAGAACAGAGAAAAAGACCAGGTTGCAAGCGGGATAACCAAATTTCAAATGCCCTTTTGGCCATTTTGTTGAAAGTGGCTTGGCAATATAGCAACAACAGCTACCAGCTTCGTATAATAGTTTGAATTAACTGCAACCCTGCAAGGTCATGAACCTGAAACTTCCCTTTGGACTCAAGGATGGCAAGCTGGTAGAAATCTCCGAGGTTGAGCGCGGATTGAACTGCACTGTACCTGTCCGTGCTGTGGCAGCAAGCTGGTAGCACGAAAAGGAGAACACAAGGTCGCCCACTTTGCCCACTACCAAAACCCGGAATGTGAGCATGGTTTTGAGACAGCTTTGCACCTTGCAGCAAAATCCATCTTGGAACAAAGAAGAGAAATCCGGTTGCCGGAGCTAAGGCACGACATGGGCAGGTTCGGGCAACAGAAGCTAACAGAAGTCTGCTTCCCAAAAGTGACCGAAGTAATTGTGGAGCGGCGATTGGGTGACATTGTTCCTGACCTGCTGCTTGACTTCAACGGTCAGCAGTTGCTGGTCGAGATTGCCGTCACGCATTTCGTGGACGTCGAAAAACTGGCGAAAATCAAGGCGTTGGGGATTTCGACCATCGAGGTTGATTTAAGCAGGTTTTTGAAGGAACCCCTTGATTTCCAGCAGCTCACCGTTATTCTGATTGAACGGGTCGAGCAAAAGACGTGGGTCTTCAATGCCAAGTTGGGTGATTTGCTGCGGAAGAAACAGGAAGAATTGGAAGCAGCGGAGAAAAGGGAAAGGCTAGAACAGGAAGAAAACACCCGCAGGCGTAGGGAAGAATGGGAAAAAAGCCAGCGGAAAGAAATGGAAGAAAAGGACCAAAGGGAGAAATTCTATCAGGTTTACAAAAAGTCCATTGTGGTTAGGCGGCCCAAAAACCTTGGCTCCTTCAACGGTGAAGCCCTGCACGTAGATGATTGCCCACTCAAAATGAATGCTTATCATATAGGGGGCGGCTTCTACAATTACTTTGCAAATGTGAATATTGATTGCCGACGGTGTGATCATTATAGGGGAATGCGGGACGATAAGGCCTCTATCGTTTGCTTGCACGATTACCATGTGAAGAAAAACAAGGCGGAGTAAATGTTGGATTATTCACGTCCCGACCGTACACGTCAAGAGATGGCTCCCTTTGAAAAATAAAAACTCGCTTACCTGTGATGCTACAGCTCCATGCAAGCCAAACGTAGCACTTGGTGCAGCCTGCACCATTGCACCAAAAAAGGAAATCCTGTTTCAAACCATTGAAAATCAAACCATTACAACGCTATACGTTTTTGATACAACCTGGTGCAATGCACCAAGTTGTACCAAAAACGCAGAGTTGCGGGGCCAAGCCCCTACCCTACTCACCAAGCGACCGCCGCCATTTGCAGGCTTGGGAACTCCACCTTTCTGCGCCAGCAGAGTTTCAGGAACAAGGGTGAGGCTTCGAGCGCACAGGGCATGAAGCCCTCCGGCAGTTGCACCAGCCCGGACACTGGCGCATCAAAGCCATAAGCACAAACTGGCTCGTCGCCGCAATTGATGGACTCGAAGACGGCGATGGACACGATGCCCTTGAAGTTGTTGCTCAGGGGCGTGACGGTCATCGTCTCGGTTGCCGGGTCAATCTTGGCTTGGAACATGCCGGGGTAGCTAAATTCCCAGAAGAAGGGCATGAAGTAGGAGCATTGGCACTTGGTAGCCTGTACCTGGGCGAATGCTGTAAATGCGAGCAGGGTCAGCCCTGCGAGGGAGAGTGATTTTTTCATATAGCACAGTTTTAAAGTTTGCAGTTCGTCAGTTGGCAGTGGGCAGTCAGGTCAGGTACTTACAGGATGACAAAAAGCGGGGCTGCCAACTGTTCTTCGCTCCCAGAAGATGGTTTGTTCGACCCGGATGTTGTGCCCGGTGGATTCGTGGTGGGCGATGGCGTCGTAGGCAGCGTTGCTGCCTTGCCATCTGGCTTTGCAGTCCTTGCAGTAGCCAATGGTGGATACCCCGACATCCCGCCGGGGTGTGGTGGTGGCGGGTTGGTTCATAGCACAGAATAGTTAAAAATAAGG